>Ga0334883_1003758_pt1 | contig 15674 bp, 11 predicted proteins | sample GraSluR1_MG_6_FD_207230 | JGI IMG/M metagenome (GOLD analysis project Ga0334883, IMG submission 207230) | Sludge microbial communities from methane-producing bioreactor in Wageningen University, Netherlands - Granular Sludge_09_05-R1 | ecosystem: Engineered > Bioreactor > Anaerobic >... | reverse complement strand
GAGCGACGGGATTCACCATGTCGTTGGCGTCCGCCATGCCGACGGGAAAGCCCTCGCAGTAGGTTCCGATGTGCGTGTGCGCGTCGATGAGCCCGGGAGTGACGACGTACGCCGAAGCGTCGAGCACTTCCGAAGCGCCTTTGGGGTCGAGTCCTTCCGCGACGTCGACGATCTTCCCCTTGTCCAGGAAGATCGTGACGTTCTTCCGTGTCGTACCATGTCCGGTTTCAAGCGTGCCGGCCAGAATTGCCTTCATGAAAAGAGTACCTCCTTGCGATGCCGCGGCATCGGATGCTATTGGCTGATCTTTATTTTACAGCATACCCTGTTCGAGGCAAAGAGAATGCATGCATAAAAAGCGTATGTAGATATTGACGAATAATGACCATTTTCGAGTGCGTGATACGATACAATCAAGAACATGGCGGCGTGTGCATCCCGCCGAATATGAGGAAAAGGGGAGAGAAAATGAGCGAAGAAAACATGCGGCTGTTCCAGGTAGGCGTGGTGCGCTCTTCTTTAGCGGCGCGGGCGGACTGTCCGAAGCAGGGGTTCGAGGGGGGCGTGGAGGCGGAGGTCCTTGTCGCGCCTGAATACAGAGAGGGGCTCGACGGCCTGGAGCCGGGGCGGGATGTGCTGCTCTTGACATGGCTGCATCGGGCGGAGCGGGACGTCCTCAAGGTCCACCCGCGCGGAAACACGGAGGCCCCGCTCAAAGGCGTTTTCGCGACCCGTTCTCCGGCGCGCCCGAATCCGATAGGGCTGCACAGGGTGAAAATCCTCGAACTTGAGAAGGAGCGCGGCCGCCTTCGAGTGGCGCCTCTTGAAGCGCTCGACGGCACGCCGGTTTTGGATATAAAACCCGTGCTCCGGGGCCCGGCTCCGGAACAGTGAGCGGTTGGGGTGCTATTTCTGCGAAGTGTAGGTGTTTTTTAGGAAGTAAGCATCACATGGAAGGACACCTGATACATATAGTGTAAAATGGGTGTGTCCGCAACGCTGCCGCATTCAAAACGAGCAACGGGAAAAGCCGACGAGGTCGGAGTTTCCCGTTGGAGGGGAGATACGTGTGAGAGTTTCCTCCGCCGCAAAAAACACCGCGTCTTCGACGCTCCGCAGGAACGCGCTCATCCTGTGCATGCTGCTCTTCGGAGCGTTGTTCGCATGGTTCGTCGTGGAGCGGACGGACCGGAAGATGCGGGACGAGCTGCTCTATCAGACGCGCCTGGGGGCGCAGACGATAGACATCGACCAGGTTCGCGCCCTTTCAGGCACAAAAGAGGACCTGGAAAAATCCGAATATCACAGCCTTCAGCGCCGGCTTTCCGTTTTCCGGGAGACTGCCGGATGCCGTTTCGTGTACCTCATGCGCCGCCGCCCGCTCAAGGGCGACGCGTCGGCGACGGAAGTCGTGTTTCTCGTCGAGGCTCAGGACGACGGAATTGAAACGACGCCGCCGGCGCAGCCGGGGGACGTCTACGAGGACGAATTCATCACCGAGGAGTTCGCCGCGCTCTTCGACGGGGGAGCGCCTTTCGTCGAAGGCCCGGTGGAGGACGAGTGGGGAGTCTGGATCTCCGCCCTCGTCCCGAAGATCGACCATCGGACGGGGGAGCTGCTCGCCGTTTTCGGCGCCGATTACGACGCCAAGCTCTGGAGATGGAACGTCGCCGCAGGTTCGATTCTGCCGATCTCTCTGATGCTGGTGTTGCTGCTGCTATTCAGCGCTTTTTTGATTTTATCCCGACCTGTTGATCCGATGCCGCGCCCCGTGCTGAGGAAACTGCTGCCGACCATGGCGGTCGCTCTGCTCCTTCTGACCTCCTCCGCGGTGCTTCTTCTGTGGCATACGTATTCCGACAATCTCGACGAGCGGTTGAACTCCCTTCATGCATCGATCTCCTCCGAGTTTCAGATCGACCTGAAGAACGAGCTCTCCCTTATGGAGTCCTCGATTGCCTCTCTTGCGGAGGCCCCCCGTCTGCAATGGGCGCTTTTCGAGGGCGACGCGGAGGCGCTCTTCGTCGACTGGCTCTCCATGTTCGCCCGTTTACGACGGGAATACGGCGTACGCACCTTTTCCTTTGCCGACGAGGAGCTCCGGCGTCTCTATTCCTTTGCGCCGGGGAACGATGAAAAACCGTTCTATGACGGGGCTGTCGTGCGGAAGGCGAAGGAAACGGGAAAGATCGCCTCCGGGATCGAGGTCTGCTCTTCAGGCAATTTGGTGCTGCGGGCCGTCATGCCGGTTTCAAGGGCTGGAGCGCGTGTGGGGTATGTCATTATAACCAAGGATGTTCAAGGTCTTCTCCAGAAAAGGCGCCTTCGTTCCGGATCCCATCTGGCCTTTTCACTCGGAAAAGACCTGCTGGACAGGGCGAAGTGGGAAAAAACGTGTACCTCCCACCGGAAAACGGAGTGGGAGCGGTTTCCCGACTGTGTGATTCTCTTTTCATCGATGGAGCCCCTTCCTCCCGGTATTTTTTCATCCGGAAAAGATGATGCGCCGGATGTTGTAAAGGAACGAAGAAGGGAGTCGGTCTTCGGCGAAAAAACGTGGGGCGTCTCCGTTCTTCCGTTCGAGGACGTCTCCGGCGAGATCGTCGGGGAGTTCGCGATCATGACGGATATTACGCTGCAAAAGCAACATCTTCGCAGCCAGGTGGCGATTATGTGGGGTATCGGCGGAACGATCGCGGCGGCGCTGCTTATCCTTCTCTTCGCGTTGCTCCGGCGCGTGGATGCAGGAATACTGGCCCAGCAGGCGGCGCTTCTTGAGAGCGACGCTCTCCTGAAAAAGCTGTCGAGGCAGATTCCGGGAGCGCTCTACCAGTACCGCCAATACCCCGACGGGGGCGTCGCCGTTCCCTTTGTTTCGGACAATATCAGGGAGGTGTGCGAACTCCAACCGGAGGAAGTGCTCAAGGACGTCTCCTGCTTCTTTTCGAGGATTCATCCGGAGGACAGGGAAGCGTTCGGCGAGAGTGCCGCCCGCTCCTTCAAGGCGATGGATACATGGGAGAACGAATTCCGAGTGCGCTTGCCGGAGAGAGGGGAACGCTGGCTGCACGGAACCGGAAACCCGGAAAAACTGCCCGACGGAAGCGTGTTGTGGCACGGCTTCATCGCCGACTGCACGGAACGGCGGCAGAAAGAGGACGAGCTCAAAAAGCAGGCGGGATTGATCGCCTCCATGTTGAATTCCATCCCCGATATCATTTTTTATAAAAATGCCGACGGCGTGTTTCTCGGATGCAATCGGCCGCACGAGGAGCTGACGGGCAGAAGCGAGTCGGAGACGGTCGGGAAGACCGATTACGATTTTTACGACGAAAAGACCGCCGATTTCTACAGGGAGAAAGACAAGGAAGCGCTTGCTGCAACGCGCCCGTTGCACAACGAGGAGTGGGTGACCTACCCCGACGGGAGGCGCGCGCTTCTCGACACGCTGAAAACGTCCTTCCGGGGAAAGGACGGCGAGATGATCGGTCTCCTCGGGATCAGCCGCGACATCACCGAGCGCAAACGCATGGAGGAGAATCTGCGCGGCGCTCTCGAAGCGGCGAACGCCGCGAGCCTGGCGAAGAGCGCCTTTTTGGCGAGCATGAGCCATGAGATTCGGACCCCGATGAACGCCATTCTGGGCTTCTCGCAGCTTCTGGAGCGCGACCCGGAGCTTGCTCCACGACACATGAAATACGTGCGGATCATCAACCGCAGCGGGGAACACCTGCTCGCGCTGATCAACGACATCCTCGACATGGCGAAAATCGAATCCGGCCGAATGACCTTGAACAGGGAACCGTTCAGCCCGTACGCCATGCTGCGCGACATCGCGTCGCTCTTCAATACGCTGGCGGAACAGAAGTCGCTTGCTCTGACCATCGAACACGACGACGAGTTGCGCGCGGCGACGCTTCTGGGCGACGAGGGAAAGCTGCGGCAGGTGCTCGTCAATCTTGTGGGAAACGGCCTCAAGTTCACGCAAAGGGGAGGCGTGTCCGTGCGTTTCGGTATGGACTCCGCCTCTGCGGGATCCTCCGCTGACGCCGGTCCGCTTCTGCTCTCGGTGGAAGTGGAGGACACCGGCGTCGGCATCTCCTCGGAGCAGAGCGAACTCATCTTCGCGCCGTTCCAGCAGAGCGACTCGGGAAAGAAGGCGGGCGGAACCGGACTCGGCCTCACCATCAGCCGGAAGTTCGTGGAGATGATGGGCGGGACGCTGACCTTCGAGAGCGAACCGGGAAAGGGCACGTGTTTCCGCTTCCGGATACCGGTGGAGAGGGTGCACGACGTTTCTCCGCGTCCGTCGCAGCCCGGCAGGCGCGTGCTCGGACTGAAGTCGGGGAGCGTACGCCCCCTCATCCTCATCGCGGACGACGACGATGCGAGCCGCCGCCTTTTGACCGAACTTCTCACCGAGGCGGGTTTCGATTGCGCAGAGGCGACGGACGGTCTTCAGGCCGTCGAGTCGTGCGCGTCGCGTACGCCGGACGCCGTGCTGATGGATATGAATATGCCGCTCCTCGACGGGTACGAAGCCACGAGGATGATCAAACGGAGCGACGGCAGGAATATCCCCATAATCGCGCTTACGGCGGACGCGTTCGCCCGCGACGCCGTCGCAGCGTGCGGCGCCGACGAATATCTGCGCAAGCCGTTCGTGGCGGACGAGCTCTTCGCCGCGTTGCGGAAGGTGCTTGGACTGGAGTACATCTACGAGGACGTATCGGGAGGGGAGCCGATGGAGGTCGAGACCGCGACGGAAGCCGGGAGACCGGACTCCCCGAAGGGGATCGACCTTTCCCGGATGCCGGGAAGTGTCCTGAGAGAGTTGTACGGCGCGGTGGAAGACGGAGATATGTTCCGCATCAGGGAGTTGATCCGGAGCATATCCGAGGTGGACGAAAAAGCGGGGGAGGAGCTCCTCCTCCTCGCCGAGCGGTACGATTACGAGAGGCTGCTGGAGCTGGTGAACGATGAAGGAGGGCACTCCGATGGCGAGTGAACACGCTGGAAGCAAAGGGAAGATCATGATCGTCGACGATACCGTGGTGAACCTCGAACTGCTGCAAAACCTGCTGCAACGCAGAGGGTACAGCATTATGGCGTTTCCGCAGGGAAAGTTGGCGCTGAAGGCGGCTCTAAAAAGCCCTCCGGATATGCTCCTGCTGGATATCAACATGCCCGAGATGGACGGTTTCGAGGTATGCAGCCACTTCAAGTCGGAGCCGTCCCTGGAGAAGATTCCGGTGCTCTTCATCAGCGCGCTCGAAGCCTCCCGGGACAAGGTGCGCGCGTTCGAGGCGGGCGGGGTGGATTATGTGACGAAGCCTTTTCAGATAGAGGAGCTCAACGCGCGCGTCGATACGCACCTCAAGATCGTCCGGATGCAGCGGGAGCTCGAACGCTACAACCAGGAGCTGGAGGATCTGGTGCAGGAGAAGGTCCGGGATATCGAAGAATCGCACCTTTCCACCATACTGGCGATGGTGAAGCTGACGGAGTATCGGGACGTCGGCACCGGGATGCATATCGAGCGCACGCGGACTCTCTGCAGGATGCTCGCCGCGAAGCTCGCGGAGCATCCGGAATACGCAGGTCTTCTCTCCCCGGAGTACTCGGAGACCATCTACAACGCGGCTCCGTTGCACGACATCGGCAAGGTCGGCGTACCGGACGCTATTCTGCTGAAACCGGGACGGCTGACGGAGGACGAGTGGGAAGTTATGAAAACGCACTCGGAGATCGGCGCGGAGACGCTTCGGGAAGTGCGGAAGAAGTATGTCTCGAACGCGTTCGTGAATATGGGGATCGACATCGCCCTTTCCCACCATGAGAAGTGGGACGGGAGCGGATACCCCGAAGGCCGATCGGGGAAGACGATTCCTCTGAGCGCGCGCATCATGGCAGTCGCCGACGTCTACGACGCGCTCCGGACGCGCCGTCCGTACAAGGAACCTTTCTCTCACGAGGAGAGCATCGGCATTCTCCGAAAGGACTCGGAGAGTCATTTCGATCCGCTGCTGATAGAGGTCTTCGAGAAGATCGAGGAGGAAATAAAGGAGCTGTACGAGCGTTGCGGCGGAAAGGAAGAGGCGTTCGCCCGCATGTAATGTCTCTCGGCGAGCGTCGGCGTCGCAGCTCGTCGCCTTCGGTTTCGACGGAAGCGCGGTTCCCGTACTCTGCGGGAGCCGCGCTTCGCGTGTTTTGCCTACATGTTCCCACGGATGCTACATGTGATCCGGCGGCTCCGCCCAGCCGAGCGATTCGAAATACGCCTGCAGCGAACTTTCGAGGTGCTCTTCCCACACCGACCGGGCTTTTCGCTCGTCCCGCGCCTCGAAGGCGTCGACGAGCGCCTGTCTGTCGTCGAGCAGGCGTTCGCCGCGGCGTTCGAGCACTCTGTCCACCACGTGGAAGCGCTCCAGCAGTTCGCGCTCGTGCCAGACCATCCGGATCAGGCGGGGAACGCGGCAGGCGTCGATGAACTTTCTGCTGAAGCGTCGTGTGAGCGCCCCGTACTCCTCGGAAAGCGTCTCTCCGCGCTCCGCGAAGAGCAGTCTTCCGGTGCGGACGAGTTCTTTCAGCTCTTCGATCTCCGAGGGGGCGATGCGGCGGCACGCATAGGCCGCCGCCAGCCCCTCCAGGCTCTTTCTGACGGAGAAGATGTCCGCCGCGTCCTGGGGCGTCAGTTCGACGACGACGAAGCCCTTCATCGGGATCTGCCGAATCAGCCCCTCGGCCTCCAGGCGTCGCAGCGCTTCGCGGACGGGCATACGGCTGACGTCGAACTTGGCCGCCAGGTCGGTATCCTTGAAGTGCTCCCCCTGGGGAAGATCCCCGCTGAGAATGGCTTTCCGGAGCCGTTCGTAGATGATTTCGCGGAACGGTTTAGTTACAAGCGGTTCTTCGAGCCCGAAAAGGGAATCGGTCACTATGCTCTTCCTTCCTGAAAGTAGAGGTTGTGTCCCTATTCTATCCCAATGCTTCGGGAAAACGAACGCGAAAAAATGATTATCGCGGGGCGCTCTTCCCCCGCTCCTTCAGCATGCGCAGGAAGAAAGGAGCCAGAAGCGTCGCGAAGGTGAGCGCGAGAAGGACGAGGACGATGGGGCGGACGAAGAGTTTCACTCCTTCGAGCTTCATCGCCCAGATGAAGTTCGTCTCGGCCAGCTTCCCCAGGATGAGCGAGAGGAGGAAAGCGGGCGGCGAGTAGCCGTAGCGCTTCATCAGCCAGCCGAGGAGGCCGAAGATGAGCGTGAGCGAGAAGTCGAAGGACATCTCGCGGAACGCGAAACTCCCCGTCAGGCTGAAGAGGGCGATGATCGGGACGAGGATCTTCGTCGGGATGGAGGCCGTCTTCGAAAACATGCTGAACGCTGCAAGGCCGAGGAAGAACATGATCACGTTTCCTACGAGAAGAGAGAAGAAGATGGTGTAGGCGTCCCCGGCGAATTCGTTGAACATGGAGGGGCCCGGTTGGATGTTGTTGATCATCAGCGCGGTCATGATGACGAGCGTCGTGCCGCTGCCGGGGATGCCGAGCGTTATGGTGGGGATGAGCGCGCCTCCGGTGACGGCGTTGTTGCAGGCGCTTACGGCGACGAGGGCTTCGGGGCTCCCCTTGCCGAACTCCTCGGGGTGTTTCGACGTTTGCTTCGCCTGTCCGTAGCTGATCCACGAGGCGATCGCCGCTCCTGTGCCGGGAATGATGCCGATGATGACCCCGACGACGGAGGAACGGAGCATCAGAAGCTTGTACTTCATGGATTCGCGGATGCCGTCCCACAGCGTGCACGAGGAAGCGCCCTTTCCGGCGTTTTCGACGATGTTCTCTTCGTTCACCATGTCGAACAGCTCGGCGAAGCCGAAGAGTCCCAGAAGCACCGGGATGAGCGGCACTCCGTCGTACAGCTCCATGAAGCCGAAGGAGCTTCGGGTGTACCCCATGACCGTCTCCATCCCGATGGTGGCCACCAGAAGACCGAAGACGGCGGAGAGCAGTCCTTTGAGCGGATTTTTCCCCGCCAGGGTAGCGACGGCCGAGAGGCCGAAGATCGAAAGCATGAACATCTCGGCCGGGCCGAACGAGAGGGCGTACTGTCCCACCAGCGGCCCGAGGAAGATGCAGACGAGCGCGCCGAAGACGCCGCCGAAGGTGGACGCCAGCAGCGATGCTCCGAGCGCCTTTTTCGCGAGCCCCTTGCGCGTCATCGCGTAGCCGTCGAGGCAGACCGCGGCGGCGGACGGGGTCCCCGGCATGTTCATCAGGATGGCCGGGATGGGCCCCGCCGCCTGCGAGCCGCCGAAAACCGCCATCATGAAGATCACTGCCTTCAGCGGTCCCATATAGACCGAGAAGGGGAGCATCATGGCGAGGATGTTCGTGTCGTTGAAACCGGGCACCGCGCCGATGAAGAAGCCCAGAAGAAGCCCCGCGACGAGCCAGGCCATGATCTGCGGCTGAAAAACGGTGAGCACCGCGTTCGTCATCAGTTCATAATCCATGGAAGTCCCCCCCTACAGCGTGAACAGCGGCGTGATCAGACGAGGAAGGTCGAGGTCGACGATCCGCAGCATCACCAGATGAAGCAGCGCGGTCAATACGAGCGAGACGATGAACGCGGTCCGCTTGTTCGCCCCGAGCCATGCCTGCGTCCCGAAGAGAAAGAGAAAACTGGACGCGGAATACCCGAGGAACGGCATGGCCGACAGGTAGAGCGCCGTCACCAGGAGAAGACCTGCCGGTTTCTTCAGCGACCACCCCTTCGCCGCTCCGTACACTCCCTTCGCGATTCTGAAGAGCGTCGCGCCCAGCATGACCGCGAGGACGCCCGTCACCAGGTACGGCCAGAGCAGGACTTCCGACGGAATGCTCCGGACCTGCCAGTGGTAGGCGGCTATGAAGAGTCCCATGATTCCCGGGACGATGAACTCTCCCCTGTCGACCCTTTTCATGGCGACCTACTGCTGCATCAGCGACGCGTAGGTCTCGAGGACGACGTCGAAGTCCTTCGCGAACTTCTCGCACTCCTCGGGGCTCCAGTAGTCGACGAACGTCCCCATGCCCATGGTCTCGGCCTGTTTCTTCGCGCCCTCGGAAGAGATCGCTTCCTTGAAGGCGGCGACGAGACGGGCGTACTCCTCGGGATGTTTCTCCATGAACTCGCGGGAGACGACGACCCCGAAGGGTTCGAGGAAGTCCGGGAAGTCCATTCCGGGGAGCGCCTCGTTGACGGGAGGCATGTCGAAGATTCCGGCGGCCTTGTTGTCCTTCGCGAAGACGCCGAGTCCCTTGAAGAAGTCCTTCATCGGGACGGCGGATGCGGACACGCTGACGATCACGTCGAGATGCTTGCCTGCGAGCGCTTTTCTGGACTCCGCGCCGCCGTTGAAGGCGACGAGGGTGGCGTTGATGCCGGTTCTTTCGATGAAGAGACGCGCCGCGAGCGTGGAGACCGCCGTCGGGTGGGCGCCGCCGACCTTCAGAGGCTCCGACGCCGTCTTGCCGTATTCGATCAGCTCCCGGAGCGTGTTGAAGGGAGAGTCCTTGTGGACGAAGACCGCGTTCTGGTCGGTGATGATGTTGCCGACGAAGGCGAGGTCGTTCCAGCCTATCGAGGCGTCCTTCTGGTATTTCGCGGCGATGTTGACCATGTTGAAGGTGATGATGGCCGTGGCGTACCCCTGTTTTCCCGAGTTTCTCAGCTTGTTCATGCCGATCATGCCGGACGCGCCCGGCACGTAGTCGAACTTGAACGGCTGCCCGAGCTGCGCGCCCCATTCGTCGGTCACGATGCGGCTCGCCCTGTCCCATCCGCCGCCCGCCGCCGCGGGGACGATGTGGTTGATCGGTTTTTCCGGGTAGGCGGCGAACGCCGCGCCCGGCGTAAGAAGAACCAAGACGAGAATCGCTGCAAAAATCCGTTTCATCGGTGAAAAACCTCCTTTGTCCGCACTCCCCGACCGTGACGCGGCCGAGGTCCTTGTTTCCGGCGGAAACGCCGGAAAGCCCAGAATCAAAAGCCGGTCAACTCCCGGAATGCCTCGTCCGGGTCGTACAGGGTACCTCCTTTCGTCCAGAGTTCGCGGGTCGCGGCGACGGCTTGATACTGCTCCGTCGGCGACTCTCCTTCGACTCTCTCCGCGTTCTGCGTATAGGGCCAGTCGCTTCCCCAGAGCAGACGTCTGCTCCCGAGCATCTCCGTCAGCATTTCGGCGAGATCGGCACAGTTCCGGACCGCCTCGCGGTGCGGGGCGTCGGGAACGACGCGGTAGGCGGCGGATGTTTTGACCCAGAGTTTCCCTTCGTCTCCGTATTGGGCGATCTCCTTGTATATGGAGGGCGTCTTCGTTATGAAGCCCCTCAACCCTTCCGACGGTCTCATGAAGTGGTCGATCACGATCTTCGGGACGTGCGGATAGAGCGCGTCGACGACCTTCATCAGCCGATCGGATTCCACGTGGAGTTCGACGTGCATGCCGAGAGCGCCGAGCGTTTTCCAGAGCGAAGCGTAGAGACGCCGCTCGAAACGAAGGGCCTCGTCGTCCGTCTGTACGAGATTGAAACGGATGCCGACCACTCCCGCGGAGTGGAGCGCTTTCAAGGTTTCGGGAGGCGTGCGGGGATCGACCACGGCGACGCCGAAGCGTCCGAAGGAGGTGTTTTGCGTCGCCAGGTGGCGGAGCAGAAAGGAGTTGTCCGTCTTCAGAAAACTGGGTTGTACGAGGAGCGCGCCGTCGACGCCGGTGGGGGACGAGAGCTTTCGGTAGTCGTCGAAGAGGGCGCTCCGCTCCGGAATGTACCGTGCGGAAGAGTCGCCCCCGCGCAGCGCGCCGACATCGAAAATGTGCATGTGGGAATCGATCATCGGGACATCTCCTTTATCGCCGAGAGTCTTTGAATCCTGAATCCTGGATACAAGTTTATGATACCCTCTTTCGTCCGTCTGTCAAGCGACATTTTTGGAAAAGAACGATTGATTCCGCAGCTTGATGGAACACCCGAGGAATAAGGATGAAAGGCGCTTGGGGAGCGCTCCGGTCGTGGTGATTGAAGGCGGAACGGCGGAGGGGCCGCGGGGAAAGAGGAACGTGTTCACGAAAATAACGGCTGTCCTCGGAAGCATCTCGCGTTCCGAAGGCAGCCGTTGGCTGTGCGCGGTCAAATGCATCGGCGACGTCTTGCGTCCCGTGGACGGACCGCTACTCCTCCCTCACGCGGCGGCAGGCGTCTCTGAAGCACTCGCACAGGGTGGGGTGCGCGTGGATCGTGTTCGCGACGTCCTCGGCGGTCAGGTGTTTCGCGACCGCCAGCGTGGCCTCTCCCAGGAGGGAGGCGGCCTCCGGTCCCATGATGTGGACTCCGAGGATCGTCCTGTCGGCGGCGCGGGCGACCACCTTGACGAAGCCGTCCCCCTCGCCCATGGCGAGCGCCATGCCGTTGGCGCCGAAGTGGGCCTTCGCGGAGACGATCTCTTCGCCGCGCGCGCGGGCCTCCTCCTCGGTGAGGCCGACCGTCGCGACCTCCGGCTCGATGAAGACGCAGGCCGGAAGGGCGTCGAGGTCCACCCGGTACGAACCGCCCGTCATATGGCTCACGGCGGAGAGCGCCTGGTACTCCGCGAGGTGGGCCAGCATGGCTCCGCCCGTGCAGTCGCCGACGGCGTACACCCCCTCGACCGACGTCATCATGGCGTCGTCGACGGCGATGCACCCTTTCTCCACGCGGACGGGGCCGTTCTCCAGCCCGAAGGCGTCGAGAATCGGCTCCATGCTGGAGGCCAGCAGCAGGCGATCGCACCGTTCTTCGAACGGCTCGTCCTTCGCGGTTCCCCGCAGGAGCAGCCCGCCGCCTTCCTGCACGGCTTCGGAGAGGCGCACGTACTCGCGGATGTCCGTGCCGCGCTTCTTCATGATCTGGCCGACCTTTTTCTTGATGTCGCCGTCGAGGCGGCGCAGAATCTGGTCGGAGTGCTTCAGCAGAAGGACCTTCTTCCCCAGGTTCTGGAGCATCATCGCCATTTCGAGGGCGATGACCCCCGCGCCGAGCACCGCGACCGTCCGCACGTCGCCGTTGCGCTCCGGGTCCCAGAGGAGCGGGTCGACGATGGCCCAGTCGCCCGTCAGCACCTCCGGCAGATCGTTCCCCGCGAACGACGGTCTGACGGAGCGCGCGCCCGTGGCGACGAGCAGCCGGGACGAAGCAATCTCTTCGACGCTCCCGTCCTCCTTGCGGACGGAGATCTTCTTCTCTCCCTCCCACTGCGTTACCGTGGCCGTTCCCCTGTACGTCTTCACCTTCGCCATGCGCAGCGCGGTGGCCGAGCCCTGGCGCAGCTTGTCCATCGTCGCCTCCACGCGGCTCCAGAGTCCGTCCCGTTCTCCCTTGCCGCCGACGATATGCGCGTAGAGCGCCTTGGTGGGGATGCACCCCCTGTTGAGGCAGGTCCCGCCGAGGCGGTCCTTCTCGATCAGCGCCACGCTCATCCCCGCGTGCGACGCCAGTTCCGCGGCGCGAAGCCCTCCCGGGCCGCCGCCGATGACAATCAGGTCGTACATGCTCTCTCTCCTTCCCTGCGCCGTACTGAAAAGGGGGCGTCGCACACGCGGCGCGCCCCCCGATGATACTGTTGCCGCGCGGTTATTCTCCGTCCCCGAACTGCCAGCGGAGAATAGGATTCCGCGCCGCAGTCGTCTCGTCCGGGCGGGAGACGGGCGTCGTCAGCGGCATGTCGTGGAAAGGCTCCGCCCCCTCGGCCTTCGCCTTCGCGATAATCTCCTCCATGGCGGCGGCGAACCGGTCGAGCGTCTCCTGCGACTCCGTCTCCGTGGGCTCGACCATCAGCGCCTCCGGGACGATGAGCGGGAAGTAGACCGTCGGCGGATGGTACCCCGCGTCGATCAGCGCCTTGGCAACGTCGAGGCTGCTTACTCCGGTCTCGTGCTTCAGCGCGCCTCCGTTGAGCACGAATTCGTGCATGCAGTACCCCTTATGGGCGAGCGGGTAGATGTGCTCCAGCTTTTTGGCGAGGTAGTTCGCGTTGAGCACCGCCGTCTCGGAGACCTCTTGCAACCCCTCCGCGCCCAAAGTTCTGATGTAGGTGTAGGCGCGGACGAGCACGCCGAAGTTGCCGAAGAAGCTGCGCACCCTGCCGATGGACTGCGGGTGCATGTCCGCATGCTCCAGCCGGTACGCTCCGTCCGCCAAGCCGATCACCGGCGTCGGAAGGAACGGGACGAGCACGTTCTTCACGCCGACCGCGCCCGCTCCGGGGCCGCCCCCGCCGTGCGGCGTGCTGAAGGTTTTGTGGAGGTTCAGGTGGAGCACGTCGAATCCCATGTCGCCGGGGCGCGCCTTCCCCATGATCGCGTTCGCGTTCGCCCCGTCGTAGTAGACGAGGCCTCCCGCCGCGTGGATGGTCTCCGTCAGGGCGAGGATGTTCCGCTCGAAGACGCCGAGCGTGTTCGGGTTGGTGAGCATGAGCGCGGCGACGGAGTCGTCCATCAGCGCCTTGAGCGCGTCGAGGTCGACCATCCCCTCGGCGTCGGAGGCGACCTCGACCGTGTCGAAGCCCGTGACCGCGGCCGATGCGGGGTTGGTGCCGTGCGCGGAGTCGGGGACGATGACCTTCGTCCTCTTGTGATCTCCCCGGCTCTCGTGGTACGCCTTGATCATCATCAGGCCGGTCTGTTCGCCGTGGGCTCCGGCGGCGGGCTGGAGCGTGACCGCGTCCATCCCGGTGATCTCCGCGAGCATCGCGCTCAGGTCGTACATGAGCTTCAGCGCGCCCTGGACCGTTCCCTCGGGCTGAAGGGGGTGGATGCGCGAGAAGCCCGGCATCCGGGCGGCGACCTCGTTCACCTTCGGGTTGTACTTCATGGTGCACGAGCCGAGAGGGTAGAAGCCCTCGTCGACCGAGTAGTTCATCTTCGAAAGGCCGGTGAAGTGGCGCACCACGTCCACCTCGGCCAGTTCGGGTAGCCTGGGAGCTTCGGAGCGGCAGAAGCCCTTCAGCTCCTCCCCGCAATCCACTGCGGGGACGTCGAGTTCGGGCAGCGCGTAGCCGACCCGCCCGGGACGGCTGGTTTCAAAAAGAGTGTCCATCGTGCGTTTCATCGGGCGTCACCTCCCGCAACCGCGACCATGCGGTCGATCTCTTCTTTCGTCCGGCTCTCCGTCACCGCGAGGAGCCAGCCGTTCTTCAGCTCCGGATAGTCGCCCGACAGGTCGAAACCGCCGACGATGCCCGCGCCGAGGAGCCGCTTGTTCAGTTCGGCGGGCGCTTCGTCGCAGAGCAGCGCGGTCTCGCGGAAGGACGGAACGCCGGGGAATGCGCGCCGGAATTTCCCGGTCTTTTCGAGCTGTTCCACCGCGTAGGCGGACTTGGCGAGGATCTGGTCGCCGATGTCGCGGAGTCCCCGCGGACCCATGAGGCTGAGGTAGACCGAGGCCGCGACGATGCAGAGATTCTGGTTCGAGCAGATGTTCGACGTCGCCTTCTCGCGGCGGATGTGCTGCTCGCGCGCCTGGAGCGTGAGGACGAAGGTGCGGCGTCCTTGGCCGTCGGTGGTCTGGCCGCAGATGCGCCCCGGCATCTTCCGCATCAGCGGTTTGTTCACGGCGATGAAGCCGAATGCCGGGCCGCCGAAGTTCATCGGGTTGCCCGCCGTCTGGCCGTCGCCGACGACGATGTCGGCCCCGAGCTTTCCGGGCGCTTCAAGGGTTCCCAGCGCGAGCAGGTCGGAGGAGACGATGAAGAGCCCCTTCGCCTCGTGGACGGCGTCTCCGAGTTCCTGCAGGTTCTCCAGGCCGCCGAAGAAGTTGGGCGACTGGACGATCAGCGCGGCGGCGTCGCCGCCTTCAAGCGCCTTGCCCAGCGCGGCGCGGTCGATCCGGCCGTCCTCCGCGGGGATCTCGGCGTAGTCGAGTTTTCTGCTCCAGCAGTAGGTGCGCACCGTCTGCCGCGTCTGCGGATGCACGTTGCGGCCGCAGAGAACGGTGCGCTTCTTCGTCGAGGAGGCCGCGAGCACCGCGGCTTCGGCGGCGGCGGAGGCGCCGTCGTACATGGAGGCGTTGGAGATCTCCATGCCGGTCAGCTCGCAGACCATGGTCTGGTACTGGAAGATGGCCTGGAGCGTCCCTTGCGCCACCTCCGGCTGGTAGGGAGTGTAGCTGGTGGTGAACTCGCCCCGCGAGACGATGCTGTCGACCGCGGAGGGGATGAAGTGGTCGTAGACCCCTGCGCCGAGGAAGCAGGGCGCGTTGTCCGCGTTCAGGTTCTTTCCGGAAAGGCCGCGCAGATCGCGGAGCATCTCCGGCTCGGAGAGGGCCTTCGGCAGGTCGGAGGCTTTCTTCTGGCGGACCTGCACGGGAATTCCGGAGAACAGGTCGTCGACGCTCGCGGCGCCGACGACGCCGAGCATTCGGCGACGGTCCTCATCCGTGACGGGAATATAGCGGTTCATGGCGATCCCTCCTTACGACTCTTCAGCTTCCAGCTGCTCGACGAGCTTCGCGTACGCGGCGGCGTCGAGCAGTGCGTCCACGTCGGAGGGGTCGTCCACCTCCATCTTGACCAGCCAGTTGGCGTAGGGATCCTGGTTCAGCAGCTCGGGCGCGCCGTCGAGATCCTCGTTGACCTCGGCGACCGTGCCGGAGACGGGGCAAA
>Ga0334883_1003757_pt1 | contig 15676 bp, 12 predicted proteins | sample GraSluR1_MG_6_FD_207230 | JGI IMG/M metagenome (GOLD analysis project Ga0334883, IMG submission 207230) | Sludge microbial communities from methane-producing bioreactor in Wageningen University, Netherlands - Granular Sludge_09_05-R1 | ecosystem: Engineered > Bioreactor > Anaerobic >... | reverse complement strand
CAGCTGCGGGGAGCGCATATCGGTGATGGTCTTATCCCCCACGCGGATGACCCCGCTGGTGGCCTTATCCATGCCGCCCAAAAGGTTAAGCACCGTGGTTTTGCCCGCGCCGCTGGGACCCAGCACCACGCAAAGCTCCCCCTGTTCGATGCCGAAAGAAACCTGATCGGCCGCGCGCACCGCGGATTCTCCCGCGCCGTATACCTTGCTCACCTGCTCAAAGGTGATATAGCTCATAGACCCTCCTTGTACTGTGTGACTAAATGCACGTTTACAGTCACACTATACTACGGCGGATGACCCGTTGCAATGAACAATGTGTGAACAGTGCAGCCTGGGGGATGCACACCTGTAACAATCGCGCGGCGCGGGCGCAAACACAGGCAGGGAAAGTGTTTCAGAGCAGGCAAGCGGTAACGTGTAGGTGGCTGGGCGGGCAATACACCCATGTTAATGCCCATCAAACCCCGTGGTTCACCCCATGCAGCAACAGGCTTCCAATGCGCACGGCAACACACTTTACCCCCAGAAACATGGCAACACAACCAAAGTCAGGCAGACAAAACACCCATGCAAAACCCGTCAAACCCCACGGCGCACCCCGCCCAACAACTGGCTTTCCCTGCGCACGGCAGCACGCTTTACACCCAGAAACATGCCAACACAATCAAAGTCAGGCAGACAAAACACCCATGCCAACACCCATCAAACCCCGTGGTTCACTCCGCCCAACAACTGGCTTTCCCCGCGCACAGCAACACGCTTTACCCCCAGAAGCATGCCAACACAACCAAATTCAGGCAGGCAACACACCCATGCAAACATCCATCAAACCCCACAGCACATCCCCTGCAACACAAAGTTTCCCCGCCCATGTCAGCACCCCATACAAACACAAAACCAACCCGGGCATCGCGGCGCCAGAGGCCGTGCCCGGGTTGGTTTCATCGATATTTTACGTGCTTCCCTTGCGTTTAGTTGGCTACGCGCACCGGCAGCACCAGGTACAGGTACTCATCCCCCTCCACCGGGGCAACCACGCAGGGGCTCACATTGGTGTTCATGGAAAGCACGCATACATCATCATCGATGTTTTTCACCACATCGCTGATGTAGCGTGCGTTAAAGGCGATTTCGATCTCCTCACCCTCCATGTGTACATTGAGCTCCTCCAGCACATCGCCGATTTCGCTGATGGAGGTAATGCGCATCAGGTCATTGGAGGCGGTCATCCGCACCAGATTGTTCTTGCCCTCCCGCGCCATCAGCGAAGCGCGCTCAATGGCGTCGCTCAGCTCCCCACGCTTGACGGTAACGCGCGTGAGCCATTTTTCCGGCAGTATCTGCCGGTAGTTGATATACTCGCCCGCCAGCAGGCTGGTGACCAGCGTAGTGCCGCCCATGACGGCCATCAGGTGCGTGCCGGTCATGTGGAAGGTCATCATGGCGTCGGGGTCATCTTCCATGATGCGGCTCATCTCACCCATTACGTGCCCGGGGATGATGGCCTTGAGCAGCGTTACGCCGTCGGGCAGTACAAACTCCCCGTGCATGCGCTGCAGCGCCAGGCGGAACCCATCCAACCCCACCAGACGCAGTTCCTTGGGGGTGACTTCCATCAGGCATCCGGTGAGCGTCTGCCTGCTTTCCTGCGCGGCGATGGCGAAGGTCACCCGCCCGATCATCTCGCGCAGGCGCTTCTGGGGCACATGCAGCGCATGGGTGTTGATCAAATCCACCGTCTTGGGAAAATCCGCCACTGGGAAACCCGTGAGTGTAGAGCGGCTTTGCGCGCAGCGCAGCGTCGCTATGTTTTTTTCGTTGAGTTGAATGGACACGGTGCCTTCCGGCAGCTTACGCGCGATTTCGGTCAGCAGTTTGCCGGGCAGTAGGACTTCGCCCGGTGTTTCGACATGCGCCTGTACCTGCGCGCAAATGCTAAGGGATCCATCGGTGCAGGTGAGGGAGAAGGAATCTTCCCCCGTGACCAGCTTGACACATTCCAGTACCTGGGTTGCGGGTCTGGCGCTCAGCGCGCGCGTGGCGTTCACCAGCCCCGTGATCAGCTCCTGAGCGGAACATTGCAGTTTCAAACGGTTCGCCTCCATAGCCTGAAGAGTAGTAGTAGGTATCTTATAGACAGTAGTAGTAGTAGGGGCTGTGGAAACCATGGAAAAAGGGGTTTCGCCTTGGTACAGTCTCAAAAACACCCATGGAAAGCCTGTGGATAGCATCCCTTGCGCGAAAGGGGTTTTCCATGCCGCTTAGGGATCATGACAGTGCGCGAGAGTGTTTTGACAAAAACGTTCGCCTTATGGCTGGTAGAATCCTGCCGCAGGGCGGGGCGCTCACGAGAATTTTACCAAGGCGCGGAGCCAGCCGAACGGTGCGCGCGGGGTTTTCCATACAATCCACAGGGCGTGGAAAAAGTATATGTGCATGAACGCGCCATGGCGGCATCAGGGCGGCGTGGATTTTTCCACGTTCTATCCGCAGGATTTCCATAGACATCGCGCATGTTACAATGGAAGAAAGCCGCATAAACCGCAGGCGCGTGCGATAGGGGAACAGGCTGGAAACGAAGGGTGCCCAAAACAGGGGTACAGTGTCGTATGGATTCACAAAATGAGTTGGTCAAAACGGCCTTTTCAAGAAGCCCGTATGTTCTTCTGCTGTCAGGGAGGCGTTGCCCGCGCGTTTTACTCGTCTACCACCACAAAGCTGTTGTCCAGGAAGGCCTGCAATAGCGCGCGGCAGTGCTCAAAATCCACTTGGCGGGTGCTCATGCCCGCGTAGGTAATGGGCTCCATGGCTTCATCGGCGGGCATTTGAATGCCTTCCGGCTCTGCGCCCGCCACCTGCAAGGCGTAGCCCACGGCTTGAATCATATCCCCTACGGTCATGTTGGTCAGGCACAGGTTCTGGGTTACACTCTCCAGTATTTGCATCGCCTGCGAAACGGTGATGCTCGCAAAGTTGCCTGCCAGTGTGGAAAGCACGGTGCGCATGCGCCGGGTGCGGCCCGCGTCACCATCGCCGCCCACTTTGCGAATGCGCATGTAGATGACGGCCGCGTGCCCGCCAAAACGGTAGGTGCCCGCCTTGTCCATGCTGGGGGTGGTGGCGTCCCGCGCGATGCGGTAGCGGTTCAGGTAATCCGCTTCCGCCTGGGTAACGGTGATATCCACCCCGCCCATTGCGTCGATGATGGTTTGCACATTGTCCATGCTAAAGAGGATGTATTGATCTACCTTTACGCCATAATGCGTGCTGATGATCCTTGCAAGCGCTTCCGGCCCATAGTTTTTCGCAATGTAGGTAATGCGCCCGATGCCCCCATCCGGCCGCTGGATGAGCATCTCCCGCATGTAGGTGGTAAACAGGAGCCGCTTGGCGCGGGTATCGAAGGTGACCATGATCATGCCATCCGTGTTCCCGAGATTGTTGGGGTTGGCGTGCCAGTTATCCACACAGGCCAGCAGGTAATGGTGCTGCCCTTCCAGTGCGGCGGGCAGGGTGTCATAATCCAGCGGTGTAATTTCACGCGGCTGCTGCGCCAGCGCCGCGGGGGTAAAGGTAAGCAGCAGGCACAAGGCCAGCGCCGCGCATAAAAACCGTTTCAACGGCGATTCACCTCCAAAGGCTGTTTCAGGCGGGATACACAGTATTACGCCAATGAGCACCCAAAACCTTCCCCGCAGGGTGGGTTGTTACAAGCTGTACACGCGCTATGGCTGCCGCTAAAGGCGGGTATTTCGTAAGTTGGTACAAGGCAAAGCGCAGGGGTGTAACCCCCAAACCCTTACGTGACAGCACCTAACCAAAGCGAGCAAGCAGCCCGCAGGGCTGGGGGGCAGGCGGCGCCAGCAGCCAAACCGCGATCTGGCAAGCAAAGCCAACCGCGCTGTGCACCGTTTCCCAAAGCGTACCACGCCCGTAGGGGAAAGTCAACGTGTGGCGCCGCTGGCAGGGGCTGGCACAGGCTTTGCCAAAAGGCTGTCGCAATCGTTTTCGGCTTGATACGTCCCATATTTTATGCTATACTGCGCATTGGAGCGTTTGCTCCCGGAAAACTCTGGAAACCAACGCGGAATAGGGGCCGCTTTGCTTTCCGCATGCATGCAATAGATGGGGAGAGGGAAACAAACATGGATAAGGTCAAACGCATCGGCATCCTGACCAGCGGCGGTGACAGCCCGGGGATGAACGCCGCGGTGGTGAGCGTAGCGCGCTGCGCGGCGCAGAAGGGGCTTCAGCTCATGGGCATCAAGCGCGGCTATAACGGCCTGCTGGGCTTGAGCGAAAACCCCGAGGATGATATTGAGTTTATGGATCTGGAAACCGTGCTGGACATTATGGACATGCGCGGCACCTACCTGCGCACGGCGCGCTGCCTGCCTTTTTTACAGCATGAAGTGCGCGTGGAGGCGGCGAAAAACTTAAAGGCGCAGGGCATTGAGGCGCTGGTGGTGATCGGCGGGGACGGCTCCTACCGCGGCGCGCTCAAACTGTGCGAGCTGGGCATTCCCTGCATCGGCATCCCGGGCACCATCGATAATGATCTTAGTTATACCGAAGCGACGCTGGGCTATGATACGGCGGTCAACGTGTGTGTGGACGCGGTGCGTTCCATCCGCGCCACCAGCCGCAGCCATGACCGCCCCGCTGTGGTACAGGTAATGGGGCGCAATTGCGGGGATATCGCCATGCGCACGGCCATTGCCACCGGCGCGGAGATGGTCATCGTGCCGGAGATGGAATGGGACATGCTGGAGCTGGCCGAAAGGCTCAAATACCTGTTCCAGAAAGGCAATACGCGCGCCACGCTTATCATCAGCGAGCATTGCTGGCACAAGATGAAGCCCTTTGACTGGCGTAAAACCATTGCGGATAGCGGCCGCGTGATTCATGACGATGATCCCATGAACGCGGATCGCCTTGCGCTGGTGCTCAAAATTCTCACCCAGACGGAAGCGCGCGCCACGGTCATCGGCTATACGCAGCGCGGCGCCATCCCCACGGCGTATGACAGCGCCCTGGCCTTTGACGCGGGTCGCCTGGCGGTTGATCTGCTCACCAAGGACGAAAGCAGCTTCCAGCAGGGGCACGCGATCGGCGTGCGTAATGGGCGCGTGTTCAGCATGCCTTTTGTGGAAGCGCTGGATGAAAACCGCAAGAAGTTCTTTGATGAAAATCTGTACCACCTGATCAACAACCTCTAAGCGCGCGAGGGTTCGCGTATCCCATTACAACCAAATGAATGCGCAACGGGGAAGGTGACATACGCCGCTTTCCCCGTTGTTATGGAGAAAACAGCGCTTACACCCGTAAACAGGCGGCGGGAGGAGCGGGCAGCGCCGCCGCGCCAGGGTGCCCGCGCCCAATGGGCTTACCCAAAGCGTTTACAACGCGCGGGGCATGTGGTAGGATGAATACCTCCCCACAGCCGCACACCCACACCGTAACCATGAGGGAGGTACGCATGAAGTACGCCGTACTGCTGGCCGATGCGGATGGCACCCTGTTTGATTTTCACGCCGGAGAACGCAAGGCGCTGGGGGAAACCTTGCTGGCCTGCGGCATCCCGGATGATGACGCGCTGGCCGCCTGTTACAGCCGTGTGAACCAGCACCACTGGAAGCGGCTGGAACGCGGAGAAACCACGCAGCAGCGCCTTCGGGTAGAGCGTTTTGAGGATTTTCTGCGCGAGCTTACCGCCATGGGCATCCCCTGCGCTATGCACAGCCCGCAACAGATGAGCCAGACCTTCGTGGACGCGCTCAGCCGCCAACGCGTGCCCCTGCCGGGCGCGGAAGCTTTTCTGCGCACAGTGGCGGCGCACATGCCCGTATACCTGGTGACCAACGGCATTGCTAGCGTGCAGCGCGGGCGCTTTGAGCAAAGCGAGCTGCGGCGGTACCTGGCCGATATTCTCATCAGTGAGGAAACCGGCCATTTCAAGCCTGATCCCTTTATGCTGCTGGAGGCCATGCGCCGCGCGGGCGTAACCCAAAAGCGGCAGGCCGTCATGCTGGGCGACAGCCTCACCGCGGATATTGGCGCGGCCAATGCCGCCGGGGTGGATAGCATCCTCTTTACGGATGGCGCGCCCACGCCTTCCCCCTGCCCCGCAACCTACGTGGCACAAACGCTTTCGCAGGCCGCGCGCCTTGTGCTGGGGCAGGAAGGGTAAGCTTGCGTTTTGCGTAGAAATTAGGTACAATACAGCATATGTTGAAAGTGCAATGATTCGGAAAGGTGGTATCCCGATGTATCAGGAGGTCATTACGACTGCCAGGGAGAAGATGCAAAAAACCATCGGCGTTTTTCAGGCCGAGCTGCGCGCCATCCGCGCCGGCCGCGCCAATCCACAGCTATTAGATCGCGTGATGGTAGATTATTACGGCGTGCAAACGCCCCTGCCCCAGATGGGCAACGTGACCTCGCCTGAACCCAGGATGCTGCTGATTAACATTTGGGATCAAAAAGCCTTGCCGCTTGTGGAAAAAGCCATCCAAAAGAGTGATTTGGGGCTCAATCCCAGCAATGACGGCAAAGTGATCCGCCTGATCATACCGGAACTGACCGAGGAGCGCCGCAAGGATTTGACCAAGCTTGTGCACAAAGCCTGCGAAGAAGCCAAGGTGGCCATCCGCGCCATCCGTCGGGATGCGATGGAGCAGTTCAAAAAGCAGCAGAAGGACGGCAAAATCACCGAGGACGATCAGGCAAAGGCCGAAAAGAAGATGCAGGAAGCCACCGATGAGAGCATCAAAACGGTGGATGATCTGGCCGCGAAGAAAGATAAGGAGATCATGGAAGTGTAAGGCAAACGCGCGGGAGTCGCTTCGCCTTGCAGACGGATCATCACCCTTACCGTACATAGCACCCGCTTCGCGGCCAACGCGCGCGAAGGCTTGCCCGGCTTGGTCGTCCCCCACAGGCGTGGCTTGCGCATGGCGCGGCGTTGTGCCTGTGATAACGCCAGCGGGTTGAGCCTGCGCGCGTTTTATGATACGCTATCTCTTTCCCCCGCACTTAGCTCAGGCAAGGCTAAGCCAAACCACGCCGCCCACGGCGGCGCAGGGCGCGTTGCGCGTGGCGTGCACACGCATGGCACAGGGGAAGTACGTACAGGTTGGTAAGGGAGGTGCCTTATGGCAAATTCATTTGATCATTTACTGGGGCTTAATGCGCGCAGCGCACTGGCGATTCTCCAAGGGTACGGCATTACGGATGTCCGCGTGACCCTCACGGGCGCGCCGTCGATGGACGCCAAACGCGCGCCGGCCTGTGTGCCTGTGGAAAACAAGCGCAGCAGTGTGCTGGCGGCCATCGGCAAGCAGTTTTCCGTAGGCGAAGAGGAAGACGAAGCCTTTGACCCGCGCATTGATGATTCGCTGGAAGAAGGCATGCTGGTAGAAAGTCGCGTGGTGGCGGTGCGTGAGGATGGCAAGCAACTGATTGTGGCGCGTTTCCATACCGGCGAGCCTAAGCCTTGCCCCATCGATACGCCGGACGCATAACCGCCGCAGGGCGCGGCGGCACGGGCATTCGCGCGGCTTGCCTTTGCCCATGGCGGTGATATCCCGCCCACGCGGCTTTTCAAACACGCGGCAAGCAGCTACGCCCTATGGGCACAGCGGCAGGGTAGCGCGTGCGCTATGCCGTGCGGATGCCGCGCCATCTATCCCGCGCGGAAAGTGGAGAAGCCGCATCATCGTTTGCCCGCCCACGCGAGTTTTCAAACACGCGGCATGCAGGCACGCCCTACGGGCACAGCGGCAGGGTAGCGCATGCGGTATGCCGTGCGGATGCCGCGACGTATATCCCGCGCGGCAAAATCGTGGCCGCAAGGCTCATCCCCCCAACGCAGGAGGTTAACGCATGCCGGATTTGCAACTGGATCCTTCGCGCCTGCCCGCCCATGTGGGCATCATCATGGATGGCAACGGACGCTGGGCAAAGCGCAATAAGCTGAAAATCGCCCTGGGGCACCGCGCGGGCACTGAGGCGCTGCGGGAGATTATCCGCAATTCCAGTGACATCGGCATCAAGGTGCTTACGTTATACGCTTTTTCCACAGAAAACTGGGCGCGTTCCCAAACCGAGGTAGACGCGCTGATGGCGCTGCTGCTTGAGTTTTTCGGCAGTGAGATTGACGAGTTGCACGCAAAAGGCGTGCGCATCTTGATTTTGGGCGAAAAAGACGGTCTGCCGCCCTTGCAGCGGCAGGCGCTGATGCAGGCGGAGCAGCGCACGGCGGAAAATCGCGGGCTCAAGCTCAACATTGCCGTCAATTACGGCAGCCGTGCGGAGCTCCTTCGCGCGGCGCGCCTGCTGGCGGCCGATGTTGCGGCTGGAACGCTGTCCCCCGATGCCATCGACGAAGCCGCCTTGGAAGCCCGCCTGTATACCGCGGGGGATCCGCCGGTGGATTTGCTCATTCGCACCAGCGGAGAAATGCGCCTTTCCAACTTCCTGCTGTGGCAGTGCGCCTATGCGGAGTTTATTTTTCCGCAAACGCTCTGGCCGGATTTTACCCTCGCGGATTATCATGCCTGCCTTATGCAATATCAGGGGCGGGCGCGCCGTTTTGGCGGGCGGCAAGAAGCGTAGGCCGTCCCAAGGCATCACCAGTGGGCAATGATACAGGCAGGCGTTTACGTTTGTAGGCCCGCATAACGGGGCGCAATCACCGCCGCGGGGCGCCGTCCATGGTGCGCCCGCAATCCACACATAAAGGAAGGTTCCGTTATGAGGCAAAGGATCATTACCGCGATTCTCATGATTGTGGCGCTGGTGGCGCTGTTGGTGTTGGGCGGCTGGTATTTTGCCGTGGCCGCCATTATCGCAATCATACTATGCATCTATGAAGAAAACAAAGCGCTGCTGCATCGTAAGCATCGGCCTGTGATCTGGCCCAGCTACGCCGCGCTGCTCATCAGCGCGCCGCTGATGATCTATTTCAGCGCGACGGTCATTATCCCGGTGCTGACCATCGCCATTTTTTGTGTGCTCCTGCAAGTGATGCAGCGCGATGATGACCCTAACCTGACGGATGTGATGGTGAGCACCCTGCCGCTGCTTACGCTGGTTTTGCCCGGCATGAGCCTGTTTGGCATATTGGATACGCCCCTGCGCTCCATGCAGGCGATGCTGCTGACCATGGTGTTTGCCATTGCCATCGGCGGGGATACCTTCGCGCTGTTTGCGGGTACCTGGATTGGCGGTAAAAAACTCTGCCCGCGTATCAGCCCCAAAAAAACCGTGGCGGGCGCTGTGGGCGGGCTGGCGGGCAGCATGCTGCTGACGTGGCTTACGGGCTACCTGTTTTCCTACTATATCCCCACGCAGGTGTTTCCGCCCCTGTGGGCTAACCTGTTGGTGGGTTTTCTGGGCGGCGTGGCCGCGCAGATGGGTGATCTGTTTGCAAGCCTGGTCAAGCGCCACTGCGGCATCAAAGATTTTGGCACGCTCTTCCCCGGGCATGGCGGCATGCTGGATCGTATGGACAGCATCCTGTTTTCCGCGATCATCGTATACAGTTACCGTGTGCTGGTGATGAGCTATCTCGGAGGCTGATGGGGGATGACCTGCCTACGGCGCATCGGTATGCGCATGTGGCGGGTGGTGCGGCTCGCGGGCAAACCCGCCTGCGTATGCAGGCGCAGGCCTTGGGCTGGTTGCCTATCCCAAAACGGGCTTGCCCGTAAATCAGGCAAAGCGCGGCAACGCCGGAGGGCTTCCGCCCTTTCCATTGAGCGGTAAACCATCGCCCTGTGTGCGCTCTTAAGGGCGGGCATAAACACGCTTTTCGCCTGTGCGCTTGACAAGCCCGCAGCATTCTGCTATCCTAACCAAAACCTGCCTGCAAGGAGGGACGACCATGTTCATGACGATGCGAATGCTACGCCCGTGCGCCAGTCGCCCCGCTAGCGGTCGTGGGTGAACGCTTTTGCGTTCGCATTTTGCAAGCAAGCAAGCCCTCCCGCCATGGGGAGGGCTTGCTTTTTCGTTATCCGCGGGTTTTCCGCGGGGGCGAAGGCATTGCGGCGGGCGTTACGGGCAGGGATTACCAAAAGCACGTGAGGTGCGCCGCAGGGCATAGCGCAGGCGCGGCAAGCAACACCGCCGCAAGCACTGGCAGCGCCGCGCCCCGCATATCCGGTTTGTAACAGCCAATCCATGGGAACAGATGTTTCACGTGAAACGTTCCCAAGTCTATACCGTTTGCAGGCGCTTTCGCAGATGGCGGGCGCCTGCCGCACCCCAGCAATGAATAGGAGGACGCCCCATGCCTGTTAAAATCCCCGACGCACTGCCCGCAACCAAAATCCTCACCGAAGAAAACGTGTTTGTGATGACCGAGAAACGCTCCCAAACACAGGATATACGGCCGCTGCGCATTGCCATTCTCAACCTGATGCCCACCAAAGAGAAAACCGAGACCCAGCTTTTGCGGCTCATTTCCAATACCCCTTTGCAGGTGGAAATCACTTTGCTGCGCACAGGCACCTATGAAGGCACCCACACCTCCATGGATTATCTGGATGCGTTTTACCGTACGCTCACCGATGTGGAAAACGAGTTTTTCGATGGCCTGATCATCACGGGCGCGCCTGTGGAAAAGCTGGATTTTACCGATGTGCTTTACTGGGAAGAGCTCACCCGCATCATGGACTGGGCGGATCAGCGGGTGTTCAGCACGCTGTTCATCTGCTGGGCGGCGCAGGCCGGGCTTTACTACCACTACGGCATTAACAAGCACCCGCTGGAGCAAAAGCTGTTCGGCATTTTTGATACGCAGGTCAAAGTACCCCATGACCGCCTGCTCTTTGGGCTGGATGATACCTTCACCGTGCCCATGAGCCGCCATACCGCGCTGGATGAGGCGGCGCTTTCAAGCCGTAAGGATATCATCGTGCTGGCAACCTCGCCGGAAACAGGCGCGGCGCTGGTACGCAGCCGTGATGGGCGGCGCGTTTTCGCCACCGGCCACAGCGAGTATGACCGGGATTCGCTGGCGCATGAATACTACCGTGATCTGGCAAAAAACCTGCCCATCGAGCTGCCCCGCAACTACTTCCCGCAGGATGATGCCGCCCAGACCCCGCCCCTGCGCTGGCACGCGCACGCAAGCCTTTTGTTCAGCAACTGGCTCAATTACTTTGTCTATCAGGAAACCCCCTATGAGCTTTCCAAGGGCTTGCGTCCGCTGCCGACCCGTCCCGGGGCGCGAACGGGCAAACGCTGAAACCCTCATCCGCCGCGGATGCCTGCCATGGCTGGCAGGGCAAGCGGCTAACGCGGCGGCAATGGACATGGAAAGGAGCGTATGTATGCAAATCGTTACCCTGTTGCAGGATCAAGGCGTGCACGTAAGCTGCGAGGTGTTTCCGCCCAAGGAATCCGCGCGGGTGGAAGAGGTGCGCCGCGTGGTGCGGGAGATATCCGCGCTCACACCCGCCTATGTGAGCGTAACCTACGGCGCGGCGGGCAATACCCCGCATTTTACCCGGGAGATATCGCAAACCGTGCAGGATGCGGGCGTGCCCGCGCTGGCGCACCTGACCTGCATCAACGATACCATTCCCAGCATCGATGCCGTGCTGGATGGCCTTGCCGCCGCGGGCGTAAACAATGTGCTGGCGTTGCGGGGGGATATACCGCAGGGCGCCAGCTTTCCCAGCGGGGAACACTTTGCGCATGCGGCGCAGCTGGTTAGGTATGTGAAAAAGCGCGGGGGCTTTTGTGTGGGCGCGGCATGCTATCCCGAAGGCCACCCCGAGGCTGGTAACCGCGCGCAGGATTTGGACCACCTGAAAGCGAAGGTGGATGCGGGGGTGGATTTTTTGACCACCCAAATGTTCTTTGACAACGCGACGCTGTACCATTTTATGTACCGCGCCCTGCGCGCGGGCATACAGGTGCCGGTGAGCGCGGGCATCATGCCGGTGGTCAACGCAAAGCAGATCAAGCGCATCGCCGCGCTTTCCGGCGCTACGCTCCCGCCGCGTTTCTGGTCCATTGTGGATCGCTTTGGGGATGACCCCGCCTCCATGCGGCAGGCGGGCGTGGCGTATGCGACCGAGCAGATTATCGACCTGATTGCCAACGGGTTTAACAACATCCACCTGTACATCATGAACCGTGTGGATGTCGCAAGCGATGTGTTTGCCAACCTGGGCGCGATCATCAAACGGTAGGGCTGCTTTTGACGTACGGTGGCCACCCTCGGGCGCGTGGAAACGCAGCGTGAGAACGTAAGCGCGTAAAGGTGTGTGCGCTTGATGCCGGTATGCGGCAGGGTAAGGCGGTTCGCGGGCTTTCCGTACGGCAGCCGATTCCAACGCGTGCTACTGGCGCAAGGCAATCCAAACGCAGCACACCCTGTCATGCACCGAGCATCGCGGGTAATGGGCGGCATGGGCGCAGGCTTTGCATCACATCGCCAATAATGCAGCGCCAAACTCGAAACACCCCGCCGCGTACGGTGTGTTGCGGGCAATCGGCAGCATGGGGGCAGGCTGTGCATTGCATCGGTAGCAAAGCAGCGCCAACGCAGCACACCCCGCCGCGTACCGAGCATCGCGGGCAGTCGGTGGCATGGGCGCAGGCTGTACACTGCATCGGCAGCGAAGCAGCGCCAAACGCAGCACACCCACCGCCGCGGGTTACCTTACCCCTCTTACCCCTCCCCTGCCCATGAAAGGAGCCTGTGTATGCACCCCTTTTTACAATCGCTCCAGGAACGCTTCACCTATTTTGACGGCGGTTTTGGCACCATGCTGCAAAGCATGGGGCTTGCGGGCGGCGAGCAGCCGGAAAGCTGGAACCTGAAACACCCGCAGCGCGTGAAGGCTGTCCACGCCGCCTACCTTGCGGCGGGCAGCGATATGGTGACCGCCAATACCTTCGGGGCGAATCCGCTGCATTTTACGCAGGATTGGCAGGCGGTGCTGCGCGCGGGCATCGGCCTGGCGCGGGAAGCCGTGGCCGAGGCGGGGCGCGGCTTTGTGGCCATGGATGCGGGCAGCTTGGGTAAGCTCATCCAGCCGTTGGGGGAGCTTGGGTTTGAAGAAGCCGTGCGCATTTATCGGGATATGGCGCTTGTGGCGCTGGATGCGGGCTGTGATCTGCTGCTGGCCGAAACCATGACCGATCTTAAAGAGATCAAAGCCGCGGTGCTTGGCTACCATGAAGCGCTTTCGCAGCGCGGGCAATCGCTGCCTGTGCTGGTGAGCATGAGCTTTGATGTAGGCGGCAGGCTGCTGACGGGTGCGGATATTGAAGGCGCGGCGGCGATGCTCACCAGTATGCACGGCGTAGACGCGCTGGGGCTAAACTGTGGGCGGGAGCCGGCCGCGCTGCTGCCCAACCTAGCGCGCCTGTTGCAGTGCGCGCAGGGCAGGCCTGTGTTTTTCATGCCCAACGCGAGCGTGCCCACGCTGGTTGCGGGCAAAACAGTGTTTGCCACCACGCCCGAAGCCTTCGCGGCGGATATGGTCAAGGCGGCAGAGCTTGGCGCGCACGGGCTGGGCGGCTGCTGCGGCACCACGCCGGATTATATTGCCGCCTTGGTGGAAAAAACCCGCGGGCTTGCTGTGCTGCCCATTCAAAAGGCGCCGCAGGATGGGCTTGCGCCAGCGTGCATCAGCGGCAGAAGCGGCACGGTGCATCTGGGGGAGCGCCCGATAATCATCGGGGAGCGGCTCAATCCTACGGGCAAAAAGCGCATGAAGCAGGCGCTTCGTGATGGCGATATGGATTACCTGCTGGCGGAAGCTGCCGCGCAGATGGATGCCGCGGCGGATGTGCTGGATGTAAACGTGGGCATGCCGGAGCTCGATGAAATCGCCTTGCTGCCCGCCGTGGTGGAAGCCGTGCAAAGCGTGGCAGGCGTACCGCTGCAACTGGATACCTCCGATGCGGCGGCGATGGAAGCGGCGCTGCGCGTGTATGTGGGCAAGCCCATCCTAAACAGCGTAAACGGCAAGCGCCATGTGATGGATGAGGTCTTCCCGCTGGCGAAAAAGTACGGCGGCGCGCTGGTGTGCCTGCTGCTGGATGAAGATGGCATCCCCGCGACGGTGGAAGGCCGCCTGTCCATTGCCCATCGGCTGATTGCCGAAGCGCAGAAGTACGGCATCCCAACGTGTGATTTGCTCTTTGACGGCCTTACCATGACGGTAGCCACCGATCCCGCTGCCGCGCGCGTGACGCTGGAAACGGTGCATCGCCTTACGCGGGAGGTGCGGGTCAAAACCGTGCTGGGGGTCAGCAATGTGAGCTTCGGCCTGCCCAAACGGGGCGTGCTCACGGCGGCGTTCCTGAGCATGGCGCTGGAGCGCGGGCTGACCGCCGCCATCATCAACCCCATGGAAGAGAGCGTTCGCGCCGCCTTTGAAGGCGCGCTGGCTACACTGGGCTTTGACGAGGGCTTTGCCCGCTACCTGGCCGCCTACGGCGGGGAAAGCGGCGCAAAGCCCGCCGAGCCTGCCGCAAACACAGGTGGTTTAGGGCTGGCAAGCGGCGAAACCGCCGCCGCGCGGGAGGCCATCCGCGTTGCGGGAGAAGCCATACGCCGTGCGGAAGCGGCGCTGCATGTGCAGGCCGTGCCCGCGCCCGCGCCTGCGCATAGCGTAGGCAACTGCGCGGCTTGCGCGCTGGCTGCGCAGGCGGCTTCGGGCGATACTGCGACCGCAACCACAGGGGCGCCGACCGCACCCGCGCAAGCAAGTGACGCCGCCACGCAAACCACTACGGCGGGCGAGGGCTTTGCCGCGCTGGTTGATGCCATCCTCAAAGGGCTTACCAAAGCGGCGGTCGCTGCGGCGGTCGCGGCCATGGATGCGGGCGCACAGCCCATCAAAGTTGTGGAAAACGGTGTGATTCCCGCGCTGTCAGAAGTCGGGGCAAAGTATGAACGGGGCGAGTTCTTCCTGCCGCAGCTGATGCAAAGCGCCACAGCGGCCAAACAGGCCATCGCGGCGGCTACCGAGCGCATGCCGGAGGGCAAACCCTCGGCGGGGCGCACGGTGCTTTTGGCCACCGTGCAGGGGGATGTGCACGATATCGGCAAGAACATCGTAGCAACGCTTTTGGGCAGCTACGGGTTTGGGGTTTTGGATCTGGGGCGCAATGTAGCGCCGGAAGCGGTGGTGCAGGCGGCGCGGGAAGCGGGGGTTGGGTTGATTGGGCTTTCAGCGTTGATGACCACCACAGTGCCCGCGATGAAGGCGACCATCTTGCAGGTGCGCGAGGCGCTGCCGGGCGTGCGCATCATGGTGGGGGGCGCGGTGCTCACCCGCGAGCTGGCGCAGGAACTGGGCGCGGACGCATATGCGCAGGATGCGATGGGCGCCGTGCGTATCGCGGGGGAGCTGCTCAAAGATAGCCAGTAACATCAAAGCATAAAGACGGGTCAAGGGATAACAAACACAGTCACATTTCGCAGGGCTGAAACCCCGCGTGGATTTTGTATACCCTGGCAGTAAACGCCAGCGTGCGTTCCCCGCAAGCAGTTTCATCGCCAGAAAAACGGTACGGCAAACTGCGGCAGGGCTTACGCAAGCAAGCGTAACCATGATGATTCGCGGGGTAACAACAGTTCAAGCTTACTCTGGTCAGTAACTTGGGCGCATTGCACGACTTTCCCGCATTCTCCATCATT
>Ga0334883_1003750_pt1 | contig 15718 bp, 12 predicted proteins | sample GraSluR1_MG_6_FD_207230 | JGI IMG/M metagenome (GOLD analysis project Ga0334883, IMG submission 207230) | Sludge microbial communities from methane-producing bioreactor in Wageningen University, Netherlands - Granular Sludge_09_05-R1 | ecosystem: Engineered > Bioreactor > Anaerobic >... | reverse complement strand
GCACAGGTCGCCGCCCTACAACGGGTAACGGCGGCGGCGCACAGGTCGCCGCCCGTCTGCAGGGCGCGGGCCTGTACCGCGCCGAAGGCCATCCAACAACAACGGCCAACGGCGGCGGCGCACGGGTCGCCGCCCTACAACGGCCAACGGCGCCGCACGCCCGGCTTTTCGGGCCCGCCCGCCACCGCCGTTCTCCGCCGTCTTCCCCGTCTCGCCGTTCTCCGTGGAACTCCGTGCTCTCCGTGTCTCCGTGGTAAGGTGTTGCCGTTCTCCGCCGTCTCTCCTACCTCTCCTACCTCGGCACCTCCACCGCCGCCAGTACGGAGTTCAGGATACGGTCGGCGGTCAGTTGCTCCAGCTCCGCCTCGGGCTGGAGGATCAGGCGGTGGCGCAGGACGGGCAGGGTGACATCCCGCACGTCATCGGGTGTCACGAAGTCGCGGCCGCGCAGTGCGGCGGTGACCTTGGAGCAGGCCATCAGCGCCACGGCCGCCCGCGGGCTGCCTCCGACGATCACCTGGGGTATCTGGCGGGTGCGCCGCACCACATGGAGGATGTAGTCCAGCACCTCATCGCGGACCTTGATGTCCCGCACCGAGGCCTGCGCCGCCTGCAGGTCGGCGAGCTGCGCCACCTGCTCCACGCCCGCGGCGACGATATCGTGGGGGTCCATGCCCCGGTCATGGAGGCGAAGTACGTCGCGCTCCTGCTCCAGGGTGGGGTAGTCCAGCACCGACTTCATCAGGAACCTGTCCAACTGTGCCTCGGGAAGGGGGTAGGTTCCCTCATGCTCGATGGGGTTTTGGGTGGCGATGACAAAGAACCCATGGGGCAGGGCATGCGAGATGCCATCGATGGTCACCGAGCGCTCCTCCATGGCCTCCAGCAGCGCCGACTGGGTCTTGGGTGGCGTGCGGTTGACCTCGTCGGCCAGGAGCAGATCGGTGAACACCGGGCCGCGGCGCAGGTGAAACTGGGCGCTACCGGGATCGAAGACGTTGGTCCCCGTAACGTCCGAGGGCATCAGGTCCGGGGTGAACTGAACGCGCTTGAACTCACCGCCGAGAGTGTGGGCCAGACACTTGGCCAGTAGCGTCTTGGCCAGGCCCGGCACCCCCTCGAGCAGCACGTGTCCGCGGGCGAGCAGGCAGACCAGGAGATGCTCCACGGTCTGCTCCTGGCCCTGGATCACCCTGGACACCTGGGTTGTGATGGCCTGCCCGAGCTCAGAGATTGTCATTGCCCACACACTCCATGCGATTGAGAAGTTCCGTGGTGCGGCGCGCCCATTCGAGGACCTGCGCCACCGGGGGCCTCCCGGCCCTTGCCAGCTCCTCGCCCCTGTCCATCGCGGCCCGCAGCTCCGCGCCCATTCCGCCCGGCAGGGCTTCTGCCAGGCCCAGGACGACCTTCTCGTCCACACTGGGCGAGCGCAGCGCCTGGACCGCGCGGCTCCGGAAGTGGGTCAGGAGGCGGCGCGTCGCCAGGTCTGTGGCGCCCGCGGTCAGGAGGATCGAGGCCATCGAGGTCAGGTACTCCGCCCGCGTGCGGTCGGGCGGCGGGAGATGCGCGGCCGGACCCAGCCGCCGTCCGGCGACGATGACAAGCAGCAGTGCCGCCACCAGGGCATGGGCCAGAGCCGCCTTCCCCGCCCGGGGGATCACCGACCACAGCCCCTGCCGGGCACCAAAGCCGTGGTGGATCTCGTCGAAGACCACGCTCTTGCCCGGCGCATAGCTATCCAGGAAGCCCACGACCAGCGCGAAGTTGTCGGCCTGCCCGATCCCCTGATTGCACAAAGTCCAGGGCGTGGCCATAAGCAGTACCGTGCCCTGGCCGACGTGTGCAATCGACACCACGGCGCCTCCGGCGTCGTACAGCGGTACGGCGGGGGCCAGGAGACGATCCGCGGGTAGGAGGGCATCAGAGCTCCGGTCGGTCGGGGGGGTACTCCGCCTCCCGGCCGGCGTCGGCGCCTCGGCGGGCGAAGACTCACTCCGGGCGCCGTCGACATGGAGGTGCTCCCACGACGGGTCGGGGTCCGGATAGGTGAGGCGATGTCGGCCCGAGACGTTCACCACCGGAGCCTGGGCCGTCAGGGCCGTGGGCAGGGCGACCTGTGCCGAGACGTGAGCGTCTCCGGTTGGGGCCAGACCGCCGCCCCCGCTCATCTCGGGGGCGTCGGCGGCCTCCTCGTAGGCGATGACGGCGACTCTGCCCGGCTCAAGCCACTGCTCCAGAGCCTCCCAGTCCTCGGCGCGCAGCTTCACCGATGGCATGGTGAGAGCCACGATCAGGGCGTCCGCCTGCGGAAGCCGCGCGTAGGGCTCTCGCAGGCGGGAGACCGAGAACCCCATCTCCTGCAGCCCGAGGTACAGGGCCCTGAGCCCCGAGGGGCCGGAGCTGAAGCTGGTGCGCCGGGGCAGAACATCCGGGCCGCCCCTGGTGCCGCTGAGCACCGCGCCCACCAGGGCCACGGCGAACAAGAGCGACAAGAGCAGGATGATGACCACCCGATCATTGCGGGCCATGGGCGGCCTCCAGGGCTCCGCGGGCCTCGTCGTGGCACCCCAGCGCGGTCTGGTAATCCCCACGCACCGCCGACTTGTCCCCGTACCAGCGGGCCTCGAAAAGCCGGGTGGCTCGCTCCACCGCCGCCGCCGCCGCGGGCGCCTCGGCGCGCACCTGCCTCACATAGGTCCAGTTGGTCTCCTCCTCGCGGAAGTCCACGATCTCCGCGGCGTCCAGGCGGAGCAGGAGGGCCCAGAAAACCTGCCGGACCGCCTCCAGCCATTCGCCTCGCTCGGCGAGCTCCCGGGCCCGGCGCAGGGCCCTGTCGGCGGCGCCGGGTCCCAGGTCCGGCCCCTGCCGCGGGGCCGGTTCCTCGGCCGCGCCCCCCCGCTTGCCTCGCAACAGACCCAGCAGGTAGGGGAGCGTGCGGGCGATGAACAGAACCAGCAGCGCCAGCAGGACGGCACAGAGCGCCACGGCCACCGCCGTCACCAGCCAACCGGCGTATCCCAGAGCACCGGAGAGCCGGTCTACTGCGTCCAAAATGGCCTCGGCCACAGCGAGGAGCCAGCGCTGGAAGGCGGACTGTCTCTGCTGCTGTCTGAACTCCGGCCGGGCCAGTACCCCCACAATGGTCCGGCCCGCCTCGTCTGTCCGGGCCCCCGCCGGCTTCGAGTGAGTGAGTGCGGCGGCGATGTTCGCCATCTGCTCGAGAGCGATCTCGGCCAGTCGCCGCATCTCCTGCGGTGACTGCGCTCCCGCGGCCCGGCGCAGTGTCTCATCGACCAGCTCTGCGCCCGGATACGTCTCCCCCAGGCGCCACAGGCGGCGAGCGGCGCCGCTGAGCAAGTCGGCGGCCCGATCCGGACTGTGAGGCAGAAGCCGAACCGCGGCGCGCACCACAGCCTGCTGCGCGCCCAGCAAGTCTGCCGCATCCTGCGGAGACAACTCCGCCGGGGCGGGGCCGCAGGCCAGGAGGTGGGCCGCAAGGCACAGTGCCGCGAGAAACATGACTTTGGCTCGCAGTGTGGGGATCGCCGTAACGGAAGGCCGGGCCTCGCAGGCAAGCAGGGCGAGGCCCGGCCGAGACGATTCCGGCGGTTCGCGTCAGGCGTCAATGGCGCGTGGGCCGTCTAGTAGCCGGGCGGCGTATAGCCCCCGCCATCGCCGGGCGACTGGGGCGGCTCGGGGGGAAAGCCCGTGGGCGGCTGCGTTGGAGGCATCGGTCCGCCGCCGATGCTCTGCTGCAGCAGTTGCAGGTCGAAGGCCTCCTTGCGCACACGGATGTCGAAGTACAAAAGGATCATGGCCGTGGTCGGGAAGGGGACGATGAACAGGTTCAGGCCGGTGCTGAGCACCGCGTTCACCATCTGGCTACCCGTCGCTCCCAATGGCCCGGCAAGAACCGCCGTGACTCCCGCCGTGACCCAGCCGACGACCATCGACACCAGCCACAGGATGAGGCCGAACACAAACACGCGGCCGATCTGCCCTGCGATCAGATCCTTGCTGCGGTTGATCGCCGCCATGCCGTACATGCCCTCCACCACCATCACTTCGGTGATGAAGGCCACCAGAAAGGCAACGTAGATGCCCGGAATGACACAGAAGATCAGACCGAGGATGACCAGAGCGCCGGCCAGCAGAGAGGTACCGATGTAGGGGCCGGCCTGCTGCAGCACATACTGCCAGGCCTCGCCGATGCTGCTGGACCTTTGCAGATAACGGTCGGCCACGGCCTTGGTCAGCGCGCCGGTCATCAGAATCGAGAAGGGGATCGCCAGCAGCGCCACCAGGCCCATCGCCCCCGCCGCCGCGGCCGCCCCCGCTTCATTCCTCATCCCGGCCGTACCCATCAGTACGATGAGCTGGATGATGCCCAGCGGCACATAGACGGTGGCGCAGATGCCTGCCATCAGGCCGATATTGGTCTTGTAGAGCTGGAAGGCCTCATCGAGAATCTCGCCGTAGCCCAGTGGACGGAGGAACATCCTGTTGCTCGCCATTGGCATGCCTCGCAGTGCTCGTAGCTTCCGCCCGCGGCGACACCCACGGGCAGTTACGATGGGCTCTGAGCATGTGCACTCAACCCCGGACAGTGGTTCGCCGCATCCAGAGCGTTCTCCTACCTGTGCAAGACGACGTCCGCCCGGCAGTGGCGGATCGGCCAGAGGTCACTGAGCCGCCCATCCACGCAGCAGAGCTTCGCTTCAGGCCGGCCGGGCGCCCGTGAGGGCGGCGCATCTGGGCTCTGTGGGGCGCAGGTTAGTGCTCGATGCCAAGGGATTCCTCGAGCTGCTCGCTTCGGGAGCGGATGTGTCTGGCGCTCCGTGCCGTTGGCCGTTGGCCGTTGGCCGTTGGCCGTTGGCCGTTGGCCGTTGGCCGTTGGCCGTTGGCCGTTGGCCGTTGGCCGTTGGCCGTCCTACCTCTCCCAGTCCCGCCCTGCGGGACGACCGGGAGAGTCTGGCGACCCCTGGGGGCGCTTGCGGGTGAGGGAGAATCCACCCAACCGACGACGGGAAGAGGCCGTTGGCCGTTCCGCGCCACGCATCGCGCGCCACGGCCGTTCGCCGTAGCCCTCTCCTGAGCGGCCGCATCGCGAAGGGGAGGGAAAGCGGGTCCCCCCGCGGGACCCGCAGGGAGCGGCGCCGTTGGCCGTCCTACCTCTCCCAGTCCCGCCCCGCGGGACGACCGGGAGAGTCTGGCGACCCCTGGGGGCGCTTGCGGGTGAGGGAGAATCCACCCAACCGACGACGGGAAGAGGCCGTTGGCCGTTCCGCGCCACGCATCGCGCGCCACGGCCGTTCGCCGTTGGACCTTCGACCTCGCATGCCGGCTCGCAAGTGCCGCCCAGGCAAGAACGTCGCGGCGCCCGTGACGGCGTTTGAGGTGCGTTCTGACCGACACTGGCGCCGCCGACCCGCCCATCGTGCACGGGACGCAGGCGGCCCGGCGTACCCCGGAGCGCCGTCTTCCGGACCCATTGTGAACCACCTTGTCGAATGCGCATCTTCCCTTCTCGGGGCGCTCTCCGGCGTTCTGCCGCCCCTCCGGGGCTCGGCGTCGTGGTCGCGCCATCCGGGGGGCTCGGCCCCCCGCTACTTGTGTGTCGCCCCTATCTGCGGGGCTGACGGCTACGGTCGCCGCCGAAAGACGCTAGACACATACTCTCGCGCAGCGAGATAGCGAAGGACCTCGCCATGCCTCAGGAGATTCTTCGAGCTGCTCCCTCCGGGAGCGGACGCTCTCAGGATGACATTCCCGGCGAATGTGGGGTTTCCGGCTGCATCCTAGATGAACACGCCCCGTGGCGAGAGCTGCGCGGTGGCTCCCCCGTCGACGCACAGCACCTGGCCGGTGATGTACGACGACTGCTCGCTGGCCAGGAAAGCCACGGCCGCCGCCATCTCCGCCGGAGTGCCGCGCCGCCCTAGAGGGATGTAGGGCTGGGCCATCTTCTCTCTTGGCAGCTCGGGATCGGTGGCCCGACTCATCGTCGCTCCCGGCGCCAGGGCGTTGACGCGGATGCCGTACTGTCCAAGCTCCAGTGCCAGCGAGCGCGCCATGCCGATGACCGCGCACTTGCTGCTGTCATATGCCAGCATATCGTGGTGTGACTGTACCGCTCCGATGGTGGAGACGAGGATCAGGTTGCCCGCGCCGGTGGGCACCATGGTCTCGGCGCAGGCCTTAGCCATATAGAACGAGCTATCCACATTGGTAGCGTACATGGTGTGCCAGAAGTCCTCGTCTGTGTTCAGCAGCGAGCCGCCCCTGACCAATGCCGCATTGTGTACCAGCACATCCACGCTCCTGCCTTCTTGGGCGATGCGCGCGAAGAGGGCGTCGATCTGCTCGCGGACCGAGACATCGGTCACCACCGGCGTGGCCTCTCCCCCACCGTGGGCGATGGCCGCAGCGGTCTCGACGAGCCTGTCCTCTCTGCGGCCGCAAAGGTAGACGTGCATGCCCTCTTGCGCCAGGCGCAGACTGATGCCGCGGCCGATGCCATCACCGCCGCCGGTCACCAGGGCCGTCTTGCCCCGCAGGTCCCGGTAGCACGGGCCCTGCGGGGATCGGAATGTCTCTGTCATGTGCTCCTCCGGCAGGTGGCGATGTCCTGGCGCAACGGCGCCCCTTCCCTTCGCGGTGCGGCCTCCAGACAAAGGCAGCAGTGCCGACCAGCCACGCCGTCACCCCCGGCTCGGTCTCTGTGCCTGTCTCCAGTCGTCCGCCGTTCTCCGTGCGACTCCGTGCTCTCCGTGTCTCTGTGGTGAGGTGTTCGGTCCGGGCGGGAGCGAGGCAACGGTCGGCGGCGCGACCACCCACCCTACGGGTACGCCGGCGACCCGTCGTTGATGCGGGTCTGCGTCCATTCCAGCACGCCGTCAGGACACGGGTACTTCGCCGCCAGCTCCTCGTTGATGTCCACGCCGAAGCCGGGCCTGTCATTGACGTACGCGTACCCGTCGATAAGCTCCGGGCAGCCGGGGAAGACCTCCTGCTCGATCTCCGAGAAGCCCGCCCACTCCTGGACGCCGAAGTTGGGGCTGCTCAAGTCTAGATGTAGGTTGGCCGCGTGGCCGATGGGCGACACATCGCCCGGCCCGTGCCAGGCGGTGCGAATGCCGAAGGCCTCACACAGCGTGCCGAGCTTCCTCGCCGGAGTCAGGCCGCCGATGGCACTGACATGGCAGCGGATGAAATCGATCAGGCGGCCGAGGACGAGCGGCTTGTACTCATTGGCATTCACAAACAGCTCGCCCATGGCCAGCGGCGTCGTGCACTGGCGCCGCACCATCTCGAACCACTCGATCTGCTCCGGAGGCAGCAAGTCTTCCAGGAAAAAGAGCCGGTAGGGCTCGAGTTCCTTGGCGAGTTGCACCGCCCGGATCGGCACCAGACGCTCGTGCACGTCATGCAGAAGCTCGGTGCCAAAGCCGATGGTATTGCGCAGGTGCTCGAAAAGCACCGGCACACTGCGGGCGTAGGCGTCCGGATCGTAGAAAGCCCCGGAGAGCGAGCTCTCCAGCCTGTCGGTGGGCCTGGCCTTCCCGCCGTAGCCCCCCATCTGCACCCGCACGTAGCGACAGCCCTGCTCGATGAACCGGCGGGCGTTGTCCTCGACCTCCCGTGGCTCGGAGCCGTCGGCGTGGCGGTACACGGCCACGGCCTCCCGGCACTTGCCGCCCAGAAGCTGGTACACCGGCATACCGGCCAGCTTGCCCTTGAGGTCCCACAGGGCCATGTCCACCCCGGAGAGGGCGTTGTTCATCACCGGCCCCGAGCGCCAGTAGGCGTTGACGTGCACCGTGTGCCAGATGTCCTCGATGCGGGAGGGGTCGCGACCGATGAGCAGGGGGTTGAGGTAGTCATCCACCACGGTGGCTACGGCCCGGTGGCGCTGGGTGAAGGTGGCGCAGCCCAGGCCGTAGAGGCCGGGTTCGGAGGTGTCGATCTTCACGACGATGAGTCGCTTCTGGATGCTGCCCTCCCCGGGGGAGGTGAGGATGGCTTTGACATTGCGGATCTGCAGGCCGGCCACAGCGGGCTCCTTTCAAGGCAGGCGTCCTGCAAGCACATCGCAGCACGTTAGCACAGGAGCCCGGCGGAGGCAATGGCGGATATGAGCCGAGAGATATGAGCCGAGGGATGTGAGCCGAGGCTGTGGCCGTTCCTGGGGCCGCGGGCGTCTCGCCCGCAGCCGTTGCCGTCCGCCGTCCGCCGTCCGCCGTTCCTGGGGCCGCAGCCGTCTCGCCCGCAGCCGTCTCGCCCGCAGCCGTTGCCGTCCGCCGCTACCGTCCGACGTCCCTGGTGCCAAAGACGCTACTGCGCGGCGGCAACCCGGTGAAGGTTCATGGGAGCTGTGGGTCCTCAAGCAGCCACTCGGGGATCCGCGCGACCCACTGGAAGCCGGAAGCGTCCACCATCTCCAGCGATACTCCTCCGAACTGCAGAGGAACGGTTCCGTGGCTGCGGCCCGTGGCGACCTCCGCAACGGCGATGGCCATCCAGTAGGACTGCCCAACGATCAGGGCGTTGCTGGGGCGCACCGGGTAGGTGTAGGCCAAGAAGCGCTCATCGGGTGACCAGCACAGGTCGTCGATCCACGTCCCGGGGCCCCGGATGGTGCGTCGGTCCCCGTCCGGACCCACGAGCACGATGTGCCTCCGGCCGGCGCCGATGTAGGCCACGCGGCCGGACGGCGAGACGGCCGGCGACCACCCACGAGCGAGCGGAGTGCGAGTGCCCGTCCGGTCAACCCTGTAGACCCGGTCACCCCGTCGATCCCACTGCGTGATGAGCGCCTCGCGGCCTCCGGGGAGCAGTGCCCGGGCGCCGGAGGGTCTGGGCAGCTCCACAGCCGACTTCTCCCCCGAAAGGATGTCCAGGATCGTCAGGCCCGGGGCCGTGGGGGCTGTAGGCGTTAGCAGGAACCCATCGTTCGTCAGAGCGCCCGGCGACTTCCGCACCCTCGCGAGCCGATCCGCGATCTCCCCGGGCAGCTTCACTATCGCCCCGTCGGGCCCGTGGCACTCGCCGCCTTCCAGGACGACCCAGCCCCCGTCCGGGCTCATCAAGATGCAGTCACCGCGCAATTGGCGGACACGGCCCGTCGTCATGTCCAGTGACAACGTGCGGCGCTGCAGCCTGCCGTCGGAGTGTACGGCCGGGTACTCGGTGAACACCAGATACCCGGACGCGCTCCCCAGGCCCAGGGGGCGTGAGGGCCGCCCGAACATCACGGGGTACAGCAGCACGCCGAGGAGGGCCGCGATCACGATGCCCGCCAGACACCCGGTGACAAGCCACGTCCGCTTCTGGGCCGCTGGGCCCCGTTGTCTGCTGTGAGCCTGTTCTGCTGCCGCGGTCATGGCGGTGCTGTACCTCGTACTGGCCTTACTCGCCCGGCCATCACACAGACCGCGCGCGAGGTGCATCCGGTCTTACGACCAGGCAAGGACGAGAACCCTCGGGATCATCTCTGCTAATGGCTTTATTGTGGCATAATATCACCTTTTTGTTGGCATTACAATGTCTCTCCCGGATGAGTCAGGGTTGTTTTGCGGGTCGTCTGCCTTGATGAGCGCTCGCGACCACTTCCCCGTCCGCCGCGAGGCACCGGCACGGCCAACTGCGCCACCGACCCAAGCCCTGTCGCCCCTCGGTCGCCTGGCGTGCTATAATGGCGCTGTTCGTCCACGGCTGTCGCCCGGCCCTTTGGCGAAAGGATCTTGGGGGCAACTCCTCCGGCGCTCGCGATGCCGGTGGTCTGACCCGGTATTTGAGCATGCGCCTGGAAGAGCTCGAGAAGATGCGCCGCCTCGAGGACAGGTACTGGTGGTTCGTGGGGCGCCGACGATTGTTGCGCAATCTGCTGCAGCGCTACGCCCCGGACGCGGAGCTGATCCTCGACATCGGCTGCGGCACCGGTGGAACCCTCACCGCCCTGGACGACCTCGGCGCCCTGGTGGGCACCGACCTGTCGCCCGACGCACTGGACTTCTGCGCCCTCCGAGGCCATCGCTGCCTGGTGCGCTCCCGAGCCGAGGAGCTGCCGTTTGAGACTGGCACCTTCGACGTCGCCATCTGTGCGGACATGCTGGAGCACCTGGATGACGATGAGAAGGGTTTCGCGGAGGTCATGCGAATACTGAAGCCCGGGGGAACCGCCCTGATGACGGTGCCGGCGTACCCGTGGCTGTGGAGCGAGCATGACGAGGCGCTCTCGCACAGGAGGCGGTACCTGGCCGGGGATCTGCGGGCCAAGATCGTGGCGGCCGGGGGCGAGGTGCTTAAGGTCAGTCACGATGTGAGTTTCGTGTTTCCCATCGTGCTGGTGGTGCGGCTGCTCAATCGCCTGCGGCTCAGAAGACTGGGCAAGCCGCATACACAGATCATGTCGTTGCCGGGCTGGCTCAACCGGTTCTTCACCGGGCTACAGGCGGTGGAGGCCTGGCTGGTGACGCGGGTGAATCTGCCGGTGGGCACCTCGATCGTGGCGGTGGCTAGAAAGCCCGCGGAAAGCCAGGAGGGGGCTGGGGCGGCCGGCGACGGCTAGTGGCCGGGCGAGGGTTCGCCGCTAGTGGCCCGGGCTTTCCCGTCCAGGGCCACACAGGCTCGAAAGCGCCCGAGTAGACACCCGGATGGGCGAGGATGGACGGCAACGGCGGCGGGCTGGAAGGCCCGCCCCACCAGCGGCGCTGGAGGGCTGCAAAGCCTGCCTCACCCACGGCAAGAGGTCCGCCCCACCATGCGTTCGGGCCCACCGGTCTGAACCGCCCGTTTCCTGTTGCCAACTCGACCGCTCCCGACCCCAGTCGCACCCTACCACTGACCCCGGGGTTGTCCGACCACCATTCAGTGGATGGGTGTCGCGATGCAGGTAGGCTTGCTTTGCTCCGGCGGCGTCGATGATCTGCGGCACGTGGACCTCGGTCTGGTGTACGACATCGGCATCCGGACGCTGTTCATCGCCTGCTACGAGGACGAGGTCCGCTGGCAGGCCGAGGACCTCGCCGGGTTCTTCCGTCAGGCTCGGGCCGCCGGCCTCGAGCCGTACGCCGTCCCCTGGGGCTACGGCCGTCTCCTGGCCCCCGATCCCTCCATCGATAGCCTCTATCTACAGGTGCATCCCGACACCTCGCAGGTCGACTCCCGCGGCAAGCGCGTCCGGAAGGCCTGCCCCAACGACCCCCGCTTCCTGGAGTGGTTCTCCTCCTCGGTGCGCACTCTCGCCTGGCTCCTGGAGTGCCGGGGCTTCGTGTGGGATGAGCCGGGCTTCCATCACCACCGCGGGCTGTGGTCCTGCCGCTGCGGCTACTGCAAGAGGCTCTTTGCCGCCGCCTACGGCCACGAGATGCCCCGGGAGCTCACGGACGAGGTGCTTTTGTTCCGGCGCCAGAGTGTGAGCATGTTCCTGCTGGCCGCCGCCGCGGCGGTGCGATCGGTGGACCGCAGGCTGCAGTCGCTGGTGGTGCCCTCACCCAGGCTGGGCAAGGAGCAACGCTACACGGGGAGCGAGGATATCGCGGTGCTGGCGCAGTGTGCGGGAGTGGACGGTCTGTGCATCACGGTGCCGTGGCAGGAGATGGGCTGGGACATGGAGTACGGCATTCGCGAGGTGAACAAGGGCCCGGCCCAGATCGCCCACGCGCACAAGAAGGGCTGCGGCCTGTGGCTCATGGCCGGTCCGCGCCGGGAGGACCGCACCATCGATGCCCTGGAGTTCGCCGCTCGGGCCGGGACCGACGCCGTGGTCCTGTCCGACTACGACGGCCTCATCGCCGCCCCGGGCTTCTCGGCGATGCGCCCCGCGCTTGCGGACGCCATCGCGCGCGTCGGACAGGACGCAGCGAGAGCCGTCGTTGCACGGCCGCGACGCAGGAGGTCGCGAGGGTAGAGGCGCGGCCGAGAAGTCCGGCCGGCCCGGTTCCTGTCATTCTGAGCATCCATCTCGCGCAGCGAGATAGCGAAGAATCTCGCCAAATGCCAGGAGACTCCTCGAGCTGCTCCCCCCGCGAGCGGACGCTCTCAGAATCACATTCCCGGCGAAGGCGGGGTTTGCGGCCGCACCTCTGGAGGCTAAGGCACAGGAAAGGCACAGGCAGAGGCAGCAGGCCGACGGCTCAACGTCCTACACCGCGGGCCTGTGGCCCCAGGCCCCGCACATTGGCCCACCGGCCGAGACGCGCCTCCCGGCAACAGCGAGCTACGCGAACCAGACCAGATACCGCTTCGCCACATCCTCGTCGATGGCCCCCACCAGTCCCCACACGCCGCCGGCTATCAGCATGTGCCCCACGGCAAGACCCAGGAAGGCCGCCGCAAGCTGCCGGTACAACCTGGCTCCCCCCACCCTCAGAACGATCGCCTTGACCAGCCAGACCACGAACAGCGGGAACCACGTCTGATGGCCATACGTGGCGGCGATGGCCAGCCCCAGCGGATGCAGCGGGAAGCGCAGGAATCTGGCCCTCAGCACCACCAGCGTCAGAGTGATGCTCAGCCCCAGACCGCGGGCGATGGTGGGTGCCAGGGTGATGCCTACCGGCGCCGTCGCTCGGGCCTGCACGGTCTCGAAGGCCATCACCGACTGCCGCGTGCGGTAGCCGCCTACCGTCGTCCCGCCGTCGAGGATGTTGTTGCCGAAGTCGTAGGCCGCGGTCAGGTGCGTCCAGAAGGCGATCAGCGTGCCGACCACCAGGGCGATGGTCACCGCCGTCGTAATGTGCCCCCGACGCACGTTCCCCAGGTCGCCGATGCGGATACCGTCCATCGCGAAAGCCCCGAGCTGGGGGAAGGTCATGCGGTCGATGACCGTCAGCAGCGCGAAGCCCACTTCCTGCCGCTGCCCCGCCGGCGACAGGCGGCCCGGAGAGGGCCATAGCTCGTAGATGGCGCTGTACATGTCCTCGCGCGGGACGATGTAGCTGATCGGCAGTCCCGTCTGGGCCCGGATGCGTCCGTAGACCAGGGCGCTTACCCAGGCCAGGCCCACGTAGGCCAGCGAGATGCCGAGAGAGACCCCGGCACCGGAAAACAGCAACAAGAGGCCGCCAAAAGCCGCCACTACTCCCCAGAAAGCCACCGGATGGGGCAAGATCTCGTTCGAATCGTCGCCTTTGAGCCCGAAAAGGGCCGCCTGAGCCACGCGGCGCAGGTGATGACGGCCCGTGTACAGCACCATCAGGGCGATGCCGATGTAGGCCCCCAGGCCCTGCGGGGCCTCGAAGGGGAAGCCGGGGATGTTGTAGCCCATGAGCTGGGCGCCGAAGTTCTCCACCCGCAAGAGCAGATAGAACAGCCAGGCCGAGAGCAGGATGTCCAGCGGCACCATGTAGCCCAGGCCGGTGATCTCGGGCCGGAACGCCAGGTACAGCGGGCGCAGGCCCGTCCAGGGCTGCTGGTTGAGCAGCCTGCTGAGGTCGAAGCCCTGGCCGATAGCGGGAAGCTGGGGCGAGAAGGCGTGGGCGATATTGCCCGCATCGAACAGCGCCCCGAGTGCAAAGCCGATCCAGAACAGCGATTGGCCCAGCATATGGCCGTGCCGGGAGCTTTCCTCCCCACCGGGGGCGATGTCCACCGCCAGTTGCGCCAGAGGGTACGTCAGATGCTCGTGATCGGCCCACGGCCTGCGGAACAGAGCGTGCAGGCAGTACAGCCCCATGATGAAGCCCACGAATACCGTGCCCCACACGGCGAGCGGCGCCGCCCAGGCCCGCCACGGCACCCCACCCCCATCGGAGCCTTCGCAGAACTGCCGGGCGACCTCATCGTCCGCGATGGCCAGCCACGAGGGCACGTCCTGCGCGAAGGACGCAAAGTCATTCTCCGGCCCGGCGAAGTACCGCAGCGAGGTGAGCGTGGGCAGGAGCTGTTTCATCACATTGTCCGCCGACAGCGACACGCCGAGGCTGAGCATGATGTAGATGACGAGGATCTCCTGACGCACCGGGCCCTTGCGCAGCTTCAGCAGCATGGCCAGTCCGGACAGTAGCAGAAGTCCCATGAGCGCCGGAACCGCCGGCGCCCCCTCGGCCACCTGGCACGTATGGGAGATCAGCGAGACCTTCTGGACCCAATAGGCGCACAGGACGATGAGCCCCACGCCGAGGATGAGGCTGCGGGGCGTGAGGCCGGGCAGGCGAGGCGGAGCCGTGTCGTCGCCGGGCGAGTGCATGGCCGGGTATTCGGCGGGCGGGGGGAGGAGGCCTTCCGGGGGAGAAACCCCAGGAGACAAAGGCACAAAGGCAGACGTCTTACCACGGAGACACGGAGAGCACAGAGTTCCACGGAGAACGGCTGACGGAGTATGGGCAATGGCCTGACGGCACCAGAAGTCGCTGCCCCTTCCTGTCGCTGTGGTGAGGCCTTAGCCGTTCTCGCCGTTCCTCTCTTCGGCCGTTCTCCGTGTACCTCCGTGTATCTCCGTGTATCTCCGTGTATCTCCGTGTATCTCCGTGTATCTCCGTGCTCTCCGTGTCTCCGTGGTGAGATGTTAGCCGTTCTCGCCGTTCTCGTCGTTCCCTCCGCTCTCGCCGTTCCCCGGCAGGTCTCCCCTCTCCCCTCGTCGAACCTGCGGCCCGTCGCAGTCTATGCCACTTCGGAGGGTCTCCCATGGCCGACTTCCCCGTACTCGACGGACAGCTCTTCTTGTTCCAGGGCGACAGCATCACCGACGCCGGCCGCCGCGGCGGCGCGGCTCCGCTGGGCGAGGGCTATGCCTCGATCTTCACCCAACTGATGACCGCCGCCTATCCGGACCGCGAGGTGCGCTACATCAACAAGGGCATCGGTGGTGACAATACCGTCGGCCTGCGCAACCGCTGGGAAGATGACGTCATCCGCCATCAGCCCGACTGGCTGTCGATCCTCATCGGCATCAATGACCTGCACACATTCCTGTACCAGAGCAACCCCTGTGTCGGCGTGGACGTCTACCGCGAGAAGTACGACTCGATTCTGGCCACCACGCGGGAGAAGACCCGGGCGCAGATCGTCCTGCTGGACCCCTTCTACATCAGCCTCGATGACAGGGGCCAGAGCTTCCGCAGCACCGTGCTGCAGACCATCGGGGACTACATTGCGGTGGTGGACGAGATGGCGGCCAAGTACGGGACGTACCATCTGAAGACCCACGAGCTGTTCGCAAGGCACCTGCAGCACCGCGAAGCCGACTACTTCTGCCCCGAGCCGGTGCACCCGAACCGCGCCGGGCATATCGTGATCGCCCAGGCGATGATGGACGTGCTGAGCGCGGGACAGAACGGCTGAGAACGGCGAGAACGGCGAACACCTCACCACGGAGCCACGGAGTACACGGAGTTCCACGGAGAACGGCGAGGGAAGGCAACGGGGAGAACGGCTAACGTCTCACCACGGACACACAGAGTGCACGGAGAACCGCATAGCACAGAGACGCTGAGAACGGCGGAGAGCACGGAGAACGGCGCGAGCGGACGAGGATGAACGCCTCACCGCCAAGAGAAGGGCACGGGTGCCGTGGCCGTCCGGTCCGCAGGACCGCCGGCGCCCCCGCAGGGGGCGTCATCTAGCGGCGGCCGCAAGCCTGCCGCGCCGTTGGCGGGGCGCTCGCTGCGCCGTTGGGATGCAGCCCGCCGCGCCGTCGGGTGGCGCCCCCCGCACCCTTGGCAGGCTGCCCGCCGCCGTCGCCGTCGCCGTCCGGTCCGCAGGACCGTCGGCG
>Ga0334883_1003739_pt1 | contig 15776 bp, 9 predicted proteins | sample GraSluR1_MG_6_FD_207230 | JGI IMG/M metagenome (GOLD analysis project Ga0334883, IMG submission 207230) | Sludge microbial communities from methane-producing bioreactor in Wageningen University, Netherlands - Granular Sludge_09_05-R1 | ecosystem: Engineered > Bioreactor > Anaerobic > Unclassified... | reverse complement strand
GTCAAAGCGATTCCTACCATTTAGCTAACCTCTTTGCAAATATTATTCTTTGTTCGCAAGGCAATTGACGGGGAGCGGGGAGTCAAGCTTTTTCTTAGGGCAACAAAATTCATTAGGGCTTCGGGCATATGGAAAAAGGCAGATATTGATTGACAAGATGTTGGAATGCATAGTATTGGAAAAATGGAAGGAATAATGATGCGACATCTGAAAGTGTTTCTGGCTTTACTACTTGTCATGGCATCAGTTGGCATACTGATCGCGGACAAGCAAAGCTCGAGCTACGTCCGCAGCAGGGTTGTGGATGAAGACGGCATGAGCCTGCAATGGGTTAACGTGATCTGCATGCAAGGCGATAAGAGAATCACCGGCACCCAGACCAACGCCTTTGGTAGATTCAATTTACGTGTTCCCGAGGGGAACTTTAGGCTGCGCTTCACACTCATCGGGCATGAGACCAGGGATTCCATTTTCGTGGAGGTGGCTGCCGGAGACACGATTTCCCTTGCCCCGATAACGCTAATTGCGAGACCTGAAATGATCTTAGATGCCCTACCCATCAATCGTCCCAAGGGAAGAATCCTGGTGAGCATCGAAGACGTCCGTGGCACTCCCCTGGATGATGTCGTGGTGGAGTGCCTGCTTGATTCTGCCACTGTTCGTGAGGAAACAAGCGGTCTGAACGGCAAAGTCCGGTTCAGCAACATGGAGTCCGGAACCTATAAAATCCGCTGTTCCCGACCAGGCTACAAGAGCGCTGTATTCCCCAAAGCAGTTGTCAAGCGCGGTGAAGACACCTCTCTGGTGATAACTCTGAAGCGAAAGGGGTAGCCATTAGAACCGGCTAGTTTCGCCCACCTCCAAAGCTCGAATCGAAGACGATCATGAGATAGTGAGTGCGACTTCGCGGCGTCTCACTCGGAGTTGTAAGCGCTATCCCATTTACTTGAAGCCAAGCCAATTTCGCGCACCTCCAAATCCCGCAGCGAAGACGAGAATTACGTGCGCTTTCGACTTCGAGCAGCGGAATCGCCTTCACACTTGGACTTCTATCCGAAGGATTGGAGTTCAAGCAGCGGGATCGCCTACACTCTTCACTTTCCCAGTCCCGCTGTTTGAAGTCCATGCCGCTCCTAGTTAGAGTGCCTGCAAAAGTTTTCGGACAATCTGACACTTGCCAGGCATGCATGGAGCTCACAAGCGGCATGAACTCCAAAGGTGATGCGGCAATAACTCCAAATAACTCCATCGTAAATGGTACATCGTAAATCGTCTATTGTCCCTCACTTGTGAGCATTAATCAAGCGATCATCCCCCCTTAATCAAGCGTTAATTATTAACGCTTGATTAACGCTTGATTAAGACTTGATTAACTGTCTAAAATGAGGAAGGCAGGTATAAATAACTGATTATCAGTAAATTGAGTTACTTTGAGTTACTTCTGGTAGGATTTCTCACTTGGCAGAATGAATACCCGAAATCATAGGAGTGGGGTATCCGAAATCGGAGAGGTATCCGAAAACGATAGGGTGTCGGCTAAGTTGCTAATCATCAGGCTGATAGCGTCGAATAATTGCTGATCACTATCCGTTTTCGGATAGTCTGGGAAGGCCTGCGAATCCGCAAGAAAGACATAACTGCATGTTATTCAAGGGCATAAGCAATTGGAACGGTTTTTTCTATACTATGGGCAGAGGTGAACAATGAAGATATTGCTGGCACAAGCAAACCGGCTGGAAGAAGCTGAGCTGATTGACTTTTTTCAAGCTCTGAGCTACACGGTGGAGAGCGTCTATGAACGCGTGGAGCTCAATCGCAGGCTGGATGGCAATGATATCGATATCGTCTTCTACAATGTGCAGAGCATGGAGGATTTTGCGCAGATTTCATATATCAATCACTACTACCCTGAGGTCAAAGTGATCGTAAGCATGGAAAACGGCATGTGTTCCGCCATCGAAAACATCCGCTCCGGTGCTTTTCGCACCATCAAAAAGCCCTATCGGCTCAGTGAGCTTTGCAGCTATTGCAAGGCAGATCCGGAACAAAGGCAGACACGTGACTGAAGCGAGCACACTCACCGGAAAGTTCAGAACAAGGGCAGAATATGCGCATGGCATATTCGTGAGCATCTATAAATCGTCGAAAGAATCAATGAAGCAGGGGGCAGTGCCGTCGCGTAGTGGTAATCATCGCACATTATCAATGGCAGAACCGGACTCAGCCCTGCATCATCCAAATGAGATTAACACCGATTACTCCAAAAGGCCGGATACTGAAACCCGCTCTGATTGTCCTCTTTTTGCCTATCAATCAAAGCAGCAATACCTTAGCAATCAAGCTGAGCCAGAGTTCCGGCCTTTAATATTACCGAAGAAGCAATACCGACCTTTCTGCTAGGCAAAAGCGAGGCAGTTTGAAGTTCAAAACATAAAAGAATACCTGTATGAGGAGAGATCATGAAACGCGCCATTATGTTGTTTGTCATGTTTTTCGTGGTGCTATGCCTGTTTGGTCAAGCCAATGACCGCAGTGTGAGCATGGAAGATGTTATGCGATTGGCAAGGGAATATGCCACTGTGATGTGGCAAGCGGAGACTCTGCATCCGGCAGAACCGATTCCCTTGTATGGTCCGGACGATAAGATTATCGCCTGGGAAATCAATTTTTCGATATTGGGAGCTTTTCCTGATCTGGAAACGCTGAAGACTGCTTCTGACGCAAACTTCAGCATCAGTCGGGAAGCAGGATTTGGCGATAATGACTATGCTTATGTGATTATCGGTGCAAACCGGGATATGCCCGCCATCATCCAATCTGCCAAGAGCCTTTCAGTAAACATCACAAAGGCCAGGGAGATTGAACGGGAAGCGGCAAAATATGGAGATCTGCGCCAGACAAGAATCTACTATTTTGGAGCAGCCCAAGTATGGACCAAGATGAGTGACGGCAAGGAAGTTCGCTATGTGAATCCCTTCCCTGCTCCCAGATCTATCGGGGCCGAAGAATTTGCCGAAATAGCCTCGGAAGAGATGTTTTGGGCAGAAGAAGATGACAGTTTTGATGAAGAGTGGGATCTGCTACTGGCCGGAATCAACAACATGACTCGGTCTTCAGAATGGATTCCGGGCGAACACCTGATGCCTTATTATGAATGGACATATGGTTGCACTCCATCCGCAGCGGCAATGATGTTTGCCTGGTGGGATCACTACCGCGGAGCATCCAAACTCAATGCCTTTCACTTCACCAGACACGATCCGGTGGTGAACCAGGTAAAGTATCACGTTTCAAACACCGTTCGCATCCTCGCGGATAAAATGAGTACGAATTCCAGCGGGGGAACATCCCCCTGGAATCAGGCTGATGGGATGCAAGAAGCAGCAGCAGTGTGGAACTACACCAGCACCACCGGAAGCTGGTGGTCTGCCACTTACTCATCCACATATCTGTACAATCGTCTTAAGGCCGCGATCAATGCGCAAATCCTGGCTCTCATTGGCATCGGAGGACACAGTGTGGCCGCTGTTGGTTATTGGGATGAAACCAAACAGTGGTTCTATCATGATTCAAACTATTCCAGCTTGCAGACTCTGCATAGGACAAACGTTAAACGCGTATTTTGGATAAACATCAACATCCCCAGCCCGGCATACTTCGAGCTGGTAAGCCCTGATGGTGGTAAACACTGGGGAACCAATCTCGGAGGTGAGGTGTTGTCCTCAGGTTATCCTTCCGAAATCCGTTGGGAGCCTCATAGCCATCCCAATACACATGTGGAAATCTGGTATCATGTCGAGGGCGGACATCCCACACCCAGTACCTGGGAGGTGATTACCACAAATGCGCCCAATAATGGGACTTTCAACTGGATGGTGCCGGATATCAATTCCTCGTTTGGAACTACATCTGATTATTGCCGTGTGCGGATCAGGTTGATGGACAGCAGCACAAACACCCTGATAGCGGAAGATGGCAGCTATGGAAACTTCACGATCACAAGCTCTGGGGATGGAATGCCTTACGTGCAGGATTATAATCAGGTAAACTGGGATTACGCGACCTTCGCGGGGCTGGACTATGACCCTGATGCAGAGTGGTTTGTGGTAGGCATGAGAGGGCAGAATGATCAATGGCAGGTGGAAACCTATGATGATCTCAGCTTCCATAACCTGGCGCATAGTAGCCCCTACCAGGTGAACGCAAACTACATCGTGATCAACTACAATGAGATCACCAATCCTCAGGCGATGGGAGTCAAGTTCCGCAGTCAAAACAACTCCGTACTTCGATATAATGCAGCGGGACACACGCCCCAGATTATTCAAACAAATACCCTATATAACAAAGTGCACCCATCCGACAAGGCGGTTGATATATATCAGGTTTACCTTTCTGCAGGAACCTGGTATTTCGATTTTGGTCAGACAGACCTGGGGTTTGCGATCTACCGACCTGAGGGTAATGGCTTTTATGCTTTTCACGAAGCTAGATCCTGGAGCAGGGATTCATCCGGCGCGTTCGGTGGCAGATCCTTTGCTTATCATGCTAATACAGCCGGCTGGCATGCCCTGGTGGTGAACTCATTACATGAAAGGAATTCGAACTATAAGATTGAGATTAAGGATATGGTGAACTGGACCGGAGCGGTTTCTAGCGATTGGTTTGACGCGGCAAACTGGACCAGCCCCATTCCGCCCACGCAGCACTATGATGTCGTGATCCCTGCTTCGGCTGTTCGCCAGCCCATCATCAGCGGGGGCACACTGGCAACCGCAAAATCCCTCTCGATCGAAGCAGGTGCCATTCTCAACATCAGTAGCGGCAGTCTCACGGTTTATGAAGATCTTCACGTCTATGGTGCGATGAACCTCAGCTCTCCGGGTCTGCGAACCCAGGTGAATTGCAATGGCACGGTCAACATCAGCCCCACCGGCTCGCTAAACGCGGTGAACAATTCTCTTTTCAAATGCAACGGGCATTGGTCGAGTGCTCCCGGTGCCTCCGTTACCTTCATCCAGACTTCTGAGCTCCAGGTAGGCAGTTACCATCAATCTGCCTTCTATAACGCTTCTGCGGATATCAACGTGGCAAATATGATCATCAGTAACTATTCCGGGGGCTCGGTCACTATCTATGGTCCTGCCACGGGTGAGATTAATGTGATGTCAACATTGCAAATCCATGGTGGATCAAAGCTCTTCTGCGAATCTGACCAAAAGCTGATTGCAAACACGGTATCAAACTATGGTATATTCGGAATGTCCCGGGGAACGCTTCGCATTACAGGTTCTGGAACTGTATTCCCCAATAACTCCGGGGATTATTTCCACAACCTTGAGCTGAACCACAGCGGAACCTTCACTCTTGACAGGAATCTGACGCTAAGTGGGAGCTTGAGCTTGATGAGCGGATTCCTGAGCCCGGGAAGCAGGATGATCTACATTGGTGGGAATTGGTCTGTATTACCCGGAGCAAGTTTCATCAAAGGAACCAGCCAGGTGATATTTAATGGCAGCCAGCCCCAGATATGTAACGGATCAAGCTTCTACATCCTGAAAGTGCAAAACAACGTTCATTTCTCAGGCAGTGTCTTTATCGATAAGTATCAATGGGTTTCCGGAGCAATGCACCAAGGTGGCGGTAATGTAATCATCTATGATCTGATTCATACCAGCATCATGGGGAAATATGTAATCAACAACTGAATGTTGTTGATTATGCAGGCGAATGGAGATCTGAATATGAATGCAGATCTGACGATTCACGGGGGATTGATACGGATACAAGGCAGCAGCACAACCAGCTCTTGGGCTTCCGGAGGACCTGCCAGCCTCGTCATGACCGGTGGAACTCTGGATTTTGCCTCTTCGGGCATTAGCATTCTGCCTACTTCACATGCTCTGACAGTCGATATCAGTGGGGATTGATCCAGACAGTGGGTTCCTTCAATTGTACGCGCGCGGGCTTTTTACCCACAGGTGGAGTCGTGGAAATGTATAGCACCAGATTCAGCTCTGTCACTGTTCACCCCGGTAGCAGGCTCAATGACCTGATTGTGAACAAGATAAACCGCGGCGCGGGGCCTGAGCAGGATCAATCGGATCAGGACAGGACTACGAACAATAGCATCGTAACCCTCACCGGTAATACTATTATCAATGGCAGCTTCATGTTCACATCCGGAGAGTTTTGGCTACAGAATTATACTTTTACCGTGAATGGAGAAGCTGAGATCAATGGCAAGCTCTATATGAACAATTCCGGCTCCAAGCTCTCAGTGATGAACAGCCTGATTTGGCACAGCTCCAATAGCGTTCTTTCTGCCGGAAACATCGAGCTGCAAAACGGTTTGGTGATCGAATCCGGATCCGTGTTCCAGATGGGGGCAGGCATGAACATCAGCTTTGTGGGAGTTAGCTCTGCCCCTGATGACATCATAGATATAGGTCCCGGAGCAAACTATGCCCAAGTCTTTATCGGAGCGCCTAATACGCGTTTTGGTAATTTGATCATTAACAAAGTGGACAATAGCTATGGAATTTCTGATTTAACTATTATGGGCAACAATGTCTTGACTGTGCTTGGGAACATGACTATTGACGGAGAGACTTGGCTTACCCTCGATGAAATCAGCATGATTGTAAACGGCAATCTGACCAAAAATGCAGCACTTGATTTGAGAAATAGCAGCAGTCTGGAAATCCAGGGCAATGTAGTCAATAGCGATGGAGCCCTGGGAATTTTCGAAAACTCTCTTATGGACTGCCAGGGTAGCTTTGATCATCCGCTGGGCACTGAGATGGAGATAGACAGCTACGGCTGTTTGCGCCTTAGCCGTCCCTATGCAGGCATCTATCAAAGCTTTGCCGGACACATCGCGATCTATGAAACCGGCAGCCTGGAAATCCTGAATAATGGCTTGCAGATCGGAACGGACAATATCCTTCTCCAAGGCGGCACGATCAAGGTCGGCTGGTCTTTCCGGGCGATGAATCCGAATACTTTCACAGGTGGAAACGGCAGGATCGAGATGATCGGGGCTCGTTTCTCTGATCTGCAGATGCACAGCAGTAACAGGTTCAATGACCTGGTGATTAACAAACCCGGGATCGGATTTGACGTGGTCCTCAGCACGGGGATCGATATCCAGCGAGATCTCATCATCCAGGGTGGTAACCTGATGCCCATGAGCCAGATGCTTCGTGTCCTGCGGGATCTCCGGATCGAAGGTGGCAGATTGAGCATGTCTTCCGACAGCGTCATCCAGGTAGCCAGAAACTGGGTAAACACCGTGGGTAGCTCCGGTTTCAGCTCCGGCAGCGGGGGTTCTGTGTCTTTCATCGATACCGGGAACCTGAATTCCATCATCCCCAGCGAGAACTTCTTTCATCTCACTATTGCCAAAGCCGCCGGGCGCCATGCTGAGATCAGCACCGGTGCCACAGTAAGCGTCCGAGGCACTCTGAACATCGCTTTCCGCAAGCTGATCGTCAACCCCGGGGTAACCATCAAGCTGAACAACAATGGAACCCTGCAGATCGGTAATCTTGGCGAACTCTACGCCGTAGGAAGCTCGGCCCAGCCCATCACCTTCACTGCTGATAGTGGATACTACTCCTTTCAAAACTTCAGCGGTGCAAAGATCAGTGCCCGGCATTGCGTCTTTGAAAGGATGGATAGCAGCGGGATTACTATTAGCAGCGGGGTTGTCGTAGACACAGATCATCCCTTCAGCAATTGTAGTTTCCGAAATGGCGCAGCGGGTGGGACTCTGCTGCGCAAGCTTAACAATCAGAACCTCGTCATGACTGATCCCGTCTTCCCATCCAATACCTGGAGCGGGGCATATAACGTCTATCACGAGCCCGGAGCGGGGACTCTGCAGATTAACAACGCTACCGGTGCTTTTGCCGGAGCAGCTTTCGAAAATGACCCGGGTAACCGGATTAGCTGGACCACCGTCTATACAAATCCCTTTGTGGCTCATTCACCGATCCCGGCAGATAATGCCAGTGGCGTTTCAACAAGCACGATGCTTGGCTGGACTTACAGCTCAGTGAGCGGCTATCCTGATCCCATCGGCTATATCATCAAGATTAGCACTCTTCCTGCAATGACTGTATTTAATGAAAGCTACCACGTGGGCGGGCCCGGAACTCACATCATTACACCGCCTATATCACTGGTCATCGGCACTACCTACTACTGGCAGATCATCCCCACCACTCTGCCTCAAGGTAGATTTGATGATGGCCGGGGAGCTGCCACCAATTGCCCGATATGGAGTTTCTCCGTCAATGATCCCATCATCAGCAGCTTCCCCTATTATGAGGACTTCGAATCCGGCCCCGGCGGATGGTATGGGGGAGCAATATCAGGGCCAAACATCTGGGAATGGGGATCCAGCTCGGTCTTTGGAACTGTCAGCGACAACTATATATGGGCTACCTATCTCGATCAAGATTATCCCAATAATGCCAATAGCTGGTTGCGTTCTCCCCGCTTCAATTTCTCCGGCATCAGCCAGCCAAATTTCTCAGTATGGCTGAATATTAGAACAGAGCAGAACTACGATGGAATGATCCTCGAGTATTCAACTGATGGCAGCACTTGGGTAAAGGTCCTCGGCAATCCGGGATTCTACAACAACGAAAGTACACTTGGTCCCTTGGGCGCGAATAAATGGTCTGGAGAAATCAATTCCTGGGCTCAGTATAGCACGGCCATTCCGGCATTGGCAAATCAGCCTCAGGCCTATCTGCGCTTCCGTTTTGCTTCAGACGTATCAGTTTTTAGAGCCGGAATAGGCGTTGAGGATATCGAAATCTGGGATGGTGGAGCCGGAAGCTTCGCCTGGTCGGAGACCTTCACGGGAGTAAGCATTGGAAGTATTCCCACGGGATGGACCAGAAGCCACAACAACTGGTCTGTGACCCAATCAATTCAGGCAGGAGGTGCAGCTCCGGAAATGCAGTTTAACTGGAGTCCTGAAGTAGTTGGAAATATCTACCTGAAGACCTTAGCCCTCGATACTACCGGTGAAAGCTCTTTGGATCTATCCTTCCGCTTCAGGCTGGATCATTACAGTGGCCCCTATACCTTGAAGCTCTTGTCCATTGTGGGCGCTACAGAGCACGTACTGCGTGAGTGGATCAACCCCAGCGCGAGCATTCCACCCCAGATTGTGTCTCACACAATCACAGCAGCCCAGGGAGCCGGAGCGTCAAATCTGCAATTAGCCTGGGTTTTCAGCGGCAATTCATACAATCTGGATTTCTGGTACATCGATGATATACACCTCGAATCATCGGCAGGGGCAGAATCAAGCCCGGGTCATGCAAGCTCTCCCTCTCCCTATAATGGAGCCACGGATGTAGCCTTGAATACTATCTTTTCTTGGGCTTACAACACCCAGCACGGACATCCTGATCCTACCGGTTATCGCTTCAGGCTTGGAACCAGCCCCACGATGTCTTCCTTTACCGAAAGATATATTGCTGGCGGGCCCGGCTTCCACACCTATGAGAGTGATATCCTGCTTGAAAGTGGCAGTACTTACTACTGGCAGGTGATTCCCACGACCGGTTCGCGTGCCGAATCTTCAGATTTTGGTCTCGCCAGTGATGGTTACTCCCGTTCTGACGCGCAGAATTGCCCGATTTGGACATTTGAAACGCTGCCGGATCTCCCCATTGCGGTTTTCCCATATTTAGAAGGCTTCGAGAGTGGACCCGGGAGATGGACCAGCGGTGCCATCAGCGGTAACGATCACTGGGAACTAGGCTACCCCAGCCAAGATAATATCACCGGTCCTTATAGCGGCGGAAATGCCTGGATGACATATCTGGCTGCGAACTATGAAAATAATGCCAATTGCTGGCTGAAATCCCCCGCTTTCAATTTCAGCGAGCTGAGTTTTCCCAATTTCTCTGTCTGGCTCAATATCTACACGGAGAACAATTGGGATGGCATGGTCCTGGAATACTCGACCGATGATGTTTCCTGGACCCGCCTGGTTCGCGATGACGGATTTTATAACAATGTAAGCCCCAGTGGTCCCCTCGCTCCGCCAAAGTGGTCCGGACAAGTAGGGGCCTGGGCAAAGTATAGCACCACGCTGAGCGAATTGGCTCATGAACCTGCAGTCTGGCTGCGTTTCCGCTTCCAAAGCGATAACTCGGTTCAGTCCGAAGGTATCGCCATTGATGATGTTCGCATTTGGCAGGAATTGCCCGCGCCGGCTCATGCTCATAGTCCCGGCCCGGCTGATACTGCCATCGACATCCCCCTTCAGACCGCGCTTAGCTGGACTTACACTTCGCAGCCCGGCCATAGCGACCCCGTCGTGTACTATGTAAAGGCCGGCACGGATCCTACCCTCACAAGCTCACAGAGCACTGTCTACTGGGCAGGCCCCGGAAATCATTCGATTCTGCCCCCGCTGGATTTGCAGCTCGGACAGACCTACTACTGGCAGGTGATCCCCTCCGCCAATCCGGAAGCCTATCGTGAAAGAAGCCGTCCTTTCGAGAACCTGCCGGAACTGCTTTCTACCGCAAAGTCCCAGGCTCGGGATACCGCTTTCGATAGCCCGATCTGGAGTTTTACCACAATCGCAGATAGCATCCCCATCGCTGTATTCCCCTATTTCGAAGATTTCGAAGCGGATCAGGGAGGCTGGAAGAGTGGCAGAAGCGCCGGGCTCAATATCTGGCAATATGGCCCTCCGGGACAGACATATCTGAACTCGGCCTATAGTGGAAGCAATGCATGGATGACAGGCCTGACCACGAATTATCTGAACAACTCCAATATCTGGCTACGTTCACCGCTGTTTGATTTCAGCGAACTCAGCGATCCCATGTTCAGTGTCTGGCTAAATTTCAAAACTGAGATGCTATATGATGGAATGGTTTTGGAAGCCTCGACCGATGGCGGATATAACTACTATCCTGTGAATGCCGATCCGGATTTTTACAACGACCTGTCCGGAACAAGTCCTCTATCTATTCCCAAATGGTCCGGTACCAGCGTGGGCTGGCTGCAGTTTAGCACCTCATTGCCCGGCCTGGCAAACCAATCCTCCGTTCGTCTCCGTTTCCGCTTTGTATCAGATGTTTCAAACGTGGACGAAGGCTTTGCCATCGATGATATCCGCGTTTGGAATCGCGAGACAGCAGCCTTTGCTATCAATCCCACCACGCATGATTTTGGCAGGATAGAGCTTGGCTCAAGCTCGGCGTTACAGCAGTTTGAGATATCGAACAATGGCGCCGGGATTATGCAATTGGATCCGGCCAATATCTCGATTATCGGTCTCAACCCGGATGAATTCCAGCTGAGCAACCTCAGCGCGCCTATTGCATTGAACAGTGGCGAGAGCGTGAGTCTCAGCATCAGCTTCAGCCCCCTCACCGTGGGAGCCAAAACTGCTACGCTCAGCATCACCGAGGGCAGCGCCAGAAGCAGCGCCGGGCTCAGACAAGGCAATTCTCAGCCCACCCGAAATCTCCATCTGATCCCGCTCTCCGGCTTTGGCTTCGAACTGATCACAATGAATGTGCCATATTATGAAGGCTTTGCCGATGTGGCCAGCGCTAGCCTTCCTGCAGGTTGGGAAAGCTCCAATCCCAATTGGACGGTCAGTGACAACAGCCAGGCCGGTGGCGATATTCCCGAGCTCTGGTTCAGCTTCGATCCCCGTCATGATGGCGAGGTGACTCTGCTATCACCGCTCTTTGATACCGGAGGGCTCAGCCAGATCGATCTCACTTTCAAGCACCGCGTGCATCATCTGGATAATGCCTTCGATCTCAAGCTCTACACCGTTGTAGGCGCACAATACCGTCTGATTGATGAGTGGCTGAATGTGGATTCAGATATCCTGTCCGAAACCATAAGCTACCAACTCACAAGCGCGAATCACGGCGTGGGCGCAAACAATCTGCGTCTGGCCTTCGTCTTCAGTGGCGATAGCTACAACATCACCGGCTGGCACAGCATACGGCGAGGAATATAGCTTCACAACCGATCAGGGCAGCCTGGACGCCCCGCAAAACCTGAGTATCACTCTGGAAGATGGACAGATCAGGCTTAGCTGGTCGTCCGTAATCGGTGCCACCAGCTACAAAATCTACCGCAGCAGCGATCCCTACACCGAAGATTGGGGAGCTCCGATTGCCCTCACCGGCTCCACTTCGTGGATCGAAGCCATCCCCACCCAGCATTACTTCTACCGCGTAACTGCCTCAAACGAGATAGTGCGTGACTAATAGCTAAATAAAGATGAGGGGACAGCGCAGGCTGTCCCCTTTTTTAATGTCCCCTTTTTAACTTGTCTCCAAGTAATTTGTAAATGCCCTAATCGCAAATCGTAAATTGTAAACCGTAAATCGTTAAATGTTAATCGTTTACGCCTATCCCTCTCTTTTGAGGGCGTTAATCAAGTCTTAATCAAGCGTTAATCAAGCGTTAATAGTTAACGCTTGATTAAGGGGGGATGATCGCTTGATTAATGCTCACAAGTGAGGGACAATAGACGATTTACGATGTACAATTTACGATGGAGTTATTGCCGCATCACCTTTGGAGTTCATGCCGCTTGTGAGCTCCATGCATGCCTGGCAAGTGTCAGATTGTCCGAAAACTTTTACAGGCACTCTAACTAGGAGCGGCATGGACTTCAAACAGCGGGACTGGGAAAGTGAAGAGTGTAGGCGATCCCGCTGCTTGAACTCCAATCCTTCGGATAGAAGTCCAAGTGTGAAGGCGATTCCGCTGCTCGAAGTCGAAAGCGCCTGTAACTATCGGCTTCGATGCTTGCTTTGGAGATAGACGAAATTGGTTTGGCTTCGCGTAATTGGGCTAGCGCTTACGACTCCGAGGGAGGACATCTGCAGTTATTGCCGCATCACCTTTGGAGTTATCTCTAAGACCTTGCTGCTATGTACCTACAAGAATCATCTAACAAGGATATCTCCGGAGACAGAATGTCCAAAGTCCGGGTGGCGATTTCAAAACCGCCATTTCCCTAAACACAGTATCTCGCGTCAACGATTCCGGGCAAACTCCCGATCAAAAATCTCGATCATCGCCCGCCGGTTAAAATACACTTGTTTGAGCTCTGAGACAAGGGAGTTTACCAGTTTATAGTCCTCCGATATGTCCAGCAAATTGTGCAGATGCCGGGCCACATACTCATAATGCGGGCGTCCGGTTTCGCTCATAGCATCCCAGATCGCGTTTTGATAGAGATCAAGGAACTCATCCATGTCCGCTTTGGCAGCCTCAGCTCCAAAGCTCAGATGCAGTTCGGACAGCCCCTTTTTCTTGGCTAAAAGTTGCAGGAGCTTGCCATAATCCGCGTTTTCCCGATAGACTTGAGCCAGGATATGTTCACGCATGCTATCCTCGATCAGCGCTGCTTCGATCTCTTCGCTACACTTTTTCCAAAGCTCTTTGGGACAGAAGGATTTGAGATCGCGGTAATGACTTATGTCCCTGCTATGCAGGAAAAACTGTTTGCGACTTTCCACCTGACTTTCCGGGTCTCCCTCCAGATCAGAAATCCTGAGCTTGAGTTGCATTAGCCGGGTGCGATGATGAGAGTAAGCGCCGGCATCTTGCAAGTAGCGATTGCACAACTTTTTGGCTGTGGCATAATCCCCGGATTCGATCAGCTCTTCGATCAGCAATATCCGCATATCTAGATCATGCTGATTATCCTTGATGATCCTGATGGCTTCCTGATTGCGGCCAAATGTTTTCAGGCACAACACTTTGCTCCTTATGGCCAGCCGGATTTGCGCGTCATCCCATTCGTCATCGTTGGTGATTATCCTATCCATACACGCCAGATATTCATCTGCCATTTGCTCATCCATGATGGCGGCATCTGCCAGCTCCAATACGAGGTCAAATTGCTCGTCATTCCCGGTATCGATGTAGCTCAGTGCCCAACCGAAAATCTTGCGTTTCAGCGTGTTGTCAGCATCTTCCATCAGTGCCATGCAAGACTGGTAAACCTCTGAACATAGCTCCTCGTAATATTGATAAGGATCATCCATGTCATAGTCATAAGAATCATATTCAAGGTCAGCAACCTCGTACAAGTCCTTGAGTGTGGGGATGGCCAGAACAATCAGATTCTGGAGCAAATCCCACAGCACATCGGGGCTTTCGGCGGCATCGGAATGCTTAATCGAATCCAGCAAATCCCGGCAATCTTCATAGTAATCTGCCGCGTTGGTCGGGTACTCACTGATATCCTTCACTGCTTGACTGTAGTCAATCTCCGTTTTGGGTAGATTTCTGAGGATGAACTTCCCTTTTTGCTCAGGATTCCGGCTCAGGAAGTCGATGACCACGCGCCTCAATTCATTGATATCCATGGCATTAACGATGGTCTCAATGGTCTTTTTATCCTCTGCGATTCTCTCTCGCATATCGATGGCTTCGCCTTCCAATATCGCGAAGCAGACAGCCACCACATGCTTGCAAACGGGACCATCATAGGGACAACTGCATTTCCAATATGAGACACTATCCCTCGCGGTGCGAAGCTCCACTTGATACACTCTGCTGCCATCGACTTCTGCCACCCAGGTGTCGTCGTCCATGCGGCGTACTTCATCTACATAACCGGATTCATAATAGTCCTTACCGCGACCCATGATCACCGGATCAACGCTGTTTATGAAATCATTAAAACACATTGCAACTCCTCAAATGCTTTTGGGCCAAACTCGCTCAAGCCTGTTTGGGGGTCAAGAGAATCCTTCATTGATCTTCGTGCCCTCTTCTGGCTTGAACGCCATTGACAATGTTCTTGTTATCATTACAGGGGGCTATGCTAGGGCAGTTTCATCTTGACAACAAATAAAAAGCGACTAATGTATCATTGTGGGGGTGAATACTCTCATTTGGTGTTTTTCAAAGAACCGTGTGTTGGAGATACTACATGCAAACACAATGTACACTCAGAATGGCAGAAATGGCCGATAGCGAAGCCATTGCCTCAGTCAACATCCAAAGTTGGAAGGATACCTATCCGGGAATCATGCCTCAAAAGCGCTTGGATGGCCTGAACATGGAGCGGTGCACCAAGCATTGGCAGGCTAATATCCGGGGCGCTTTCACCGTTCTGGTGGCGGAACTGGAAGGCAGGATTGTGGGCTTCCTGAGCGGAGGAGATAATATCGAATATCAGGCTTGCGAAACAGGTCTGGGCAATGCTTGCGATTGCGAATTGGGAGCATTGTACCTGCTGCAGGAGTTCCAAGGCCGGGGGATTGGCAAGGCACTCTTCAAGCGCTTTGTGGAACTGATGAAGCAGGATTCGCGCCGCACCATGATCGTGTGGGTGGCAGAAAAGAACCGCTCCACAGGCTTTTATGCCGCCATGGGCGGGGAATTGGTCGATCGCAAGATCCTGACGGTCTGCGAGGTGCCGGTACCGGTGCTGGGCTATCGGTATGTGATTAAGAATTGAGTGAGTCCGGCACGGCATTTTGGCTAGCATGATCAAAAGCATGAACCGTGATGAGTCCCAGCGGGACGGTATTTCAGATAGCCCTCACCGCTACGTAACCCCTGATTGAGTCCCAGCGGGACGACATTTTAGCTAGCAAACGGTTATAAAACAATGGTTTTGAGTGCCATCGGCACGACATTTTACATGAAAACCAGAGGATTCGACACGTCTCGTGTCGAGCGAGGCCGCAGGCCGAGAAAAGAAAGCAGCTTCGCTGCTTGTGCAGACGAGGACGTCTGCA
>Ga0334883_1003737_pt1 | contig 15778 bp, 12 predicted proteins | sample GraSluR1_MG_6_FD_207230 | JGI IMG/M metagenome (GOLD analysis project Ga0334883, IMG submission 207230) | Sludge microbial communities from methane-producing bioreactor in Wageningen University, Netherlands - Granular Sludge_09_05-R1 | ecosystem: Engineered > Bioreactor > Anaerobic >... | reverse complement strand
TGAGAAGGTATCCAGGATCTCTTTCCCCCTGACCGCATAAACGCGCCACGCGACCTTCATTGATCCTTCTGACACAGATACGTTTCTGTTTCTGATGATCTTTTTCCAGCTTTTAAAATCATCAGGATCTGCTCCATACTCAGCGATCTCCTTTGCAAGCATCGGAGATATTTTGATTTCCAGGCGCTCAATTTCTTCGGCTTCGGGCATAAAGTCGTTATCCGGCGTTACAGCCTTCTTGTCTACTAACGTCGTCTTCCCGTTGTATCCGTCAACGATGACCACCTGATAGATATATCTCGGACCGTGCATCAGGCTTCTTTCAAGGATCTCAACAGGCGCGATGTAGACAGGGATAAAGATAAGCTTGTCACCGGGCTCCGGTCTTTCCTTCATCGGCAGATATCCTGAAGGTTGGGTATCCATATTATTATCCTCCGGCATATTTAGTGATCGTATTTACGAAAAGAGTGCTTTCTGCAGGGAGTCCAGTGACCCCATGGCACCCAAAAGATTCCGCTTACCGCTGCTTCCTTCCGGACCTGACGGGGTTCACGGGCTTTCGCCGCATGGGACTGGACACCCTGCAAAAAACACTCGCTTTTCATCGATATATGATAGCATAACATTATTCAAATGGCGTGCCTGTCGGGATTCGAACCCGAGACCTTCAGCTCCGGAGGCTGACACTCTATCCAGCTGAGCTACAGGCACAAGATCCGGAACAGAGGAAGTATAGCACATTCAGAATGGAGCTGTCACCGATGGACGACTCTCTTTATATGAGAGAAGCTTTAATAGAGGCGGAAAATGCTCTGAAAAAGGACGAGATCCCTGTCGGAGCTGTAATAGTGAGAAACGGTGAGATCATTGGACGGGGATCCAACATCAGGTCGCTGGAAGGCTCCCCTCTTGGGCATGCGGAGATAGTCGCAATGCAGGAGGCTTCAAAAGTTCTCAAAAACTGGCGGTTTGACGACTGCACGCTCTACGTAACTCTGGAGCCCTGTGTTATGTGTGCGGGTGCCATGGTGCAGTCGAGGCTGGGTACTCTCGTTTACGGCACAAGTGATCCGAAGGCCGGCGCGGTCGGTTCGCTTTACAACATTCTCAGAGATCCAAGAATGTACCACAGGTGCGTTGTGAGGTCAGGAATATTGAAAGAGGAGTGCGCAGAGTTGCTCCGGATTTTTTTCCAAAAAAGGCGCACAGAAAGGGTCTGACCCATTTTGACATTCGCTATGGAATAAGCTATAATGCGCTCCGTCAGTTTGTTATAGGCAATTGATGCGATGCACGCGGAGAGGTGGCTGAGTGGTCGAAGGCGCTCGCCTGGAAAGTGAGTGAACGGCTTATCCCCGTTCCAAGGGTTCAAATCCCTTCCTCTCCGCCATTTTGTATCGATCCGGACAAGCTGTTTTTTTTATATTTAACGGAGGGGTGGCCGAGTGGTCGAAGGCGGGCGACTCGAAATCGTCTTGGCGGTGCTGAGCTGTCACGTGGGTTCAAATCCCACCCTCTCCGCCATATTTACAGCGACTTTTTTGACATATAAAATTATCCAATAAAAAATACAGTTGGGTCGGCAAATATAGCCGACCCAACTTTTTTAATATCATCCGAAACTTTGAGTTATGAACGATCCTGTTCTTCCAGTTTTTTCCTTATCTGCAAGGAAGCTTCTGTCTTGCCAAGACCTCCGAATGTGCAGCGAAGTTCCAAAGGCAGCTTCAGGCCTATGTCGTACATCGCTTTTATCGTCTGATCCAATGGGATCACCTTATCGTACCCTGCCAATGCCATGTTCGCGCTGGATATTGCATTTGAGCCTCCCATAATATTCTTGCCCAGACAGGGCACTTCGACCCGATTGGCCACAGGATCACAGGCAAGGCCTGTTACATTCTGGAGCGCAACAGAAGCTGCGTTTATACACTCTTCCACTGCCCCTCCGAGCATTTGGGCCACTCCGGCAGCAGCCATGGATGAGCCCGCACCGCACTCGACCTGACAGCCGGCGACCTCAGCGGCAAAAGTTGCTGACTCTGCGATAAATATCCCTATCAACCCTGCGGCGAGCATTCCTTTGGTTATTTCATCCTTTGATGCACCGATCGATCTGCCAACACCGATCAGCGTACCGGGAAGGCAACCGCAAGAACCTGCTGTCGGAGCCGCAACAATAACGCCCATCGAACTTTTGACTTCCATTATCGCAGTTATGTACTTAATTACTGTATTAAGCAAATCACAAGGGACCAGTTTTTTCTTCCTTGTCCCTTCATCAATTTTGTACGACTGATAGCCAAGTATTCTGTCTTTATATTCGGTACCGCGAAGCCCCGTTTCAATAGCGTTCTCCATGATCGAGACCAGATCCGACATCTTTTGGAATACCTCTTCTTCACTTGTATTTCCTCTGCAGCTTTCATACAGGACCGCAAATTCCCAAAGTTCCCTGGGATCGGTCTTTGCAAGTTCGATCAATTCTTCAGAGTTAAGGAAGGGTACTTCGCATTCGGCCCGGGAGTGAGTGGGAAGGATAGGCTCAATATATACGATGTCAATAATGAAATCTTCTTTTTTTAGTAGATCCAACGCATCCAAAGAGGTTTTTTCTGCAAACTTCAATTCAAACAGGGCACGCTGATCTTTATTATCAGTCAGAACAAAATCAAAGCCGGGGAGATAAGATCTGATATTATCCAAAATATCATCTGTGCTTTTTTCAGAGCATTCTGCCGTGATCAATATTTCGTAAAAATCTCCCGCCATGTTTATTTGAAATCCATCGTACTTCTGCATTTCGATCATGCCGCCGCCTACAGATACAGCTTCCCATTCATGTGAATATCCATCTTCGCTTCTTGCTGAGATCCTGTAATTATTCGGATGCTCCGCTCCGTAATCAAGAATGCGGAATTCTATGTTTATCCCGGCATTACATGCAAGTTCTTTGTAATTCGCAACATTTGGATCAGTAACAGGCATGCCGAGAATACCGCTTACAAATCCCATGTCAGTTCCATGTCCATCGTGTGATTCAGCCAAAGAACCATTTATGTCAAAATCCACAACTACATCTTTAACATTGTTCCTGAGGGACTGTCTGACTATACAAGCTATTCTCGATGCACCCGCAACATGAGAACTTGAGGGTCCTCTCATCACCGGTCCGATCACATCATTAAAAATACTTGACGGCGGTTTTTTCATCACAAACCTCTCCTTCTACCAGCTGATAAATCCATTCTTAAGCCTGTCATCTTCCTCAACGATCAGGTGATTGAATCCTGTGATATGGACATCACTGCACGAGACCCTCGGGATGATCGCATTTATACCGTTCAAATCGATCTCGCGCAGAACCGAGGCAGTGAATTTTCCACCATAAATACTTTTCTGACAATACGATTCATTGATACCTATCATACCTCTAAAATACCTCTGTGCAATCCGGGTGGATGTACCCGTACCACACGGAGAAATATCTGCCTGTGAATCTCCGAAAATACACTGACACAAATAATCTCCATTTTCATCCGGAATATTCTTCGCAAAAAGCAGTTGATCCATATAATCTATTGATTTGTTCACAGGATGTTGTACTTTGACTGTATCATTGGCAGAAGAAAGTATTATTTTACTCAGCTTACGCATTTCATCCATTTTGCCCCTGGATATACCCATATCCAATGTATCGATGTCTACGATAGTAAAGAAATTTCCTCCAAAGCCTATATCAACATTGATACTTCCAATTCCTGAAACATAAATTTTCAGGTCTTTTCGATATAAAAAGGCAGGAACGTTTTCAAACGAAATGTGTTGAACGTCTCCTTTTTTTATTTCAACAAATACTGTAACTATACCGCTGGGTGTTTCAAGCTTAATTATTGTTTCAGGTTCTGTCCTTCGTACCATGCCTGTTTCTACAAGTGCTTTTGCAACAGAAAAAGTACCGGCACCACACATGGGCTGGTATGTAAGCGCGTCAATATAGAACAATCCGTAATCAGCATCCGGAGAACAAGGTTCCGTCAGTACTGCTCCAACCAAAGAAAGGAAACCCCTGGGCTGCTGCATCAGGCATGTTCTTATCCAGTCATAGTGAGTCTTCATATATTTCATTTTATCTTCTATGGAATCACCTTTCAGAGGCGGGATCCCCGAAGTGATTACTCTTATCGGAGTACCTGTAGTATGTGCGTCTACGGCAAATATCGATTGAGTATTACGCATTCATATATCCCCTCTGCATTTTATGATCGTTGTTGATCAAAATATCTTTCCTACTCCTGCTGCGATAGCTTTTTTATAAGCATTATAAGCAATAACTATATCGAGAGTTGCAAAGCCTACTGTTTTCATAATCGTGATCTGCCCGGAGTCAGTCCGACCTTCTACTCTCCCAAGGATCAGATCTCCAAGTTCCCCGGTTATTGATTCTTTGCTAAACTTGCCTTCGGAGATAGGTATAAGGAACTCCCCTGCCTCACACATTACCGCTTCCGTGTTGTCTATGAATATCTTGTCGGCATGAGTCACTGTATACTCATCCAGCTCACGCTTATGCGGCATAAAGACTCCAACAGCATTAATATGAGTACCCCGTTTGATCTTTCGTCCGTCAAACACAGGATCAGAGCTTGTGGTAACAGTAGTTATTATGTCGGCTTGATCGATCGCCTCGTCTGAGGAAACCGCACCTACCAGCTTGGTATTGAACTTCTCAGCAAGAGCTGATGCTCTGTCGATAAAAGAGGCTATCCATTGATGGTTGGAGTCGTAAATGCGCACCTCTGATAATTCCCTTACCGTCAATAAGGCTTCAAGCTGTGACATGGCCTGTCCTCCGGTCCCGAAGAGTGCCGCAGTTTTCGCGTCTTTATTTGCAAGGAGTTTTGTCGCCAGCCCTGAAACTGCTCCCGTTCGCATGCGGGTAAGTTCAGTACCGTCAAGCATTGCGTTGACCACTCCTGTTTCAGGGTCTGTCAGCAGTGTTGTTGCTGTTACGGCGGGCATGCCTTTCTTCGCGTTATCCGGGTATGTTGATACGATTTTTATGCCGGCAACTGGGAAATCCTTGATAAGAGCAGGCATGTAAGATGTGATCCCATTTTTTTTAACTTCGAAATTTATACGTACCGGGACTTCCGTCCCTCCGTTGCTTTGAATAACAAAAGCCTCTTCATTTGAATTTATCGCATCCTCCATTGTGAATACTTTTCTTATATCTTCAGCGTTTAAAACCAACATATTGAAACACCTCATTAATTTTTAATTTTTCATAAAAAATAAAAAAACTCCCTCTCCTGATAGTTGAAACAGGTTTGGGAATTTTATATTAACATTCGTTATCTGCATTTTATATAACTTACAATGCCTACAGGCTAATTATCGAATCAGGTTAACCAAAACCAAAGAGACCCACGGAACATATGTCACCAACATCAGTACAAACATCATTGTTCCTAAGAACGGAAGAGCAGCTCTTGAGACCTTTTCAAAAGGCACTCTAGATATGTTGGTAGCTGAGAAAAGGCAGACGCCAACAGGTGGGGTCGCAAGTCCTATAGTAAGGTTGATACAGACTATCATTCCGGCCACTATAGGATCTATACCCATCTTAGCAAGAGCAGGAGCCAATATTGGTCCTACAAGCATAATAGCAGGAGCGCTGTCCATGAACATGCCTACGATCAGAAGAGCAAAATTTATCATCAAGAGCTTTAGCCATAGGGAGACATTCATCGCTAGAAGTGCTTCGGTGAGTCTTAAAGCAACCCTTTCGTTTGTAAGGACCCATCCGAAGGCATAACAGGTACCTACCAGCAGCATAACTGATCCGCTGTCTATAGCACTTTCCAAAAGTATCTTCGGCAACTGTCTCCATGCTATCGTCTTATATATAAACATAGAAAGGACAAAAGCATATAGTGCTGCCATTGCAGCAGCTTCAGTAGGTGTGAAGATCCCTGAGGTTATCCCACCGAGAATGAAGACGGGCAGTATCAAACAGAGTATCGAGTCTTTTATTGCTTTAAGCCTCCCTTTCCATGAGGTCCTTGGAAGACGAGGGTAATTATCGCGCTTTGCGTATACATAAACAACTGACATCAAAGCCAAAGCCATCAATATCCCGGGCAAAATACCAGCCACGAAAAGATCCCCAATAGGAACACGGCTAACAGCCCCGTAAAGGACAAATGCAAGGCTTGGGGGGATAACAGGTGCCATCGTCGATGCAACAGCAGTCAGTCCTGCACTGAAGTCTGCCGGGTAACCTTCCTTTTTTAGCGAGGGAATCATTACAGATCCAACAGCTGAAGTTGCCGCTACAGCCGAACCGGAAACTGCGCCGAAAAAGGCACAGACCATTACATCAACCATCGCCAATCCGCCTCTTATATGACCTACGAAAGCCTGCGCAAGCTTGATAAGCCTCTCTGTAATGCCACCGTTGTTCATAAGGTTGCCTGCAAGAACAAAAAAGGGCAGGCACATTAAAAGAAACGAGTCCATCCCGCGTACAATTCGAGACGGTACCAACAGCCAAGAAACATCGCCGCCCATAACAAGAATATACGCTATGGTAGAGAGGATCAAAACAAAAGATATTGGAACGCTTAAAAACAGCAGAGGAAAAAATGTGGCAAATAAGATCCAGCTCATTTCGCAGCCCCCCTAAAAAAATCACGAATTTCATTTTCCGTGAATTTACCGTGGGAAATAAGCTCCAACAACTGAACAGTACTGTAGAAAAGCATCAGAGCGCCACTTACGGGTACAGACAAATATAGGGCTGCTGCTGAAACTGGAAACGAAGTCGCAGTTTGTCCGGCACTATATACATCAATGGTTTGCTGAGCTCCGTAAACGGTAAGGATATATACTGCCAATATCATAAACACCTGGGCCATCAACTTAACTATAAATTGAGCTTTCCCCTTTATGTTGTTTACAAGTATGTCTACTCCGATATTCAAATGGGAATGGACAGCGCAGGCAGAGGCGAGCATAGTGCTCCAGATGAAGAGATATCTGCCCATTTCTTCTGCCCATTGAAAAGAATGTGAGAAAAAAAACCTTGATATGACCTGCATACACACAATAACCGACATAGCCGCAAATGTCACAATAGCAATAACAGAAGCAAATCTATCAAGTTTGTCTTCAATGAAATGTAGTCTCTTTAGGATAAGTTCCATGTTGAAACACAGCCTTTCGGTCAAAAATCCTTTAATCTGTATAGTCACGGACGGCCCTAACTATTCAGGACCGCCCATAACAAGAAACGAGCTTTGTTTGTAACTATTTTGTCTTGTTGATCTGATCTACTATCGGTTTCCAGTGAGGATATTTCTTAAAATAGTTTGCATATACAGGCTGAACAGCTTTTACCCATTCATCACGGTCTTTTGGATTTGTAACAGTAATTTTCTTTTCTTTTTCAAGTTTCTTGGTCAGCTCCATCTCAGTATTCCAGAACCATTCTCTCTGATACTTACCAGCTGCCACTGCTGCATCCTTGACGATCTTGCGTTCCTCTTCGTTTAGTCCATTCCAGAGTTTTTCGCTTGCAAGCACTACTCCTGAAGAATAGAAATGCTGGATCATGCAGACATAAGGCTGGATAGCGAGGTATCCGGCACTGTTGGCAACATAGACACCGTTATCCTGCCCGTTCACAAGACCTGTCTGGATACTGCTGTAGATTTCACCTGAAGGGATGGGAGTAGGAACTGCTCCTAGTGCCTTGTACATATCTGCGTTCATATCGTTCATCATTATGCGCAGTTTGAGCCCCTTCATATCTGCAATGGTTTTGATCGGACGCTTGTTGTTTGTAATTTCACGCCATCCATCTTCAGCAAATGCAAGCGCTTTGATATGCGAAGACTCGAACTGTTTTAGCAATTTTTCGCCTATTGGTCCCATGAGAACTTTATTTACATGGTTTGTATCACGGAAAAGAAATGGCATATCAAGGAGCATAACGTCTTTGACAAAGGCAGAAAGGCTTCCCGTTGATGTCCAAGCCATGTCCAGATTGCCGGAACGGACCATCTCAGCAGCTTCTACTTCATCTGTCGTCATGTCGCCAGCGTAAATTTCAACTTTAATTTTTCCTTTACTGGCTTTATCAACAAGATCCTTAAACTTTTGGGCACCTATATCGAAGTTGCTGTCTGGCGGAAGAACGTGCGCAAGTTTTATGGTACGGGCCGTTACTGCCGCATCTGATACTGCCGGTGCGACCAAGCAGGAAAAACTTGCTATTACGATGGCAGATATGATTATAAGTGACGAATGGATACCTTTAACTTTCATTTTAACGATCCCCTTTGCTTTTCAGTGTATGTTTCTAAAACTTTTTACTTTCTCAGTACAAAATATAAAATTTTATTGCCGTAGTATCCCCCTCTCTTAACTGAATTTATTATTTAAATCAGAAAACCCTCACTCAATGGATCTTCAGGATCAAGTACGAGTTGGTTAAAGCCTGTGATCCATGCTGGCCCTGCAATTCTGGGAATTATGCCCTTGATGCCACCAATTTCTGTCAATCCGTCTATTGATCCGTAAAATGTAGTATCTAATATGCTGCTATTTACTAATGTCTCTTCAGGAGCCATCTGGCCACGTCCATAAAGAAGTGCCATTCTGGCTGACGTTCCTGTTCCACACGGAGAACGGTCAATTGCAGAATCTGCAAATACACACGTCTCTTTGGATTTCCAGCCGGTACTTATCTTTTCTGAAGGTCCGGTAACTATGACTCCGTATATGCCATTTATTCCTGGATTTTCTGGATGCACCACATTTAATTCCCTGTTACCCCAATCCTTCAGCCACATCGAATGCTTTGCTATCAAAGAACCATGTTCGGGTATTACTTCGAGTCCCAAATCTTCTGCTTCGACAAAAATGTAGAATCCTCCACCAAAAGAGACTGCAACTTTAACTTTACCTATAGTTGGGATATCGACCTCAATGTTGTCTTTGTAAAGAAAGGAAGGGACATTTTGAAAAGAAACCTCTTTAACTCTTCCATTTTCTACAATCGCTCTTGCTGTTACACGTCCGGCAGGAGCATCTATATTGACTGTGTTTTCTCCTTCTGTGACAGGAATTACGCCCGTCTCAACAAGTACTTTTACTACACCAATGGTTCCATGGCCACACATCGTAGCCTGTCCCGTAGTGTGAGTATATAAAACTCCGACGTGTCCATCGTCAGTCACAGGAGAAGTGAGGATCGCGCCAAACATGTCCTTGTGGCCTCTTGGTTCGCGCATCAGGAAATTCCTTACTCCGTTCAAGTTTTCATCAAACCATTTCATTTTATCGAGCATTGTTGTGCCTGGAATTTTAGGAAGACCTGAAACCACAACTCTTACCGGTTCACCAGCCGTATGAGCATCAACTGCATTGATGGATCTGATAAATTGCATCATAAAAAAAACACCTCGTCGTGGTATACTTCTGATGTCCGATTAGCAGATATCAGATAAGTAGATTTTATATTCTATAGATATTTTGTCAAGCAATTAAAATTAAGCAATTAAGGGAAAAGTTATTTAAAATGATTATTGGTTAAATAACATTAATGTCAGTTCTCCAATTTTTTAATAAAAATAAAGTTTTTATAATTTGTTTATAGTAGAATATATACAGATGAAACTTTATAATTCTTGCCGTGCCCTTCAATTTACATTGTAAAATTAACGATCAGGAGATGTCTTGGAAATGAACTTAAAAAGAGAAAATACTCTGTCTCAGTTAGTCCTTGAAAACATTCAAAACTCTATTCGGGATGGAGAGTTCAAGCCAGGGGAATGCTTGCCTTCTGAGCGAGAGTTGGCTGAAAGATATGGCGTGGGTAAATCAAGCATACGGGAAGCGATCAAAATGCTGCAGGTGTTAGGTGTAGCTGAGTCTTCGCAGGGAAAAGGCACTTATTTGAGGGAAACTCTGGGCACTCAGATTTTAAGACCGCTCTTGTTGGATATGATGCTTCAACGTTCAAACGCAGAGGAATTATATGAATTCAGGGTGATTTTTGACATTGCTGCTTTAAAACTTGCTATAACTAAAGCAACTGAAGATGAGAAACATATCATTCGTCAAAAATTCCATGAATATAAAACTCTCTCTGAAGCCCATATACCGGCGGCAGACCAGGCAGATCAGGAATTTCACAAGATAATACTTAATGCGACTAGAAACCAATTTATTATCAAGATGGGAACACTTGTTATGGAATTATGCCGGCCATATTCTAAAAAGGGCAATGATGTCCTGGACAAAACGGTAATGGATAATCACGAAAAAATGATGGAGATATTTTGCTCGGGTGATACAACCGATATTGAAGATGTGGTAAGAAATTCCCTGATCGTATTCCGTCATATATTGGACAATGGATTACACAAAGACATCTAAGCCAATTTTCTTAAATCAAACAGAAAAATCAAGCGGATTGCCAAAAGGCAGGCCGCTTTTTTATGATCACGTTGGAAAACGCAAATTTGATGCACAGGGAAAGAATTACTACTGCTTGAACCAGACCCCGGCGATCAATATATATGTTCCTGCTCCTCCTGCATTGTATGCTGCTGTAAAAGACTCATTATTCGGGAAGACTCCGCCCTCTATTATTGTGACATTCGGTCCGATCGTCACCTTTGTCAAAGGATTGTTCAGGAATGCCCCGTAATCTAATCTGGTCAGGCTGTTGGGGAGGACTAACTCCGTAAGATCATTGTCCTTAAAAGCTCTGGCGTGTATGCGGGTGATCCCCTCCTCGATAACTACAGATGTCAGCCCTTTGCCGTTAAAAACATCCTGATAGATTACAGTGACCGCAGTTCCATCTATTGATGCAGGGATCTTTATATCCTTTTCATCGCCGTCGTAAGAGCCTGTAATAAAGCCTGTAAATCCTCCGGTTTTTTCCATCTCAACTTCCGTTCCGCTTACAACATGCAGGATTCCCCATTTTTGTTCCTGTATGCTCCAGGCAAAAATATTCCCTTCTATGTTGGCAACTGGGATCCTGTCTATGTTTTTCGCATCGAGAAGGGCTGTAAGCCTTGCCTGATCTGTCGTCAGGCCTTCAAAAACATCATTGCCCCCAATATTCCGAATCGTTTTGTACAGTATTGATGCTCTGTTCAATGTATTCAAAGCAGCAAAATCAGCGGTTCTGTCGGCCCTGCCAATGATAGGAGGGATCTGAAGCAGCAATATAGCGGCAATTACCCCTGTCACCGCAATGACTACAAGCATCTCAGACAAAGCAAATGCATTTTTCACGCCTTTTTTAAAAGGTGAAATGTCTGTTCCCCTCCGCTCAAATAAACTAAAGACCCAAATTAAAGGAAAAACATTTATTCATTTCGGTCTTTTACTCTAAACCTCTTTTTCGAAAATTACAATCATTTTGACAATATATGCCTAATTATGGACACGGAGGACTCTCTTGACACTGCCCTTTGCATAGTTTTTGTTACCACCTTTCATTTTTGTAACATAAAGATGAATCAAAACCGGATCAAGTTTTTAAATATACTTTTTATAAACGCCTAAACGCTCATTTTGCAGCAGCGGTCTCATCTCCCGGATCTTGCGAAGATAGTTTATGTCTATCTCCACATCCATGACAGCCTCTTCAAAAAGCGGAAGCTGCGCCACAACATCTCCATTTGGATCCACAACATGGGAGCCTCCGAAGTAGATCGAAGCAGGCGAGGCTGCCTGATTGCAGCAGACGACAAAACTTGTCTGAGAAAAGGCGGTTCCCTGTGTCAGTTTTTTCCAGTTTGATAAGCATTGTTCCCCTTCTGCCCGGTCCAAAACTGTGGCTGCAGATGGATAAAAGATGACCTCAGCTCCCAGCTTTGCAGCAAAGAGAGCATTCGTCATGTGCCATAGGTCCTCGCATACAAACATACCCGCTTTGCAGCTGGGTGCTTCTGCGACCGTAACATCTTCGCCTTCGCTGAAGGTAAGGTGTTCCGTGTACTGTGCGTAATTGCAGAGGTTTATCTTCCTGTGCAGGGCAAGGCTTTGTCCTCGGGAAAAATATTCAAGGGCAATATAAGGCCTCTTGCCGGGCTGCTCAAAAAGCGGATAGCTGATAAGGATATCACACTTGCTATCTCTGGTTTTTTCCGCAATAAGAGGAAGTGCGGCGTTGACGTTCCTTTCGAGCCTTTCCGCTCCCGCCTCGGTCGATATTGCCTCTTTGATCTCATAACCGGAAAGGTAGAGCTCCGGAAGCACAAGGATCGAACTCCCTCGTTTCCCGCAATCGTCCAGCAGAGACAATGCCCTTTTCATATTCTTTTCAACATCCATTACTGCAGGCGCGACCTGCGCCAAGGTTATTTTGAAACTATCCATTTTGTTATCACCTGATTTTTTAGAATAGGCCTATCTCACCCAAATTATACGTGCAAAGTACTGATATAAAATAATGCAATATATCAGATAATTATAAGAGTGCTATATTTCATAATTTTTTATGATGCTCTGCAACAGCATTGCCATAAACGCGCCCATAACCATTGTTTCCCTGACGTTCATCATTGACGGACAACTCATTTTACCAAGACAATAATGCAAATAGGAGGAATGAAAAATGTTGAAAAATCTCTTTAGCCCTATCACCATCAAGGGGAAGACCTTGAAAAACCGCATGGCGGTCGCCCCAATGGTAACGAACTATTGCAACGAAGACGGAACATGTACAGAAATGTTTTCGGCTTATCACGAAGCAAAAGCCAAGGGCGGCTTCGGAATGATAATTACGGAAGATTTTGCTGTAAGGTCCAGGGGAAAGGGATTCAAACATCTGCCCGGACTGTGGAATGATGAGCAGATCCCGGGATTTAAGGAATTTACAAAAAGGATCCACAAGCATGATACTGTTTTGATCGCCCAGATATACCACGCAGGAAGACAGTCAAGCAAAATGGTACTTGGCGAGGCACCCCAGGCACCTTCAGCAATTCCGTGCCCGTTCAGTCCCGATATGCCGGAAGAACTGAGTATCGAGGAAATCAAGAAAATCATAACAGAATTCGGAGATTGTGCGCTAAGGGCTGAAAAAGCAGGCTTTGACGGCATAGAGGTTCACGGAGCCCACGGATACCTGATCTCCCAGTTCATGTCCTCCTATACAAACAAGCGTACCGATGAGTACGGAGGATCTCTCCAGAACCGCATCCGTTTCGCAGTGGAGGTCGTAAAAGATATCCGCTCAAAGGTCTCCAATGAATTCATTGTCGGATACCGTATCTCTGCCGATGAATATGTTACCGGCGGCAGGAATATCGGAGACACAATGACAATAGTTCCCTATCTTGAAGAAGCAGGCATTGACTATATCCATGTATCAGCAGGCGTTTACCGCTCATTTGACGACATAATCCCATCGCAGTACCGCGGCCATTCATGGAATACCAATGCTGCAGTAGAGGTAAAAAAGATAACCAAACTGCCTGTGATCTCTGTCGGAAGGATAAATGACCCAAGACTTGCAGAAACGATCATTGCCTCAGGCAAATCAGACATAGTTGCAATGGGGCGTCAGTCACTTACAGATCCGGAGACCCCCAACAAAGCAAAAGAAGGCAGGTTTGACGAGATCCGCAGTTGTATAGCATGCCATCACGGATGCGTTAAAAACCTGCTCAACAATGTCCCGATCCAGTGCATCCTGAACCCGACCCTGGGCAGGGAAAGCGAAGTCTCTCTTGAAAAGACAGCGGCACCCAAAAATATAATGGTCATAGGTTCAGGTCCTGCAGGACTTGAGGCAGCTATCACAGCGGCCTCGCGCGGACACAGGGTAAAGGTTTTCGAGAAGAACCGCTGGGCAGGCGGCCAGTTCCGCATCGGTGCGGTACCACCCGGAAAAGGTGAAATGATCAACTATATCAACTGGCAGTTAAACGAGCTCGAAAAACTGAACGTGCCCGTCCTGATGGAGACGGAAGTCACACCGGAACTTGTTAAAAAGGAAAAGCCGGATGTCGTTTTTGCCGCCACAGGAGCAGAACCAATCATCCCAAACATACCCGGGGCAGACAGACCAAACGTCGTATCCGCTCATGATGTTCTTTCAGGAAAGGTCAACACAGGCAACAGCGTTGTTGTTGTGGGCGGAGGCTGTGTAGGAGCTGAAACTGCCAACCAGCTTGCAAACTACTTAAAAGGTGTCACTATCATCGAAATGCTGGACGCGATAGCAGGAGATGAAATAGTGGTACCTCGCTGGGATCTTCTTGAAGATCTCGATAGGAACAAAGTCAGGATCTGTACAAAGACCACGGTCGATGAGATAACAGATGCAGGAGTGAAGGTATCTGGCGCAGTAAACGAAGTTATCCCCTGCGACACAGTAGTGCTTGCAGTAGGGGCTAAGCCCGTACTGGGCCTTGCAGATGCTCTTAAAAAAGAGGGTTATGATGTCCGCGTCATCGGGGACGCTGCAAAAGTCGGTCTGGGCGGAGAAGCCATAATGGAAGGCTTTGAGGTAGGAAGAACCATCTAGACAGGTCCAAAATTTAACTTATCAATTAAAGCTGCCTCCCTCGTTCAATAGGGAGGCAGCTTTAACTTTGATTTTATAAAAAGATCCGAAAATGGATCTATCTCATTCTGCGGTCAATAATAAGATCGAACTACACGCTCGGGCCGATGCGCGTTATGCCGGTCTCTGTGTGGCCAAGCACTTCCGATGAAGTCTGCTCGCCAGAGATAACGTACAACAGTTTTTGAAAGAGCCTCTCCCCTGCGCTTTCAAGCGACTCCTTCCCCAATGTTATAGGGCTTGCGTCAAAATCAATGTTCTCTCTCATCCATTCAGCGACTTTAGGATTGCCGGTGATCTTGATCACAGGTGCTATCGGTGCTCCAACCGGAGTTCCCCGACCAGTCGTAAAGAGGATAACCTGTGAACCTCCCGCAAGCATGCCCGTAACTGACTCCACATCAAATCCCGGTGTATCCATTATCACTAGGCCCCTTGACTTTGGGATCTCGCCGTAGCGGACGACCTCCATCACTTTCGATGAACCCGCCTTCGCAAGGCAGCCCATCGACTTTTCCTCTATCGAAGAAAGGCCCCCCTCTATGTTCCCCGGTGTTGGATTAGTCCCTCGAAGATCCACATGCATTGCATTGGCGCTCTTTTCAACATCTTTTACGATCTCTTTAATTTTTTTCCCTACCCCGGGATCAACTCCCCGGCCGGACAGTATATGCTCCGCTCCGATCATTTCAGGAGTTTCCGACAGTATCGCCGTTGCACCGAGGCTGATGACCCTATCTGAAACCCATCCTACCAAGGGGTTGGCGCTGATACCGGAAGTAGCGTCAGAGCCGCCGCATTCAAGTGAGACAACAAGATCCCTGATGTCCACTTCTTCTCTTTCCTGAGACAGGCATTCCTCAGCCATCTCTTTTAACACACTTATCCCTGCTTTTATGGTTGCTGTCGTTCCGCCGCGATCCTGTATCCTCACATGTGCCGCAGGGCGGCCGGTTGCTTTGACATTTTCCACGATACGTTCAGCCGATGACCCTTCGCAACCCAGGCTTACCACAAGGACAGCTGCAATGTTTGGATTCTTCGCTATTCCATCTAAAGTCCTCTGTGTCTGCTCCCCGTCCGCACCAAGCTGACCGCAGCCGTTGCCGTGCACAAAGAGAGCAGTTCCGGGAACCGCTTCCGAGATCTTACGGGAGACATGGTTCGCGCATA
>Ga0334883_1003735_pt1 | contig 15779 bp, 13 predicted proteins | sample GraSluR1_MG_6_FD_207230 | JGI IMG/M metagenome (GOLD analysis project Ga0334883, IMG submission 207230) | Sludge microbial communities from methane-producing bioreactor in Wageningen University, Netherlands - Granular Sludge_09_05-R1 | ecosystem: Engineered > Bioreactor > Anaerobic >... | reverse complement strand
TTTTTTGCAAGCTTTTTCACTAAAGTACAAAAAACCTTGCAATTTAAAACCCTACAAACCACCGCTTTATTAACATTTAATTGTTGATTATCAACAGGTTAGAATAAATTTAAGGATTGACTAATTAACGAAACCGAAGCCTATGTGGGAGAACACGACCTTGCGTGCCACGCCAGCAAAGGAAGAACACGCCGAACAGAGCCGATGTTCCTGATTGGTGGAATATTATACGTTTATTTAGTGTATGGCATGCATTTTATGTTGAATGTGGTTACCGGGGCCGAAAACAGCGCCGAGGCCGTTTTAATAAGAGGTGCAGGAGAAATATCGGGTCCCGGAAAACTCACAAAAGCACTGGCGGTTGACGCATCATTTAATTGCGAATCGCTTATTTCATCAGAACGAATCTATATCAATGAGACAGGATTATTGCCTTCATACATAACTACGCCTCGCATTGGGATTGATTATGCAGGCGAATTCTGGAAATCACAACCGCTTCGATTTGTTACAGTTCCAACCCATTTTAAAAAGATGAACTAGTCCTCGAAATCGTCAATCTTGTCGCGAAGCGACGAATATACCTCAACCGCTTTTTCATAGTCGCTTTCTTTAACAAGAACCATAACCCCGTCAATTTGCCTGAAAACCGATTCGTTGGTTAATGCACATTCAATACCATGCTCAATCAGTTTGTCTTTTAGCAGATATGCCCTATATTCATAGCGGAACCTTGCAATTGTCACCAATTTTTCTTTCATAACGAATCAACTTATACCGTGTTATACTATGTGAACCCCGAAAAGGTTTCAATTTGTATGAAAACTTTAACAATTATTTTATTTCATAAATGATTTTCTAATTTTGACTTTTAAATGTGAGTGCTATTCTATGCAGAAAATTGTCGATTTCCTCGTTATTGGGTCTGGCATTGCCGGATTAAGCTATGCGCTTAAGGTCAGTCGTTATGGTACAGTGTGTTTGGTTACAAAAAACTCTATCGACGATACAGCAACCAACTATGCGCAAGGTGGCATTGCTTCGGTAATGTATCATCCCGATTCTTACGAAAAGCACATAAACGATACCTTGATAGCGGGTTGTCATCTGAACAGCGAGCATGTGGTAAGAACTGTTGTAAGCGAAGGCCCCGAAAGGATTACCGAACTTGTAAATTGGGGCACTCATTTCGATAGAAATATGGATGGGAAATTCGACCTCGCTAAAGAAGGAGGACATACCGAACATCGTGTATTACACAGCAAAGACCACACAGGCCGCGAAATTCAACACGCACTCATCAATCAGGTAAAAGCAAATCATCAAATTGAGGTGCTCGATAATCATTTTGCCATCGATATTATCACCCAGCACCATTTAGGGCATTTGGTTAAGCGGATATACAACAATATCGAATGCTACGGAGCCTATGTGCAGAACAAAAACACAAAGGAGATAATCACGGTTTTATCGAGAATTACCATGATTGCCACGGGTGGTGCAGGTAATATTTACCAGAACACCACCAATCCTGCTATTGCAACCGGCGATGGAATAGCCATGGTATACCGTGCCAAAGGGATAGTTGACGATATGGAGTTTTTTCAGTTCCACCCCACCGCGTTATACCATCCGGTCGATCGGCCATCATTCTTAATCACAGAAGCACTCCGAGGGCATGGAGCTGTGCTCAAAGACCATAGCGGAAGCGAGTTTATGCGAAAATACGACTCACGTGGTTCATTGGCACCACGCGATATCGTTGCTCGAGCAATCGACAACGAAATGAAAATTTCGGGGCACGATTTTGTATTTCTTGATGCCACAGCTATTAACGCTGCCGATCTTCACGAAAAGTTTCCGAACATTTCTGCCAAATGTGCCGAATATGGCATCGACGTTACTTCTGAATGCATTCCGGTTATCCCGGCGGCTCATTATTTGTGTGGAGGCATTGCAACAGATATAAACGGACGCTCGAGTATCCGGTTTTTATATGCGGCCGGCGAAGTAGCAGCAACAGGTTTGCACGGGGCAAACAGGCTGGCATCAAACTCACTGCTCGAAGCAGTGGTTTTTGCACACAGAGCAGCAATCGCTTCGGTTGAAGAAATAAACATGGCCCGTATTGTTAACGAAATACCCGACTGGAACGATGAGGGAACCATTCATAACGAAGAAATGGTGCTAATTACACAGAGCCTGAAAGAGATGCGACAAATTATGAGCAATTACGTGGGAATAGTTCGTTCCGATTTACGATTGAACCGTGCCATGTTGAGGCTCGAAATTCTATTTCGCGAAACAGAAACCCTATATAAATCATCGAAAATAACCCCAGAAATATGCGAATTAAGAAATATGATTAACGTGTCGTATCTGGTTATAAAAATGGCTTTGGCCCGACGTAGAAGTGTTGGCTTGCACTATAATGTTGACCATCAGTGACTATTGGTATAAATAGCAATGCAGAATAATATTTAAAATACAAACCAAAAAAAATAATATGTATCTTTGTTAACAAACTTTTAATGAAATGAAAAAAATAATTGTAATTCTTGTAACTATTGTCATCAGCTTCTCGCTGTTTGGCGGAGGTATTAAATTGAATGATGCCGAAAAGGTGGCAAAAAGTTTCTATTATCAACGTGTTCAGGCTTACCAGCCGTTGAGTTGGGACAATATCAGGCTGCTGCCTGTTGTAAAACCCGAAGACGGATTGTATCCATATTACATTTTCAATGTAAACGAAGACGAAGGTTTTATCATGGTTTCTTCCATCAATAGTATTTCGCCGGTGTTGGCATATTCGTTCGAAGGACCATTTAATATGAATAATATGTCGCCGGCTCAGGAATCTTATGTTGATTATTATGCCAGTGCTGTAAATCATCATTTTAACATTGACGAAGCCCCAAAGGCCGAGGTACTCGACGAATGGCAGCAGCTGCTTGCTTTTGAACCGGGCAATGGATATAAAGATGAAATCACTGTTGGCCCATTTCTTCTGGTGAAATGGAATCAAGATCATCCTTACAATGCAGCTTGTCCTTTAGATAGCGATTGCAACTATTCTAACGGACGGGTATATGTTGGTTGTGTTGCCATTGCCATGGTTCAGGTGATGAAATTTTACAATTGGCCGGCTACCGGCGAAGGTTCAAAAACCCACATGAGTTTTATGAACGGTGGCTACGGAAACATCACTATTAACTATGCTCAGCAATCGTACAACTGGTACGAAATGACCAATACCGTTAGCGGAACAATTAATGATCAGGTTGCCAAAATATGCTACCATGCCGGTGTTGCCGTTTCAATGTATTGGGGATGCGACGGTTCAGGTGCACAAAGTTCTGCTATTGTAACTGCACTTAAAAACTATTTTAAATATTCTACCAGTGTTCAGCTAATCAAAAAATCGAACTATACCGATGCCAACTGGAAAACAGCGTTGCGCAATCAGCTCGATCAGGGAAAACCCATGGTGTATGTTGGCGACCCAAGCAGTGGTGCAGGCCATGCATGGAACTGCGACGGGTATCAAGGCACTACCCACTTTCATATGAACTGGGGTTGGGGTGGCTCCGGTAATGGCTTCTATACCCTCGAAAACCTTACATCATCGGCAACACCCGGTGGACCCGATTATAACTTCATATACAATCAGGAAGCAATTATCAATATTTACCCACGCGATACCTATCCATTGTACTGCAATCAGAATATTAACCTGACCGGTTATACAGGAGCCTTTAACGATGGAAGTGTTAATCTAGATTATCAGAATAATTTTAACTGCACTTATACTATCAATCCGGAGTGTGGAGCAGTTGTGCAACTGAAGTTCGAAAGCTTTGATCTGGCCGCAGGTGATGAATTGCGTTTACACGATGGCCCCAATACCGATTCTCCATTAATCGACACTTATACCAGCAGTAACCCTCCCGGAACAGGATTGATTACAAGCGATAAAGGGGGAATGTGCCTGCAATTTGTTACCGATGGTGCCGAAACAGCCGCAGGTTGGGATGTTGCTTACACTGTGAAAAATTGCAAAACCAATATTCAGGCAACTGAACCTAGTGGTACTATTAACGATGGGAGTGGTCCTTGTAACTACAGTAATTCTTCGGTGTGTTCATGGTTTGTTCAGCCCCCCGGTGCTACCTGGATTAGCTTTAATTTTACCGAATTCGATCTGGCGGGTACACTCGATTATGTGAAAATTTATAAAAATGCCATCGGCGCATCCAATCTTATTGCCGAGTTTAATGCAAACAATCAACCTAGCTCCGAAATTGTAGTAGAAAGTGGTGTGGCAGTTGTGCAGTTTTTTGCTGATGCCAATAACAATTCTGCCGGTTGGACAGTAAACTACAATTCGTCGCTTACCGATGTCGAAGATATTTCGTTGAAACCCATAGTACAAATCTATCCCAATCCTTCCGATGGTAATCTCGATATTAACTATTACGGACAGGGAAGCTCTAGCGCCGATGTCAGCATTACTGATGTCACCGGAAAAACACTGTATAAAATTTCGCAAAACAGCAACAACAGTATTTTTAAATTTCATATCGGCGATGGCGAAGCTGTTCGGTTAAGCGATGGTATTTATTTCCTCGAAATTCGTTCGGGAGAAATAATTCACACCGAAAAAATAATCATTTCGCGATAAGAAAAAACTGTATATAAAAAATGGAAGCATCGGCATGCTTCCATTTTTTTTGCCGGCTCTCTGTGTATTTTTATTTATTACAGTTAACTAAAGCCTTAACCGGTTCCAGTCCAAGATAGGTGCCATTTTCGATGGCCTTAAGAACAGCCCCTCCGCCGGTGAATATGTAATATTTAGGACTGTCGAGAGCCATAATATATAAACCCGGAAGAAGTCGTTTTAATTCCTGCATAGTATCGCCGCCACCATATAGTTTCACCGCCTCTATATTGGTGTCGATAAGGCTGTCGAGAGCTATTGTGCCCTCGTTAAAATGGGGAGTGTATCCCATAACGGCATTCACAAATATGGTATGTGCCGAGAGGAATACATCTTGCACGTGAGCATCTTCAAACGATTCGGCCGCTACATCAAGTACCCAGTTTAACTCGGTTCCCGGAGCCAGTTTACGAATATCGTGTATTCGATGTTTCCCTTCGAATTTCCCTTCGATGCTGTCTGATTCAACAATATAGGGTAGCTCTACAAGCGTGTCGCCATATTGTTTGGCTTTTTCAACAAACAAAGCTGCCAACCTGATGTCTTCTTCTTCGAGACCCTTTATTTTGAACCCATATTTTGCTGCCAGGTAGGCATTATATATCACGCCTCCCAAAACCAGATAATCTGACTTATCGAGAAGTGCATAAAGCGAATCGATCTTAGTATCGAACTTACTTCCTGCTACTACCGAAACCATGGGTTTTTGGGCTTCGTATATGCGGTCGAGATTCTCAATTTCTTTTTGAAGCAAAAAACCGGCATATGATGGCAGATAATGACTGATTCTTACTGTAGATGCATGTGCCTGCCACGACCCGAAAGCATCGTTTACATAAATATCGGCCAGCCCCGAAAGTTGATTGGCCAAACGTTCGGCAGCGTCGTCCTTGGCTTCTTCTCCTACGAACCAACGGGTGTTGGGAAGATAGATCATGTCAATTTCGCGGTTTCGAAGTTGGCGAATCAAATGGTTTACGCTGGTTTCAATACCCAAATAACCACCTCCGTTGTGCGCATAAAATTCAGGAACTTTAATGCTTACGTGTAATTTGTTCTGTAAATATTCAACGATGGGTTGCACCGAACTGTCGTTGTCAATCTTTATTTCTCCTGTTTTTTTATCTTTTGGCCTGCCTACATGAGTCATAAGAATTATCTTTCCGCCTTTGGCCAGAATATGAAACAGTGTGCCGAAAGTAGCATCGATTCGATACGGATCGTGAATTTCTCCTTTTTTTACCACGTTGTGGTCTACACGTACCAGAACTACTTTGTCTTTAAGGTCGGCATGTTGAATTAAGGGAAGTTGTGTTTTCATGGGTAGTGAGTTTGCTCAAAATTAGTAATATATTTTTAAATAGCACTCTATTTTATTTATACTTTTTCGAACGACTTTCATATTTTACAGCCTGATATTTCAAGCCTAAAAAATATGGATACGCTACATTACAGGCATGGCTTTTGATAGTTTAAAAATAAAAAACGATATGAAAATTTTCACAAGAATTGTGCTGTTGTTTCTGGTTTTGGGAACAGCGTCATGTGCTACGAGGCACGATGTAAACACCGGTTTTCAATGTAACTACGGGCACGGTTCGTTTGGGCAAACCAGCGCAGCTTTTGGCAACGAAACTATTTGCCTCGAAGGAACTCTGGTGGCCACAGGCGGGGTTTTCATTATTGTATTGTTCGACAGCAACGGTAGCGAGTTGTATAAATCGGTATTCGACAATACCATTTCAGACAACAACAATCCTAAAACCTATTTTATCGACACAGGCATTACTGTAAGCGCAGGGGTGTACACGCTGCAATACGAAAGTATAGGCGCTTCGGGTAGTATTAACGTGAAATTGCATAATTGATATTTTTCACTTTCTTTTGCATAAAAACAAAAGCCAATGACAAAGATTAGTCTGATTGTGTTGATACTGTTTTTCGGCGGATCGTCGAAAGTGCGTCCCGAGAATTACAAGGATATCGAAAAGCTCAGCAAAAAGTTTGTTAGTGCTGTCAAAAAGCACAATTTAAATGCCTGCATGAAATGTTTCGACATGCAATACCGCTTGCAGCAACACGATAGTTTTCTGAAAGGCAATACCAAGCAGTTTGTCGAAGAGTTTTTGGCCGGTGAGTATTATAGCGATAATGGCAACCACGATTTTTATGTTCCCGATTTTAACGCTATTACTTCTATCAAGTGCAATGGTCTCGATTTTGTGGACGAAGATTTGTGTCTGGTTGTGTACGAAATTGGCTTACGCGATGGAGGCACTTTGATTTCGAGAGTACATGTACGCTATAAATCAAAGAAAAATATGGGCTTTGTTGGGCCTATGGGGTAGTTTAACTGAAATTCCATGCATATGCATGCATGTTCTACACATGTTCTGCAGTGCATAATCAATTATAATACCCACATTCGTCGCTATTGCAAAGTTTTGGGTAGCTAGAACGCTTTCATCTACACATCTTTGTTGCATGCACTTGTCGGCATTTGTGCTATCTTTTATTATTTTTACAGAAAATATTTTGATATATGGCACGAATCATTGTTATCGACGACGAACGTAGCATACGTAATACACTTAAAGACATACTCGAGTACGAAAAGCACGAGGTGGAGGTGGCCTGCGATGGAAAAGAAGCAATACAGTTGATAGCCGACCGCAGTTTCGATGTAGCATTTTGCGATATCAAGATGCCGCAGATGGATGGACTCGAAGTTCTCGAAAAAATCAGGGAAATAAATCCCGATTTGGCTGTAATTATGCTTTCGGGGCACGGCAGTATCGACACAGCCGTGGAAGCCATTAAAAAAGGAGCATTCGACTTTATTCAAAAACCGCCCGATATCAATCGCATTATGGTTACTATCAGAAATGCCATGGATAAATCGGTGCTGGTAAACGAAACCCGGCAACTGAAAAAGAAAGTAGCCAATAAATATCAGATGGTGGGCGATAGTGCCAGTATCAACAAGGTGAAAGATATGATTGATAAGGTAGCTCCTACCGATGCAAGAGTTATGATAATGGGGCCAAACGGAAGTGGCAAGGAAGTGGTGGCACGCTGGCTGCACGAAAAAAGCAATCGCAATCAAATGCCTTTTGTAGAAGTGAATTGCGCCGCTATCCCCTCTGAACTTATCGAAAGCGAACTGTTTGGTCACGAAAAAGGAGCGTTTACATCGGCAATTAAGCAACGAATCGGAAAATTTGAACAGGCTCATGGTGGCACCCTGTTTCTCGACGAAATTGGAGACATGAGTCTTTCGGCACAGGCTAAGGTGCTAAGGGCATTGCAAGAAAACAAAATTACACGAGTAGGCAGCGATAAAGACATAAACGTTGATGTAAGAATAATAACGGCAACCAACAAAGACCTGAAAACCGAAATCGACAACAAAAACTTCCGCGAAGACCTCTACCATCGCCTCAGTGTAATTATTATTCAAGTGCCTTCGCTCAACGAACGCATCGATGATATTCCCGAACTGGCCTCTTTTTTTATAGCGCAGGCGTGCAGCGAGCAAGGAGTCGCTACAAAAGCAATTGCCGGCGATGCAGTGAAGGCTTTGCAGAAAATCAACTGGACCGGCAATATTCGTGAGTTTCGGAATGTTATCGAACGTTTGGTAATATTAAGCGGCTCCGAAATTACAGAAAAAGATGTAGATGCTTATGTGTATCCGTTAAAATAAGCTTATGAGAACTGAAACCGATTTTTTGGGAAGCGTGGCCATACCTAACGATGTGCTCTATGGAATACATGCCTTTAGGGCCTCGGGTAATTTTGCCAATAAAACACAGTTTCATGAAGAATGGTATAATGCAGTGGGTCTGGTTAAATATGCCTTCTACGAAACTTATGGCAATTTCCGCAGTCGGAGTATTGAAAAATACGCCGAAAAAGTTCCGATAGAATTTTTTGACGAAAGCATTATTAATGCACTGAAGCAGGCTGCAACCGAAGTTTCGGAGGGTCGGTGGTTTGAACATTTTTTGGTTCCTGCTGTACAGGGTGGGGCAGGCACCAGCATTAATATGAATATAAACGAAATTATTGCCAACCGTGCATTGCAGTTGCTTGGGCACAAGCCCGGCGACTATCACATTGTTCATCCGGTTGAGCATGCCAATATATTTCAAAGTACCAACGATGTAATCCCATCTGCACTAAGGCTGGCAACGCTCAAAAAGCTTGGCACTCTCGAAGACGAAATCAATCGGCTGCGATTGCTTATGGAAGAAACCGAACGTCGGTTCCGAAATATACCCCGAATGGCATATACGCAAATGCAGCAGGCTGTGCCATCGAGCTATGGAAAACTGTTTAGTACCTATAGCGATGCCTTATCGCGCGATTGGTGGAGGGTTTCCAAGTGTTTCGAACGCATTAAAGTGGTGAATCTCGGTGGTAGTGCTGTTGGAACCAGTATCACCGTGCCACGGTATATGGTAATGGAAGTTACACGTGTGCTGCAGAAAAATACAGGCCTGCCGGTAACTCGTGGCGAAAATCTGGTAGATGCAACTGCCAACAACGATGATTTGGTTGAAGTGCATGCCATTTTGAAAGCACATGCCGTTAACCTCGAAAAAATAGCATCCGATTTAAGACTGTTGTCATCGGATATAAGTTGCGAGAGCCTGCAAATCTCTCAGCAACAAGTGGGCAGTAGCATTATGCCCGGCAAAATAAACCCGGTTATTCCCGAATTCATCATCAGCGTTGCCCATCAGGTGTATGCCAACGATATGCTGATTTCGTCGCTGTGTGCACAAGCTTGTTTGGAATTAAACGCATATATACCCCAAATTGGCGATGCCTTGCTAAGCAGTCTTAATCTTCTGATAGCCGCCGACATCAGTTTCCGCAATAACTTACTTGCCGGTTTAGAGGTGAACGAACAAAGCAGCACCAATACCTACCTGAGTAGTCCGGCGCTTTGCACTGCACTACTGCCCTACATAGGTTACGACAAGGCTTCGGAATTGGCTAAATATATGCAGCAGCAATCGTGCAGTATATACGAAGCAAACCGCGAGTTACATTTTCTAAGCGAAGCGCGGCTTGCCGAAGCCTTACACCCCGATAAATTATTAAAACAGGGATTTTCGCTCAACGATATTGTTTAAACCTTAGTTTTCGCTGCAAAAACCCAGTTGCATTCACCACTGTGGTAATCGATACTTAGTATTCCCAAATCGTCGATAATTACAATCAGCATGTTTTTGTGATGTATTGCTTTTGTGTTGGTTTGGTAGGGATATTCGGATGCGTTCGAACTGTGGTTTTTCTTTTCTTTGTTAAATAGTTCCGATACATCAACCGACCATTCATTTCCGTCGCGATGAAATGAACTTAGCCAAAGATGGCCATCTTTTGCGATAGATTCTTTATGCAATACGGCTACCAAACAGCTATCCTGATACACAATTACGGGGTGAATGAATTCCTTTTCGGGATACACTTTTTCTACACTACAACCTATGTTTTTTAAATAGTCGAAATTACTGGTTCTGCAATCTTCAAATATTGATTCTCCATAGTAATAATGCATCAGGTTTTCGTTTATCAGACTGTCGAGCACGAGCGAATACAGGACTTTTTTGTTATCGGTAACCCGCACCAGCACATAGGCTTTCTTGTTTTGAACCAGATTGTTGAAGGCTTTTAATTCTGATTTTTTGTACATGCTATTTGCGTAGTGTAGGTTGTTGGGTAATTCATCGAGTATTTCACCACCTGAATGCCCGTCTCTGCTGAAACATAAAACACAGTTTAGCGTATCGTATCTCCACGTATTACCTGTTGATATATAGGTAGTAGTATAGGAATAAAAGCACAATGCCGAATCGTTGTAATATGTATCGAAATTCAGGTTAATCTTATTATCAATAATAACTTTCTCTCTTCGTGTCTTTTTCCCTTTTATAGGGTCATACACCGAAACAAAGACTTCGTATCGTATAAATGAATAGTCTTCGCTGTCTTCGATTTCACGAAAACGCAATTCCCATATTTCACCTTCGGGTTTTTGCCCGGATATCCATGTTACTGTTGCCAGTTTGCTGTTGGCAAAGCCTGTGTAAAAAAACTTTAACATAATTGGCAATTGACAAAAAGCGAGTACAAAAATTAGCGAAAATATCAGGACTCTGTAATCGAGTTTCCGTTTTCCGTTTTTGCGTTTGTGCAATATATACCTCCCTGTGTTTTTATCTCTTAGAAGGCGATACACCACCGGAACATCGCCGTCTTCGCCACCCATAAGTATTGGCTCGTTGTTGTGCCTGAAGAAGTAACTGTTTTTTGCCTTAATGGGTATAATATCGGTTAGTTCAATATTGGTTTTGGTTTTTTTGTGTACAAATCCGAAACTATACATTTCGGCACCGACAAGTTTGAACTCGTGTTTACGTGCCCATTTCATAGTGGCTTTGTGCTTTTCTCCAATCAATTTCAGCGTTTCGTTGCTTTCGGCTACAGCAATAATTTCTTTTAAAACTGTTTCGTCCTGAGGTGGGTCGGTATGCAACAGGCATAGTACTTTCAGTTTGTTCGGGTTTCGGGGGTCAATTCTTACGACCACTTTACCCCCTGTGTTGTAATAGTTTTTGTAGTCGGTTTTAAATTGAACATATATGCCCGTTTCGTAACTGCTGCCATCGGGTAGCAACACCTGTAGCCGTAAAAGATATTTGCAAACATGTAGGCCTTCCGAAACGGGTTTGGTATCTAGTATAATCGCTTCGGTGGTAATTCCATGCAATGCAAAAATGCTGTCGCGATTTTTTTTAACCCTGCATAATATAATTATTGCTGTAAGACTGCTTACAACTATTGCTAAAAAAGTAAGTTCCATTTCAACAGCCACGTAGCAAATTGCAAGTATTGCAGCTATCGAAATCAATATCTGGTTTGTAAAACTAATGCCCCTTACCGATTTGGTTTTACTCATAGTGCTTCAATTATGGGTGCTTTGTTGCCTGTTTTCTGTAACATGGCTCAAATTTTCAGTAAAAAATTAATTGTTATTGAATGTCGGCTTCATATTTCCATACTATTGCTCCGTTGTTTTCGTTTATTTTCATTGCGCCAAAATTTTTAATTACAATAACAAAACCGTCTTTGTTTTTAAGTACCAAAAAATTTCTCCAAACTTCGTTGCCCCAGTTGTTGAGCCGTTCGTTCAGTTTTTCGTAATGCGGCAACCTATTGTTATCAATTGTTGCAATACTGGCATTGTTGCTGTCGAATAGTTGCAGATAATACAGTTTTTTGCCCTCAGCCTGCTTCGATTGCATTACCAGGCGGTGTTTTTCGTCTTCGTATATAATGTATGGTTCGCGCATATATATAGAGGCTTCGGGGTTGCTGTAAAACCGGTTTTGGTCGGCATCGTTGCTTACAAATAGTTGTTCGGGGCTATGAACTGTGTTTTTTGTTGCGAGATTCAGGCAGAAGCTTCCCATATATTTTATTCGAAAACAGATTCCGTTGTTGGTGCGTATAGCATAAGGTTTTAAGCCATGCTTCAAGGACTTCGCATATCCCGGGTATTTGTGAAGCACAATTTCGGTAATAGTATCGCCAGTGTGATAGAAACTAGTTATAACATACTTGTCGGGCTGCTTTTCGTGCAATACACACACCGCGTCGATATCGGTATACAGTATTGAAGCATTTTTTACATTGTGCCCAAACCGGCACGGCTCAAGCCGAATGTATTCAAAAAAACTTTGATAGTACTCGCCCTGTCGGGCCAGTGGATATGTGTTGGCATAATAGGAATTCACCTGCCCTGTCGGTTTTCCGCGATGCAAATCCGAAATCTCCTCGTTGTTTTCGTAAATCAGGTAATAGATGTACTCACCATAGTTGCTTATCATGTCGTAGCCGTTGAGACACAGGTCCCAGTGCAGCGCTTCTTCACCAATATACAGTTTCTCGGAGTACAGGTCGAGATAGCAGATATCGCCGCCGGCGGTTTCGAGTTTCAATATTCTTGATGGTGGCAATGTGAAAAAATGCTGATACATGCGGTCGAACACTTTTGAATACTCCGACATAAGCTCTCCCGATACAATGCCGGTTTCAAGTTCAGTGAAGCGCGTTTCAAGAGTTTTTGTATGTTCCAGGCACTTGTAGTTGTCGGCATCGTAAGCACAAATAACCGGAGGTTCTGAGTGGCCCCTGCCAATAACCCAAACTTTGTTTCCTATTGGAACCAATTCGAAGTCGGAAACTTTGCTGCTGAATTTTTTCTTAAAGGTTTTCACTTTTTTGCCGCTATTCGCATCGGTAACAGTAATGCGGTATGCGCCTTTGGGCTTCTCGTCGCTGCCATAGTCGTCGCTGGCAAGCTCCCAAATATACTCATTACCCCTGGAAGTGTTCACAAATTGCAGGGTGGCAAATCTGTATTCGGGGCCGCACGAACGCAGGCTAATTATCACAGGCGAAAGCAAGCCAATAATTGGAAATACAAGCCACCACAGCTCCGAAATAGACCCAAATACACTACCTAGAGAAACGGGGTTTTTTGCAGCTATTATTTTTTGAGCATTGTCGGGGTCGTAATAGTAATAAAAGGTTTTGCCGGCTTCGTAATCTGATGCCTCCTCTCCCTGACCCAGACTTATAACAATTTTGTCGTGTTCGCGGTTTTTCAGCTCAATAAAAAGCGTTTTTTTTCCAACAGACTTCGTTCGGAGTATTGCAGCCTGCCGCCTTACGCCTTGCCGTGCTTGTCTTAAACGTTTATTCCGCTTCACAAGCATGGTTAAACGCAAGACCAAAATTGCCAGAGCCGCTGTCAGTAGCGAAGCCATAAGCACAGTGGCTATTGCCCCTTGCAGTTGCCAAACATATACTGCAAATGCCGCAAGCACAAGTCCAATCACTAGTAATGCCAACGACCTGTTACCAATTCTGTTTTTCAAAAGTGTTTTTCATGGTTTTACGCCATTAAAATTACAATTTTATTTTGATGCAAGCTATCGCAATCGTATATTTTTCATTTCATAAAATATTATCGCAGAATATTGTAAAATTATTGAGCCGACCAAAGACATTGACCACACTCGAATTGTCTACAAAGTATATAGCGATGGAATGGAATCATAGTATTCAATAACAAACAGATTTAGTTCGCCGGTGCTGCTGTTGCAAGCAACAAACGAATGCATCTACACCTCTAAGCCTATAGATACTGCCCCACCTTTTGGTTTATAAAGGTATTTTGCAACTCAGCGTATTGGCATTTGGTTTATGGAACTACTTCAATTGTTGTTAGCAAGCTTTCAATCTGTCTTATTTTGTTTCGCACATCCTCGTTGGGGTGATACACAAATCCTTCTACTGTAACTATTCTGTTGCGAAGTGTGTCGGCCATGGTATAGCTCATAAACGGACCTCCCATAAAGTCGTGATGCATGCGCCACAAGCCCGAAATTACCGCGGTGTAGTTGCCATTGTGGTTTTTTATGCTCATCACGGGGTAGTCGAATTTGCGTTCGGTGGTCATATACGAACCTTCGCGACCGCCCGGAACATTCTTCTTTAAAAACTCATCGCGCTTGTCGAGAAGGTAATTCAGGCTGAATGTGTTTTCGTCGGTAAACGGGTAGGTGTACACAAACAGCCCCATGATGTAATGCTTTGTTTCGTACGATATCCATGCAAAATCGTCATTCTTTACATCGAGCGAATACGATTTCGGAACCACAAGTTTTACCTTATATTTATCTTTTATCTGATTCACCACCACAGTGTTCTGATATTTTTCGAAACTGCTCAGCCAGCGCTCTCGGTCGGCTTTCTTAAACAGTTCTATCAGTGTGTTGCGCTTTTCGCCAATAAGCCGTGCCATCGATTGTGCATCGGGGGCTTGTATTTTTACCAATGTCTGATTAAATGCATACGGCTCTTTGTTTATCAGTATTTCGGCTTTCGTAAAATCGGTCGATATCACCGGTAGTAGCACATTGCGATGCCTTTTGTTAATGTCGATAAACTGCTCGTTGGGTATTTGCACCATGTCGAAAACATGCTCTTCCATAGGAACGCCCTGGCAATAATCGTGAAACACGGCACGCAGCGAGTCGCCAACTTCCGATTGCCAGTAATCTTTGTTTAATACCACAAGTATTTCGCCCTGATTGCCTGTAGCTCCGGGTTTGTAATCGGTGAAACTGCCCGAACACGCGCCCAGCAACAATATTAACGGTATTGTCGCAATAAAGGTGAGATGTTTCATAGTAGTCTTATTTTTTATTGTAACCCCAATTTCACTCGTTTATTATGCAATGCATGCAACTAAAATAATTCTGTCGTAAAAATACAAAACTTCTGCAACATCTTTTGCTTCCACTGCTATTTGAGTTGCATTCTGTTGAATTGAATGAAAGTGTTTATGGCGGCTGGCTGAGCATTACAGGGTGGGCACTTCGAGAGCCTCAGTGCCCGAATGTTCGAGAGCCTCAGTGCCCGAATTCTTCCACTCTAGCTCCGAGTCACCGGCACGGGACTCGGAGCGAGCTTTTACGTTGTTCATTATGAAGTTTACGGTAATACGATTAAAGTTTTGGGAATACAGAAGACAGAATACAGAAGGGGTTTTTCGTTCGGATAGAGAAATTTACTGTTTCGAGAAAAATTGAATATGCAAGCCCGAGGAGAATGCTGTTCAATTGCCGGTCGCCCCTTCTGTATTCTGAATTCTGTCTTCTGTCTTGACTCGGATGATAGTGGGTTGATAAAAAAAGCCCCTCATTTAGTTGAAGGGCTCTTTCATAATTTGGGTTACCCATGCAGGGTATGGGTGATTTATCGGCTAATCACAAAATTGGTTTTGCTTTTTAGTTGCGGGCATTCAATAATATAGGTTCCCGGGGCAAGTTGGCTTACGGGGATTGTGATGAAGCCCAACTGCTGGCTTGAATTCACCGTTTGCAGTAATTCCCCTTTCAAACTATACACATTAAATGTGCAATTTCCTTCCTGTGGATTTACAAATTCAATTGCCAGTTGATCGTTTGCAGGGTTG
>Ga0334883_1003733_pt1 | contig 15791 bp, 13 predicted proteins | sample GraSluR1_MG_6_FD_207230 | JGI IMG/M metagenome (GOLD analysis project Ga0334883, IMG submission 207230) | Sludge microbial communities from methane-producing bioreactor in Wageningen University, Netherlands - Granular Sludge_09_05-R1 | ecosystem: Engineered > Bioreactor > Anaerobic >... | reverse complement strand
ATCAGCCATGGTTTCAACCCTTGATTTGATGGATTGATGGATAGAGACAAGTATGCTTAAACGCTTGCAAGTCAATCACTTAGTTTCAACCCTTGATTTGATGGATTGATGGATAGAGACACCTTGACAGAAAGTATGCTTAAACGCTTGCAAGTGTTTCAACCCTTGATTTGATGGATTGATGGATAGAGACATGTATTGCAAGGCCGCACGTACAGCACTATAGATGTTTCAACCCTTGATTTGATGGATTGATGGATAGAGACACAAAGAGAAATTGAAAAAGCTCTCTTCGATGCACTGTTTCAACCCTTGATTTGATGGATTGATGGATAGAGACCGCTTGCAGAATATGAAGTATAGGAAGCAAAAATGGAGTTTCAACCCTTGATTTGATGGATTGATGGATAGAGACCTTGGAAAAAGAGGTTTTAAGGAAATGGATTATGTTGTTTCAACCCTTGATTTGATGGATTGATGGATAGAGACGCTCAGATCGACTCAAATAACACAATTGTTGTAGCTTACCGACATACTTCAGAGTCCGATCTGCGGTGCTTTATCTAGGAAATGGCCACAAAATCCTGAGAAACGCAAGTCTCAGGAACGCCAAAACACGCTATGCAAGAGCAAAGATCGGGAATATCACGAAAATGTCAATAAAAACGTGTCAGGAAACGCAGAGATTGCGATAGGTGCAGTCTTCGCATTTCCGCACTTCGGCTTTTGCGTTCGGGAAGGATCCCTCATTGATAATTTTAAAGATATCTTCCACGATGGCAAGGGCTTTTTGTTTCATCTGCTCAGTAATCACAACGGGTTCCAGATGGTTTTTGGAGCGGACATAGACGAGAAAGGCCCTATTCACAGGCACACCAAAGTTTTCCCGGATCAAGATGGCGTATAGGCTTTGCTGCATCAGATGAGTCTTGAAGACTTTGTTTTCCCAAAAGGCATATTTATAGTCGAGGGGAGCAGCGCTGCCATCATTCAGAAAGAGCACTTCATCGATCTTGCCCACAAGGTGATACTTGTCTGAGCTCAGATACGCATCCAGGATTTTATCCTTCACGCCGATCCTGGAGCGCAGATAGTCCTTGTTTTGCACCAGCTTGAGATCATGAATGTCCCGGCCTTTGTTGACCAGGTGACGGCGGTGCTCATGCTGATCGATCCTGAGGACATTCATGAAATAGACGAACCTGGGGCAGAATAGGTATTCGATAACTTCAGATGGCGTAATAAATTGGAAGTCCATAGCTTTACATCAAGAGCGCTTTGAGCTCATCGGTGATCAGGGCTTTATCAAAGGCTTGCCCCAGCAGGACGCAGTTGTTAAAATCCTCCCGGCACATGGGAAAGATATATACTTTGTCTTCCTCGGCATTGATGAGGTCTTCGATGATGGTGCGCAGTTCCTTGCACTGGGTGCGGTTCAATTCGCCCAGCCACACGGAATACTGGACGCGATAGATGCCTGATTTTTCACAGCATTTGACCACTTTGTTGCGGATGCGATCCTGCACGATGTCATACATTACCCAGGTGAGCATCAATCCTCCTCGTCATCATTAAAAGTAAGCTTGGGGTTTATGAAGTTCTCAAACTTTCTCGCAACTGATGCCTCCAGATAGTTTTCCTTTTTGCCGATCAGGAAATTGGCAAAGCTATGGGCATCGGTTTGAATACGGTCGATTTTTTTGCGGTTCTTATTGCGATAGCGCTCGATCTGATCCAGAGTTTCCAGCAGATATGGGGCAAAGAACTTTTTGCCATCAGTGCTGAGGTTCAGGCCTTTGTGCACGCTATCCAGGTATTCCGCTTTGCATTTGCCACGCGAAAAGAGGTAGAAGACGGGCTCATCGGCCAGGACGCGAAAGGGCTCAATGAAATCGAAGACAAAGCTCTTCTTGTTGTAGTTATCACTATGCAGCAGACCGATGTAAGGATCCAGGCCGGCAATCACCAGGGCGCGCTCCGTCTTTGAATACAAGATTCCGTAAGCATAGTTCAGAAAGGCATTGAAGGCGTCTTTGGCTGGCCTGGAGCTGCGGCCCTGAAAGGCCCATTGCTCGGGCAACATCATGCTGAGCAGGCCAAAATAGATCCTGGACGCGCTGCCTTCCAAGCCCATGATGATGGGGCTCAGCTCTTCCAGAGAACCCTCAGAATTGAAAATGGAAATGGCATAAGTGCGCAGGAGCTCCAGCTTTTGTTTATGTTCTTCCTCAATCCAATCACGTTTGGAAAATAGGGTCTTCACCAAGCGGTATTGATTCATGATCTTGAGGCATATCCAGCGTTTGATGAAATCCAGACCAAGGGCATCGGAAAGCATTTCCAATTGCCTTCTACGGATCAAGACTGTGCTGCCAATGCGGGGAAACCACACTCTGGCATAGGGAGAGCCATATTGATCCAGCATCACCACGTCGATATTGTGTTCCATGGCCAATTGGATGGCGTCGGAGCTGATCTGCACAGCATTGGAGATCACGATGCTGCTGATCTTGAGCGGAGAGATCTTCAGCTTTTTCTCATCCACAAAGATCTCAAACATGTCGTCTTTCTTGCGCAGCGCGGAGCCATAGGTGTTGAGATGTAGTTCCATAAGCTATAGTGACAGGGCAGAGCCCATTTCTGTGGGTTCAGTCAGGAACCCGGTTTCGTTGCTGTAAGCCTTCATAACGTCATCCAGAGGGATGTAATAGATGTAATCATCGAGTTTTTGCACATAAGAGGTCTCGATGCTATAGTTTCTGAATTCTGAGGGATTGAGGTTGATCTGGAACCGGGCGAGGCTGTTGTAGGCTTTGGCAATACTTAGCCTGGCTTTGGATTCCCTGCTATCCTCAAGATGCTTTTTGTCTCTCAGAAGCTCGCGAGCCTCAAGCAATCTATCCATGCTCCTCTGTGCATCATCTGTGAGCAGCAGATAGACAGAGATGGTGGCATATTGATCTTCAATGATGCGAAATCGATCAATAGCCAGTTGCCCTTTGATCTCCTGATCGTAATTCAATTCCCTGATGGCGTTTAGGATTGCTTTAGCCTCAGCAGAAAACTCCAGACTGTGATAGTATTCGTGGATTGCCCCGGGGAAATCCCGGCTTTCCAGAGCTTCGTGTCGGTACAGTATTTCCTTGGTTTTGGCTAAAATGTACTTGTCATACACTCGAGTGGAATACTCCTTCCCATCTTTCATGAGGTTCAGCAGATGCATCTCGCCACCCAAAAGGCCCAGTTCACCATGACGGTTGCATCTTCCGGCAACCTGGATCACAGAATCCAGAGGGCCAATGTCCCGATAGACACGGCAAAAACTGAGATCTACGCCTGCTTCGATGAGCTGTGTTGATACCAGAATGATCCTTTCTTTGGCCTTGAGCGCATCTTTGACATCCCCAATCCTCTTGATTCTACAGGCCGGAGTGTGCAGAGTGGTGAGGCAGAACACCTGGTAGCTATTGCCATAGCGCTCTTGCAGTTGGGTGTACAGGTCGATGGCAGAACGCTTTGTGTTCATTACAAAGAGCGCATTGTCAATGCCTTCAAGCTCTACCCTTTGAGCGAAATCATCCAGTTCACAGGGGTCTTTGTGGATAAGCAGTTTCACCCGATTGAACACGGGGTGGTCAAAGAGCAGATCGGGACTAAGCTCAGTGTAGCTATTGGGCTCATAGATAAAGGGCTGAGTAGCGGTGCAGGTGAGGATGTATGTATCAAACCGCTCGGCCAGGACTTTGAAGATTTTCCTGAGCAGAGGGTAATACTTGGGTGGCAGGCTTTGCACCTCGTCCAGGAGCAGAATGGAATTGATGATGTTGTGCAGTTTGCGTACCAGGGAATTGCGGGACCCGATCAGAGAGTGAAAAAGCTGCACAAAGGTGGATATCACGCAGGCCGCATTCCATGAATCTGCCACCAGATTGTCGTTCATGTAGTCATGATAATCGTATTCATCATTGGCATCAGGACGGGAAAAATCTACGAGATGGTGATGCTTCAAAAGAATAGTGATGTCGCTGGCATCGGCCCCGTTGCACTTCAATACATCTTCCACCACAACGTAGTTTTGATCTATGATTGAGGTATAAGGCAAGCAGTAGATCACTCTTCTACGGTTGGGCAGAGCATCCTGCAAAGACTCGGCAAAGCCCATGCAGGCCAGGGTTTTGCCGCTACCGGTGGGGGCGCTGAGCGCATAGGTCTTGCAATTGTCTGTTTTCGCAAGTGAAGCAGCCTTGAGCAATTGGCCCCGAATCCGGTTCAGATCATCCTCCGTTTTGGGAAAAGTGGCAATGAGCTTTCCTGGTGAGAAGGATATGTCCTGCCGCAAACTCTGGTCTGGCTCATTGGCAATACGGGCCGCATCATACTTATCGGAATCGATCAATACAGAGTAAAGCAGATTCTGAATAAAGAAGCGTTCGATGGCATTTTCCACATCATCACAGGGCTGGATATCTTCCAAGGTATAGGCAAGCTTCAGCACATAGTCCTTGTTCAGCTTTGGCAGTTTGATATCGTGCTGATTAACAAAGCTTTGCAGCTCTTGATCCCGCTCTGTCTGAAGGCGGATATCCTCGTAGATCTTCAGTGTATTCGCGATCAGGATTCCTTGATCCAGGCCTTCAGAACCGAAGGAACTGAGGTTGCCATGATGCCTTTGCACCGCTTTGAAGCCGATGATGGCAAAGTCTTTCCAGGCTGTTTCACTGATAAGGTTGTGATACAGAATGATGGCTGAGATCAGGCTGTGTCTGGAATAGATGGATCGCTCACCTCCATTGATATAGGCTTGGAAATACGTGCTTGCTTTGCCGATATCGTGCAGCAAGCCAACGCGAAAGGCCAGGCGCGTCAGATCATCTTTGGCAATGGACAAAGTGGACAGAGAAAGCCTTTGGATGCGGGTCTGGCAGCCCTGCGCAACATTGGTAAGATGCACAGTCAAAGGCTTTCTCTGATATTCTTTGTAGGCCGGATGGGAGATGATCATTAGAGGAAGCTGATCCTTGTCTTCGCTTCGTTCTGCAGCTCAATGAGATCGGAAAATTGACCCCTGAGCCGTTGGCCCGAAGTTTCCATTACCACGTCCGCAAAGCGAACGGAACGGCGATAGCTGGACTTCCCTTTGGTCTCCAGAGCCTGTTCCAAAGGCATGCGTTCGATGTTGATATGGAAACTGGATGAATCCAGCGTTACTATCTGATCCTTGGAGATCACAGAATCGACATATTCAGAGGTATCAAGCACCGCAAAGTCCGCTTTGTTGAACTTCCGCAAAAGCTCGATCTCAGCTCTGAATTGTCTCTGTCCCAGATACACATCAAAGCCCAGATTTTGCGCTCTGATGCGGGCTTCCAGGGAGTCCAGAGCGGGTTCTGCTCCTTGCCTGATGCCCAAATAGATTGTCCAGCTTAGTCTCTGCTCTTTGTTCGCCATCAGTAGCTCCAGACGGCATTGCTTATGGCCGGAAACGTCGTTGATATTCTTCTCGTCACCCACATAATTCATGGTGAAGAACTGTTTGCGGTGTTCAGCGCCTTCAGGGATGCGGATTCCCACCCCCAAGTTTTCTGAACAGAGCGTTTGATAATATGAATCTCGGGGTAGCATCAGGATGGAAGCCATCAAGCCACAAATACCAGTACGTGGTGGTATTGTGTAGCTTAGCGATGACGCATTGGTATAAAACTTGCGAAAATGCGCCAGACTTCCGGAGAGCCTGAGCTCCAGAATGGTGTCGAAGTTCTTTGATGCGCTCATGATATCCCCCTGTTACAGAAGGGATAACTCATGTTTCCAGTCCCCGTTGATGTAGATTGATTCAAAGTTATCGATCTCCAGCTGATCATCTTTGAAGCAGTGAATCTTGCTGATTTTGTCTTTATTCGCCTCCAGGTAAGTGATCAACTTGCTGATATCAAGCTTGTAATCATCCGGCTTGCGGATCAGGCGGAGGTTTTCGGCTACAACACTGCTTTTGCCGATGATACTGATCATGGGGCGTAGATCTTTGAGGAACTGATCTTTGCTTTTGAGCTCTATGCGCAAATACAGGCGTGGATATTGCCCAATCTTGGAGCGCGTCCTGGCCAGCGGAATGGCCTTGAGGATGGCTTCATCCAAAAGGCTTAGGTCATCATCAGTTAGTTTGGTAGTATGAGCCGCGTTGGCATTGATGCTGCCGGAAAAGGCCAGTAGAGAATAATGGATGCGGTAATCTTTGCCGATGCCTTGCCCGGAGGAAAAGCTGGAAGTAATCGTGCTGCTATCCACCATTTCCACCGGATGCAGGGAATAGCCCCAGTTGAATTGTACAGGCCCGGTGTAATGCCCTTCCTCTCTGGTGTCTTCTGCAGTCACAGCGCCAAACATGCGCACATCCACGAGATCCGTGTGGGTGAGTTTGCCTTCCTTGATTTGCTTGTTTCGCTCTTTGGCATCCTTGGCTTTGGCGGTGATAAAGATCTCTTTACCTTTGATGGATTCAAGGTAGTCTCGGATATATCGCTTCAGGCGTACATCAGAAACCAGGTTTGTAGATGTGTCATAATCCATTCTGGGCTTGTTTTCATTGTCCATATCCCCATTGGGATTACACATTTGCGCGTCGTAAAGGAAGAGGATTTCGGAATTGCGGTTAATCATTTTTTGCCTCCCGGCTGTCTTTGTTTGCTTGTTGTTTCTTGTATTCCATGATGCCTACATAGCTGTTGTAAGCCCTTCCGCTAAGGATGTGAAAGACGGTTTCTTCCGGACTGAACGAGCTGCTGACAAGATTGTTCATGCATTCTCGATAGTAGGCGTCGGTAATGGGGTCATTATAGACATCCCATACTTCGCGTAGATCGTCGATTACGGCCATTACTGATTTCACTTTCTGGACCGGAATACCACGCAAATTAAGCTTGCTAATGGCGGTTTTTCGGATCCCTTTTTCCCTTTGCTTTCTCTCAATCTCTGAGATGTAAACCCCCATGATAAACAGGCCTTGGGCAAGATAGTTGGTTTGATACACCTCGGAGTTGTTGGCAAAGTAGTCCAGAAGTGACGCTTTTTCCAATGTTGTGGTCATGTTTCTTTCCTCCCGGCTTTTCAGCCCTCGTAGTTGGTTAAAATGGATTAGATGCTTGATATACAATGTCATGATGTATGCTGAGAGATCCAAAGCATACGCGGAATGGTCTCCCATGTTGTTGCGTTTACGCGAATGGATATCGACATATTGCTTGATGATCGTATCGTAACTCAGGGACTGAGAGTATAGATAAATCGATAGCAAACTGAGGATATCGCGATTGATTTTCTGGTATTCGAGGGGTTTCAGATTGGGGTGTGATTCCTGAGATGGCAATAGTAAAAAGCGTAAGCCTTCAAAAGACAGGCCATAGTCGCTATTAAAGAGTTCCGGTAAGCCACATTCCAGACTCATATGATCCAGATTCTCACATTTCTGGATCAATGAAGCCAGACTAATGCCTTTGATCAATTGACTCACGATGAATTCCTGACTGGTGGCACTTGGTTTGCTGTAGAAAAACAGGGAGAATCCCCGCAGGCGCGTTTGTAGCTGTTTGACTATGCCAAGCGAAGTCTGATATTCTGTTTTCTCTCTGCGGCGTAACAACCTTGGGATGGACTGAATGCCATCCGGCGCAAGAGTTTGCCCATCATTGCGCATGAAAATATCAAAGTCCGGGAGCACAAAACAGTTCAAGCCAAAGAGATATGTCTTGAACTTGCTGCTTACATATTGGGCTCCCACCGTTACTTCGTTGTAACAATCCTGGCAGAGAGCAAACGCGCTACTATTCATTCCGGCAGAAGCGCCATCAAAGTAATAGGGGTTTTTTACTCCATAAAACTTGTGTTTGAGAGAAACCTTCTCCGAGAGCTTTGAGTGGGTTGAACAGAGATGGCAGTTTCCTCGGTTTTTGGAATCCGCAAACTGCTTGTCTATGATGTGATAGAACAACACATCCAGATAGCACTCCGCAAGTTCGTCAATTTCATGGATGAATTTGCCGTTGATGGTGATAGCATAGGCTTGGCGCTCTCCGGTGATCTCAGCGAGCTGCTTTTCAAAGTAGTTTTTGGTGGCTTTGTCGCGAGCTTTTTTGTATGTCTTATCGTCACTGATATCTCTCAATGTCTCTTCGATTTCAGGATCAGGGAAGCCTTCCAGTTGATCCTGACTTAATAAAGTGTGTTTGGGACGAATCCCGAAGGAATCATCAAAAAAGAAGCTCTCACGAATGCTCTGCAGATAGGATATGCAGCTATCAACTTTGTCCGGATTGCTCCAACGGATTTTCTTACGGTTGCTTTGGATGTATTCCAAAAGCGCAAAAGCCAGAATGGACTTGTTGCCGGAATGAGCCGCATAGATATTGGGATCTGCCGGAGCGTAATTGAGAAAGATGAGCTTATCTTCGCAAACACCTTCCGAGATTTCTTCTCCGGCAGTGAAGCGAATTTGAGCATTCTCGGTATCCAGATTCATCATGACGATGCGACCGACATTTGTCTCTTTGGTGCGCTTGTCTGTGTATTCAAAAGATGAATCCTCCGCGCAGTATTGGCTAATCATGTATCTCTTCTGTGCTGTGGCTGTTTGCTCTGCCAGATGGTCATTTTCCATCTTTAACTTGCCGATCAAGCGGTAAGTGCTGATCATCTTTCCTCCTTCTGTCTTTTTACAACCCCAAATCCCCGGGCGCATTGTTTGCCCAGTCCCAGGTGATCAGGGATCACAAAGTTTGTGGTGAATTCCCCGGTGAAGCATTGCATGGGGATATTGTGAAAATTGCGTTCCACCGGGCGAAACCAGCCGTCCATTTCCACCTTGTCAAAATCCGGGATGGTGTAGCCGAAGCCCTTGGATAGGGTTAAAAGGTTGCCTCGCAGGATTTGTTTTAGGCGCTGTTTTTGCTGCATGGTGTTCAGCTTCACAAAGTCACGATAGTTTTCCTGATTGAGAGCCATCCAGGGTGAACTGAAGCGATAGCTGATGTAGTCCGAGCATTGGCCAAAAGGGGCATTAAACAGGTTTACATCCGTTTCGTGACACTCGAATGTGCTGCTGCCAATATGGATTTGCTCGATTTCCAGGAAGACCTTTTTCATCAGCTCTATGCCTTCACCGATGCCGAGTAGGGCCGGATGGCCATTGTGAACGCGATACTGGATTTGAGGAAACTTGTAGGATTGACTGCCTCCGGGCAGATGATTGTGAAAAAGATGCTCTTCGGGATATTGACGAGAAAAAAAACCTCGTAACTTGGGCAGATCGAAGGCCTTGATGCTCACATCCGTGAAGGTGACCAAGACATAGCTTACGGATATCATAGAATGACTCCTTCTTCTTAGTTTATATTTAACAATGCGTTGCTTCCAAGGGTGAGTATGAAAATTAAACTCAAAACCACTCATATGCAGGGTAAGAAATGAGTCAAGAAATTTTTTCGCAGCTATTTGGATTAACAAAGAGAAAAGATGGGGGGTGAGGGGGGGGGCAATTTTAGCCCGGAGGGCGACAGATCATAGCGAGAGTGTGGAGCGAAGCGAAACCCCTCGTCCGGGTGGTCATAAATACAAGATAAGCCCTTTATGGGCGACACAATCAACCCTGCCATGTGCAATATTCCGGATCCAGGCCGGGGATCTTCCATAGTGTCGCCCCTCCGGGGCTAAATCATATCTTTGCAATGCGTAACGAGGGGTTCACACCCCTCGCTATGGTATGTCGCCCATAAAGGGCTGGATGTCGCCCACAAGGGGCTTGGTGTCGCCCACAAGGGGCTCACAGGATGGTGTGGTGCCAGATTACGAGGGGTTTCGCTTCGCTCCACACCCTCGCTATGATCTGTCGCCCACAAGGGGCTTGGTGTCGCCCACAAGGGGCTTGGTGTCGCCCACAAGGGGCTTGGTGTCGCCCACAAGGGGCTTGGTGTCGCCCACAAGGGGCTTGGTGTCGCCCACAAGGGGCTCACAGGATGGTGTGGTGCCAGATTACGAGGGGTTTCGCTTCGCTGCACACCCTCGCTATGGTATGTCCTCTTCCTTCTGAAAGGTCCAATGCTTTTTCAATAATGCCTCAAACTCCTCGATTGCGCTGGTGTGATGGTGGTGTTCTTCCTGATTATCAATGTATTTTCCCACCGCGTCCAGGTTTGATTTACTCACCGAATAGGCGGCGTAACCATCCTGCCACAAAAAATCGGGGCAATGCTGGGCGCGGAACCATTTACTGGAATTGGCTTTAATCTTGGCCAAAAACTCGCCAATGCTCAGGGTTTTGGGCATCAAACACAGGATATGCACGTGATCTTCGATCCCATTGATTTTGATGGATACACCGCCAATTTTGTTTATGATTCCGGCTATGTAAGCGTGCATTTGGGGTTGAAGAGGTTTTTTGATCCAGGTTTTGTGGTTTTTGGTGGTGAAGATAATATGAATCGCGAGATGACAATATGAGGCCGGCATCTTTGTGTCCTCCATTATGATTTTTGCGCATATTATGCGGATATGATTAATGTCAAGATGAAAATGAGGAAGGGCAATTTTAGCCCGGAGGGCGACAGATCATAGAGATGGGCATGAATTCCTCGTTACGCATTGTAAAGATGTAAGTTAGCCCTGTAAGGGCGGCAGGCCATAGCGAGGGTGTGGAGCGAAGCGCAACCCCTCGTCCGGGTGGCCATAAACACAAGACAAGCCCTTTATGGGCGACACAAAACCCCTGCCATGTGCAATATTCCGGATCCAGGCCGGGGATGTTCCATAGTGTCGCCCCTCCGGGGCTAAACGATTGAAATGCAATGCGTAACGAGGGGTTCACACCCCTCGCTATGATCTGTCGCCCGCAAGGGGCTTGGTGTCGCCCGCAAGGGGCTTGGTGTCGCCCATAAAGGGCTGGATATTTGTTGTGCGCATTGTTACGAGGGGTTTCGCTTCGCTGCACACCCTCGCTATGATTTGTCGCCCACAAGGGGCTTGGTGTTGCCCATAAAGGGCTGGGTGTTTGTGCGCATTGCTACGATGGGTTTCGCTTCCCAAGCTCCACAAGCTTTCCAACAAACCTTTCCAAAACCTTCCCAACAACCATCCTACAACCATCCTAACCATTTAAAACCATTTCCATTTCCAACAAGTCCCAAAATGTTGCTATATAGTGCTTTGCGCCTCTCCTCCTCCTTTGGGAGCCTTAATCAAGCGATCATCCCCCCTTAATCAAGCGTTAATAGTTAAGGCTTGATTAAGGGGGGATGAATAAGTGATTGACAGTTTGGAGGGAGTGGCTAATATGGTTCCAGAAACAGGAGGAAGACATGAAAGCAACTGTGAGACAAGGAATTAAGGGCTTTTCCGGGAAGCTGGACGGAGCCGTGTACTATTATCATCCGCGTTTACAACGCACTTTGATGCGCCGTGCCCCCAAGATGCCGATCCAGCCGCAGAACATTGAATATGGAGATATCTCCCGGCAGATCAAGGCGATCCAGCCCAGCGAGGGATACCGGAATGATTTTCGGATGTATCTGAATGAACTGAGAGAGAGGGACGACAGTGTGCGCCTGCCTTCCTGGTACAGCCTTTATGTGAAGATGCTGTGGGCGATGCAGGCCAAACATCCCCAGCAGGTGAACCTGAAGACCATCACCAAAGCGCAGATCCGGGAGCAAGAGCTGCCCTGCCGCTCGGTCAAATGCGCGGTGGAAGCCGGACTCCTGCCGGAAGTGCCGGGTTATCAGTATCTGAATCGGGAAATCTGAGCTCGCCTCAAACAAATCAACAAAGAGGAAAGAGAAAAGAGGGCGCAAAGAGTTATGCGTTACGGGTTATGCGTTATGCGACACCTAACGCTTCAGACCAAAAATCCGCCCGATCCGCGTAATCCGCGTGCTACTTTATCTTTTTCAGTTTCCCGCTGCTGGAAGTCGAAAGCGCCCAACATTTCCAGCTCCGGTTCAGGACACGAGAGATGAGCGTAACCGGCTTGGCTTCACGTAATTGAGGGAGCGCTTTCAACTCCCAGGGAGGCAAATCCGCGCGATCCGCGTAATCCGCGTGCTACTTTATCTTATTCAGTTTCCCGCTGCTGGAAGTCGAAAGCGCCCAACATTTCCAGCTCCGGTTCAGGACACGAGAGATGAAACTAAGCGGCTTGGCTTTAAGTAATTGAGGGAGCGCTTTCAACTCCCAGGGAGGCAAATCCGCGTAATCCGCGTAATCCGCGTAATCCGCGTGCTACTTTATCTTTTTCAGTTTCCCGCTGCTGGAAGTCGAAAGCGCCCAACATTTCCAGCTCCGGTTCAGGACTCGAGAGATGAAACTAAGCGGCTTGGCTTTAAGTAATTGAGGGAGCGCTTTCAACTCCCAGGGAGGCAAATCCGCCCGATCCGCATAATCCGCGTGCTACTTTATCTTTATCAGCTTACCGCTGCTGGAAGTCGAAAGCGCCCAACATTTCCAGCTCCGGTTCAGGACACGAGAGATGAGCGTAACCGGCTTGGCTTCATGTAATTGAGGGAGCGCTTTCAACTCCCAGGGAGGTGCACCAAGCCCTTTGGAATAAAAATTGCTTTATAAATAATGAAATAAGCAAGTGCTGGAGGAACCATGAAAGTCACGCGTTTCTTTGTGTTTATAGTAATATCGATCTTGATGATCGTAGCCTTGCCGTGCCATGCCCAGAATCTGAACATCAGCGAGATCGGCACTTTTGACTTTTCCACGGATCGCATTACCGACATGGCGCGGGTGGGGGATTACGCCTATGTGATCGGTGGCGATTATGATTACGTCTTGTATTACTATGATCTCAGTGATCTGGCGAGTCCGGAACTGCTATCCGAAACTCCCATCATCAATGCTCCGAATTTCTCACATGTCCGGGGTTTGCGGGTGTTTGAGGAGCGGCTCTTTGTGATCATGTACAACTATGTGATCCTCTATGATATCGAGAATCCGGTGTTGCCGGTGGAGCTATCCCGCGTTTATAGCGTGGATTACATTCTGGGCGTGGAAGCCTGCTCTGCTGATCTGTATGTGCTGGCCAGCAGCATCCTTTACCATTGGGATATCTCCAATCCGGATTATCCCCTTCTGCAACATAGCCTTGCCCAGAGCGATGCTTGGAGGTTTCATCTGAATGACAACTTTCTTTACATCTGGCTGGGAAGCGCGAACTACTCCGTTTATGATGTCTCAAATCCGGAGTCCATGGCTTATGTCGGCACTTATTCGCTCAGTGGCACGGCCTATATGGCCAGGTTCTTTGCTCACTACGTCAGTGTGGTGGATTTTTCCCAGCTGTTTATCTACGATGTTTCCCAACCCACGCAAGCGGAAGTAATCTGCGCTCTGCCATTGGGATATGATTATTTCGCGCCGCTGGATATTTTCACGAAAGATGGCCTGCTCTATCTGGTGTTTGAACAAGATTATTACTATGAACGCAGGCTCGCCTATCAGATTTATGATTTCAGTGATCCATCCGCTCCTGTCTTGATGGTGGATCAGCATGATATTCCTATCAACAGGATATATTCCGATAGCTCCGGCTTGATCCTGGTGGATGAAGGCAGCTATTTTTACTTCTTCGATCTGGATGGGGAAGAGCTATCTCCCAATCTGGTCTGTGGGGCATTTAGCCTAACGGCTGCCAATGACACGCAAGCCTTTGTTCTTGTGGGGCAAACTGAACTGCGCGGCTATGATCTGGCCAATCCCGCAGCTGGAGCGGTGGCTGCCATCCCCGTTTACGGCATCAGTGCTATGGGTGTGTCCGGCAATCTATTAGCTACAGCTCATGCGTCTTACTTAGAATTTGAAAACGAATTTTATGGCCATACACTGCGGATCTGGGATGTTTCCAACCCAATAATGTGGAATTCACTATCCGCTGTGCCATTTAGCGGTCGACATTCCATAGCCAATGATCTGCAAATCTTTGGGGATCGTCTGATCCTGGCCAAAGGCAGTGATGGGCTGGATGTGTTTGATATCAGCAATCCCCATAGCCCCACGCTGTGCTACTCCCTGCCCGGATATCCGGATTTATTCCGTGCTGCCTGGCTGGAAGGGCCTTACCTCTATGCCGCGTTGACCAGCAACGGAAACCCCCAAACGCATCGGATCCGCATTTATGATATATCTTCTGGAGTGCCGCAACTGTTCAGCTCGATCAGCATGAACTATGCGGTAAAGGCTTTTCAGAAGCGGGCAAACCGGATTTATGCAATGGGTGATACCTCCGCTCTGAGAGTCTATGACATCTCGAATCCGGCGCAGCCCTATCTGGCAGAAAGCTTGCTTTATGATTCCGAGCCACCGCTGGATCTACTGATTCATAACAACTCCCTGGTGCTGCTTTTCGAAGATCATCTGGCTATTTACAAGCCATCGGGAGCGATGAACCGACCGCCTTTGGGAAGGCACGAGATCGCAGGCAGTTATTACACGCGCATGGCGCTGAGCACGGACAAAGCCATCATCAGCACGCCCCGAAACGTCAAACTCTATGATTGCGCTGATGCATATGAGCTCACATCCCGGCCCGGGACAGAGCCCATCACACCGGCTGTTCCTCAGCTTTCGGTATCTCCCAATCCCTTCCGCGCGTCCGCGGAGATCAGTTTTGAAGTTTCCAAAAGCAGCCACACCGTAATCAAAGTTTACAACCTTAAAGGACAGCTGCTGCGCGTTTTGCATAACGCGCCACTGCTGCCCGGTCAGCATAGTGTAAACTGGAACGGATTGGATGACAAAGGCCGGGAATGCCCTGCTGGCATCTATCTCATGCGCTTTGAAGCAGAAGGTTTCAAGCAGGTCAAGCGGATGGTTAGAATGTAAGTTCTTGGTTCTTGGTGCGTAGTGCTTGGTTCTTGGTTCTTGGTGCGTAGTGCTTGGTTCTTGGTTCTTGGTGCGTAGTGCTTGGTTCTTGGTGCTTGGTTCTTGGTTCTTGGTGCGTAGTGCTTGGTGCTTGGTAACGTAGCATTCCGATGCTGCGAAAACCCTACTCAAAAATGGATGGGACGGGATGCGCTCAGAAGGTTGAATGCTGCGCTGTTGAATGGCCTTCGGCCTGTTGAATGCTGCGCTGTTGAAGAATTTGCCTGAGGGCCGGCGGCACGGTATCTCAGATAGCGTGCGGTTTGCCTTTCTCTATCCACATCCCGGTGGCAAGATCCTCAAATCCGCACTTTGCGTAAAAGCCTCGGTTCCCTTCAGTGTAAGACAGGAAAAAATAGCTGCCTTTGAACTCCCGCAACAGCATCTGCATCATGGTCTTGGCAATGCCCTGTTTTTGATGTTCCGGACGAACCACCACGTCATAGATGCCTGTGTAATAGTGTCTGTCCGAAATGGCTCGGGCAAAACCCACCAGTTGATCATCAGTATATGCGGTTACATAATAAGACATCCTGAATGCTTCCACAATGTCCTTTGGGTCTTTGTTCCAGCCCACACTCTTGAACACGTCAATCAATTCTGCTGCGTTTACTTCGTTGTTTATCTTGTATATGATGCTCATAAGTGCCAAACACTATAACCCGGCCTATCTGTCAAACTCTTTTGCTTTTATACATGCTTTAAGAGGGATCAGCACGCGGAATGAGCAGCGGGATTCCACCTTTGGACTTCGTAGCGAAGCGAAGGAGTCCAAGCAGCGGGATCGCTAATGTGGAAACGTCATCTTGACGTTTGGTAGTAGAAGCGTCATCTTGACGCTTGTATGCTTCAGGATGAAGCATCTACAATTCATGCTTCAGGAT
>Ga0334883_1003711_pt1 | contig 15853 bp, 10 predicted proteins | sample GraSluR1_MG_6_FD_207230 | JGI IMG/M metagenome (GOLD analysis project Ga0334883, IMG submission 207230) | Sludge microbial communities from methane-producing bioreactor in Wageningen University, Netherlands - Granular Sludge_09_05-R1 | ecosystem: Engineered > Bioreactor > Anaerobic >... | reverse complement strand
TGAGTGGGTTGACTGATCCGGCGGCTGCGATTGCGTGGGAGGCAATTAAGATTGCGTTGCCGGTTGGGCAGGCGTGTGAGTCGTTCCAATATGATGATCTTGGTCGGCAAGTCGTGCATGTGGATTACGCGGGACAGTGGACGCTTTACCGATACTATAACAGCGATCCGGGCGATGGGGATTACTTCATGGCGGGCGGGCAGTTCCGTGGTCTGCCGGGGCAGTTGAAGTCGCAGGATGCGTATTATTCCGATCCAGGCGCGACGCCCGGCGTACCGGCCGAACAGACCGTCTTCAGCTACGACGCTCTCGGCCGGAAGCTGACGGATACAGCGTACGAGGACGGCGTGCAGCAGTACAGTACGACATACGCCTACGATGACGAAGGCCGGGTCGCGTCGATCACCACGCCCGAAGGCACCGTCAACTACGAATACAGCCCCATCACCGGCCGCAAAACCGCCACATGGACGGGCACTGTGAAGGGTCTGAAGGGAGCATGGACAAGTTATGGTTCCAAGAGGCGTAGAATGGCTACGAAATTGGGGTGGCTTTGGCCCATGTCGCTGTAGCCCATTCGGGCCAGTTGTGCAAGTTCGGGTTTTGAATCGACTCTGGTTATATTGACGTGGCCGTCACCAAAAAGGGCATTGACGCCGAAGGGCTGACCGTTTTTTTTGTGGGCGAGGCCGTCGCTGGATGAGAGGCGGTCGACTACGACGGGTTTTGTGCTCAGGTCGAGATAAGTATGTCTTTGCCAAGTGTAGTACATGTAGTTTGCACGACACCTGTTGTCGGCTCGGGGGATTCCCCAGTGGCTGGTGCCGGGCGGCAGGAGCTTGGCCAGGTCGGACTGGACATACCATGCCATGACGTATTCGTCTCTGAGTTTGTTGACCTGGGCGGTGGGGCAGTAGTAGACGTCGGGTACGTCGACGAAGGACTCACTATATAGTTTGCCCAACTGCACGGGTTTGGCCCAATCGTGCCAGTCGGGATGATCAACGCCTACGATATAGCTAAACCACGGCTGCCATGAGTTGTCCATAGTGTAGGTTTCCGTGCCGTCCATCCAGCAGTTGGGTATGGCCTTGTTTTCGTATGCTTCGGCGTAGAGGACGAGGCCTGTTCCAATCGACTTGAGGTTGGAGGCGCATATCATTCGCCGGCTTTGCTCTTTGGCCATTTGCAGCGAGGGCAGAACGATGGCCAGCAGCAATGCGATGATTGCGATGACGACAAGCAGTTCGATCAGCGTGAACCCTGCGCGTCTGTTCATTGTCGACATCCTGCCATTTGCCCAATTCGGATTTGTGCTCCTGCTACGTCAGGAAGCGGCGTATTCGATCCGCTGTGTTTTCGTGTCTCCGTTCAGGGACAGTTGCTCAGGTCAAGATCGTCGCAGTCAAGCCAGGTCAAGGCCATGGTCACCAGAGTCATCATATCTGAAGCTGTTGTCCAGTCGGAAGCGAGTTCTGCGACATCAATGAGGTCTACACGACAGTCCTTGTTGATATCGCCGGCGATTCTGGGATTGACGCAGGTTGTCCATGTCTGTCCGCCGTCGGCGGCGTAAATGGCCTTTATCTGGGCCGGTGTGAGGGCGTAGTCGTATAGGCGCACCTCGTCGACGGCGCCCTGGAAGTACTCGGCGTTGCCGTCTGAGCGGTATCCGATGACCATCGGGGTTGCACTGTCGCCGGCGGTGTAAGCGGTGACGCCGCGGGCCCTGCGGACGATGGCACCGTCCTGATAGAGGCTCATTGTGTCGCCGTCGAACGTCATTGCGATATGGACCCATCGGTGGGCGGTCAGCGTCAAGGGACTTTGCAGGTAAACGCCTGTGCCGCCGAAACCGCTGCCGATCATGGCGGCGAGATTGCCGGCAGATCGAACGCGGAACATCCAGCCATGTCCGTTTGAGCCTCCGGACCATTTGCCCATGACAAACTGATTGGCGGTGAGATTCTCGGGCCGGATCCATGCCATGATGGTGCACTGAGGATCGGACCCGAGGAATAGCCCGAAGTTCAGCGCGTCGTCGGTTCCATCAAGCAGCAGAGCGTCGTTGGGATCATCGGTGCCGCGCGTCGTCCATGAAGGCGATCCCATGACAGCCGGAACGTAAGCAACGCCGGTTGGGACATGGCTGTCGGGTGTCTTGCCGGCAAAGGTAAAGTGCGCTTCCAGACCGTCGAAGTCAGCGGGTCGGACCTTCACAATGACGTCGTCGCCGTTGGAGAGGCCGCCGATATCAGTGGCGGTCATGCGAAGTACGTAATCGCCGGGCATGTCGAAGCGAACGCGTGTAACAAGCTCATCGTGGGGCTCAAACGTAACCGCGTCTGCGGGACCGGCCTGTACGGTCCAGGCGACCTCGTAGTCGTTTTCATCGAACACCATTCCGTTAAGTGTCAACTCGTCATTCGGCAGAATAAGCTTTGCCTGTTCTTCGAGGACGGCGACCTGAGGCGGTGCATTGCCGCCGCGTGTAAACAGGGCGCGCAATTCTTCGGCGCTGATAACGTAGTCATAAATGAAGATATCGTCGACCATTCCGGCCCAAGCGTCGGCTCCGATCTTCAGTTCGGTAACGTGGTCGAAGGATGTCTGGTTGGTGGAGCGCTCGCCGACGAGTTCGCTGTTGACATAGAACCTCATTTCGCCGGTGTCGCCATCGAAGGTACCGACGACATGAGTCCATGTTCCGACGGGATAGAGTCCGGGGACCGCAACCTTGAGGTCACCGAGGCCATTGTTGTAACCGGAATCGACACGGAAACGCATTTCATCGGGACTTCGGTACTGAAACGTCCAGCCGCCCTGGGGGTCGGCGGTTACACCGGAGTACTTGCTTACGATGCCTTCATAAGAGTCTGAGGCTGCATCGGCGGAGGGGTTCATCCAGAAGGCGACAGTGAAACTTGTTTCTGCGCCAAGCTGTGTCCCGTAAGTCAGCTTGTCTCCTTTGGCCAGGCTGACGGCGTGTCCCACTTTGCCCGGTGCGATTTGTGGGGCACCGGTTACCGCAGTGTACGAGTAGAAGGCGTCGGAGAGGTCATTTGCGTCGGCATCACACTTTAAGTGAGCCTGCATAGCGTGAAGTAGTGCGTCGTCCTTTGCTCTTAAGGTTAGCATGTCGGAAGAGGAGATGAGTCCGTCGCTGACCTCGAGGGCCAGCGTGTAGAAGCCCGGCTTGTCAAATGACACCACGGCGTCCAGCGCATTGGGCTCGGCAATGGTGAAGTTGGGATCATCGGCTTGAATCACACTCCAATGAACCGTGACGGGTCCTTCCTCGGGTATGCCGTCGTCGGTGTACGCACCGGCGAGGTGCACATTGGACATACCGGCGACCCGGTAGGGGCCGCCGGCATCAACAACCGGGGCCTCATTGAGCGGCGCATTGAGTGCGACAGCGTCGAAATGGACCTGCTGTAGGCCCGTGACGCCAGTTACAATGTTCCACTGGAACTTCACGTAGAGCGTGTCGGCAAGATTGGACGGCGTATATGTGACGCCATACTGGTGTTCATAGAGAGTTGAGTTGTTTGCGCCGGCATAAGTCTGGGCGCCGACGAATGTGCTGCCCCCGTCGGTTGAGTAGGAGACCCTTACGCTGGTCCGCTTGCTGCCTAACCATGCGTAGAAGCGATGCCGTGCGTTTTCCTTGACACTTGCGACGGCAATAATGATTTCGGTGCTGATGTCGGCTGGGCCATTGAGAGTAAGCGCGGTGGTGACGCCGACTGCGCTGCCAAATGCGGTCGGTACGCCATCGGACCAGTTGAAAAGATTACTGTCTGCTCCCGCCCCCGAGGCCGCCGGTGTGTTTTGGGAGGCTACAGAAATGCGGCCTGGGGCGGCATTCTTTTTGACATTTGGCACCCAATCTGCACCTTCCTTGCCGAAGAGCAGCCAATCGGCGGTTCCAAGTGAGGTCAAATCCGGAGAATAACCTGCACTGTTTGTTTCAAGCATTGGCGATTCGTCAATCGTAATTTCGCCATAGGCCGACAGTGAATAGCAGATCGCCATTAGTGCCAATAGAAATGTGTGTTGTCGCATGCTTCTCAACCTCCCTAATATTGTGAATTGCAAAATTTTTCCTCACCTGTACGGTCTAATTTTACTTTGCCCTGAAATTACTGTCAACCAGGAAGTCTTAAGAATAAGCGGGGCAGGGTAAACGGCTGATCGCCGGAGAATGCGCCAGCCCATGCAGGGCGGTGTCGTTTACTTGCGTTCGGGGCCACTGTCTGGTATTGTAAAAGTGAACCGGCCGCGGCGGGGCCGGGCGGAAAGGTTGCGGGAGGTGCGGCACTTATGAAGAGTCTACATGGGCACATCGTTTTTCCATACCAGAGAGGCGGTTTGCGAACACTTTGCCTTTTCTGGTTCTTGTTGTCGTCGTCGCTGGTGCGAGGGGAAACGTACTATATCGATTCGTCGGCGGGCGAGGATACGAACACGGGGCTGAGCCCCAGTCAGGCGTGGAAGACTCTTGAGAAGGTCAACGGTACGACCTTCGGACCCGGCGACCGGATTCTGTTTGCCGCCGGCGGTCGGTGGGCGGGACGACTGCACCCGAAAGGGTCGGGCGCCGCAGGCAGTCCCATTGTGATCGACCAGTACGGCAGCGGTCCCTTGCCTGTTATAGACGGCGAAGGCAGCACAGGAGACTCGGTCGTCATGCTCCGCAACCAGGAGTACTGGGAGATCAACCGCCTTGAAATCACGAATGATGCAGAGAACGGCGGGGACCGCCGGGGTGTGATGATCATCGCAGCCAACTGCGGGCTGCTCAGGCACATCCATCTCAAGAACCTTTACATCCATCACATAAAAGGGATTGTCGGTCAGTCGATACAGGCGAAGGATACGGGTGCGATCGCCGTATTCATCGACGCGGACGATGTTATGGCCTCTCGCTTCGACGATATTCTCATCGAAGGCTGCCGTATCGAGACGATTGATAACACGGGCATTTTTAGCCGGAGCCGCGCACCGGGGAGCAACACGCCGGGCGAGTGGAACTGGAACCGGCGGCGCATCACCAATCTGCGAGTGCGTCACAACAAAATCAACGACATCGGCAAGAACGCAATGATCATCCGGCTTGCGGACGGCGGCGTGATAGAGCACAACGTCTGCTGGGACACCGCGTACCGTGCGGGGACGGGCAACACGATTTTCTCGCGCAGCAGTCGGGGCACAGTTTTTCAGTATAACGAGGGCTATTTGAATCGCTCCGTCGGTTACGACGGCTGTCTCTATGACGCTGACCTTGAAAGCCCGGGATGCATTTTCCAGTACAGCTACAGTCACGACAACAGCCACGGTCTATTCTGGATGTGCACGGAGCCGCAGGACGACAACGTCATCGTTCGGTACAACATCAGCCAGAACGACCGGGGGAGCATCTTCTGCATCAACTATCCTAACACAAGCTGCCACATATATAACAATGTGGTGTTCGTTCCACCGCATTTATCTCCGCGGATTATCGACGAGCGGCGTAACGCCGACAAGACGTACACGTTTACAAACAACATCATTTATAATCTCAGCCCCACCGCTTCTTACAACTGGTACAATGGTAAACGCACGATCTCAAACAACGTATTCTTCGGCTTTCACCCGGACAGCGAACCGGACGACCCGCATAAGATCACCGATGACCCGCGATTCGTCGATGCAGGGACGGGACAACTGGGCATAGACACGCTGGACGGGTACAAACTCAAGCCGGACTCTCCATGCATCAATTCCGGTCAGGTGATGATGCCTGCGGGAGGACACGACTTTTGGGGCAATCCCGTCCCCGCCGCCGGCACGACCACGGATCGAGGGGCGCATGAATTCGGACCGGGGCAGGATACCTCAAGGGCCGATCTGGGGACTTTTGCCGACATGGCTGCGACGTGGCTTCGGAAAATCGGGATGGTTCCTTTCAAGGAGAGCAAGGGCCTGGTGGTTATTGAGGCCGAACATTATTATGCCTCCAGCGCTGCGGGCAAGCATGCCTGGGAAACGATCCTGCACAACGAGGCTTCGGGGGGGATGTTTGTTCAGGCCCTTCCCGACATCGGGGAAGTGATTAACGCTGGCGATATTGAGAGCCGTTCTGCGAGACTGAATTACCTTGTGGATTTCACAACGGTTGGGACGTATTATTTCTGGATCAAGGCGCGTGCCTTGTCAGGTAACGGCGACAGTATCCATTACGGTCTAAATGGCGTACCCGTCAGCAGCGGGTATGAAGATTCGCTTGAGGTGGACAAAGGGGCCTTATTCACGTGGCGGTCCTCTACGAAATCGGTGCGGCCTGTCCTTCGTGTGCATAGCGCCGGGCTGCACACTGTGGATCTCTGGATGCGAGAAGATGGCGCAATGGTTGACTGTCTGCTCCTGAGCGCGGACTCCGGATACGTACCCGTGCAACCAGACGAGACAACTTCGTTGCCGGCCGATTTGAACTGCGACGGGATTGTGAATTTTGTCGACTTTGCAGAATACCTCCAACAATACTTACCTGCTGCCCCGAACACGTGATTGTTATCGCAGCTTGCATGCGTGGCAATGGCGGCAGAGGGCTGGGTTTAAAAACGGCTGGGTTGGCTTGACACAGGGGGTGTTTGCGATGTGTGGGTTCACTTGTGCTGGATTCCCGCCTTCGCGTGAATGACAGTTTGGCGCGGGAATGACAGTGGGGCGGGTGAATGATACTTGGCGCGGGGGCGTTGGTGAGTATAATTGACGTTAACTCGCCTGCGCGGTCAAGGTCGGTCTTGTGGCAGATCGAGGATCACGCCTGGCGCCAGTAATTAGAATGAGGAGTGACGACTGGTTTTAGTGCAGAAACGAATCCCCGCCGGCGGAGGAGTTGCTACGAGAGCCGGGGGACGCTTACGTTAAAGTGCAGACTGGGAATTAAGGAGGTCAAGACATGTTTGTACAGCAATTCTTTGTTAAGGGGTTGGCGCACAGTTCGTATCTGCTCGGGGGCAGCAGGACGTGCGCCATAGTTGACCCGCGTCGCGATACGGAGGTATACCTCCAGGCGGCCAAGGAGATGGGGATGAAAATTACGCACATCCTCGAAACGCACCTTCACGCGGATTTCATCTCAGGTCATATCGATCTTGCGGAACAGACGGGGGCGACAATCTATGCTCCGCGAAGTGCCAACTGTCGTTTCAAGCACAGAGCGGTCGGCGAAGGCGACACATTCCGGCTTGAGAACATGCAGATCAAGGTTTATGAAACGCCGGGTCACACTCCGGAGCATATAAGCTATGTCGTTATCGACAAGGGTCGAGGTTCCGATCCTGTTGGCGTATTCTGCGGCGACACGCTTTTTGTCGGCGACGTCGGGCGCCCGGATCTTTTTCCTGGCAGAGCGCAGGAACTTGCCAGCAAACTATACTCAAGTCTGCACGAGAAGCTGATGACTCTGCCGGATTTCTGCGAGGTTTATCCCGCACATGGCGCGGGTTCTCTTTGCGGGCGTGCGATGGGGGCAAAGCGCACGAGCACGATCGGCTACGAGCGCAAGCACAATTCGGCGCTTCAGATATCGGAGAAAGAGGCGTTTGTTCGATCCTTGACTACGGACATGCCGGCGGCACCGGACCATTTTGGCCGATGCAGTGCGATTAACGGAAAGGGTCCTGGGCGGACAGTCGGTTTTGGGCCGATAGAACGGCTTGAGCCCGGGTTTTTCGAGAAGGCGATGGCTAAGAAGAATACGATAGTGCTTGACATACGCAGCTACGAGGCTTTTGGCGGTCAGCATATACCGGGGTCATACCACATTGACTTCGGGGGCAATTTCGCGACGTTCGCGGGGTGGGTTCTTCCGCCGGACCAGAATATGCTTATCGTTGCGGACTCTTTTGATGCAGCTCAAGAGGCAGTCGTGTGGCTGAGGCGTGTCGGTCTTGACAAGGCGACAGGGTATCTTGAGGGGGGGATGTTTGCGTGGGCGAAAGCGGGACTGCCGCTGAATCACGTGGGACAGTTGTCGGCGGGAGAACTGCATGAGTTGATGAACAAGGGCGGCAAGCTTGCCCTTGTTGATGTGCGGGCGGTGGGAGAATTCGCAGGAGGGCATATCGAAGGCGCTCAGAACATTCCGGCTCCCAACCTTCGAAAGCGTTATCAGGAACTGAAAAAGGATCATCCGGTCGCATTGATATGCAGCACGGGTCACCGCTCGAGCCTTGGTGCGGCGCTGCTCAAGCAGCGTGGATTTGCGGAGGTTTACAACGTTGCCGGCGGCATGATGGGCTACAGTTCGGCCGGCTACAGCGCCGAATGCCCTGTTTGCGTGGCGCCGCATGTTCCCTCGGCAGGCACGAAGCAAACGACCGGGCGCTAGTTGAAAGGGGATTCAAATGGAATGGTTGACGATGGAGCGATGGTCTCCTTATATTGTCGGTTTGGGGATCGGCGTATTGAGCTGTGTAGCCTTTATTGTTTCCGACAAGCCAATAGGCTGCTCGACGGCATTCGCGCGGACCAGCGGCATGCTTGAGAGACTTGTGCGCGGCAGGAAGGTTAATGACAAACCTTATTACCGGCAGTTTGCACCGGTGATCGACTGGGAATGGATGCTGGTTGCGGGGATTGTCGTCGGGGCGTTTTTGTCGGCGGTTCTTTCGGGAACGTTTGCAGTGCAGTGGCTGCCTGCTTTATGGCGTTCGTCGGCAGGCGACAGTTACACAGTGCGATGGCTTGCGGCGCTGGCAGGGGGCGTTGTGATGGGTTTCGGGGCTCGCTGGGCCGGCGGGTGCACGAGCGGCCACGGCATAAGCGGGACGCTGCAGCTTGCCGTCAGCGGCTGGCTTGCCGTGTTGAGTTTCTTCGCGGGGGGAATAGCTACAGCAATGCTTATTTACAAAGTGATTTTGTAAGGCGAGGGACCGGTCATGCTGAATTCCATTCGTTTACACAAGGGCGTGCAGCTCATAATCGGCTTGTTGATCGGGATTGTGTTTGGGTTCCTGCTTCAGAAAGGCGGCGTAACCCAGTACGATGTGATCATGGGTCAACTGCTGCTGGTGGATTTCACGGTTGTCAAGGTAATGCTTACGGCGGTTGTTACGGGGATGATCGGTGTTCATGTGCTTCGTGTCGCCGGTTTTGCGTCGCTTCATCCGAAGCCCGGCTCTCTTGGTTCGACGGCAGTCGGGGGATTGATCTTCGGAGTTGGTTTCGGACTGCTTGGTTACTGTCCCGGGACGGTTGCGGGGGCGGCTGGGCAAGGTTCTCTGGATGCTCTTTTTGGTGGAATAGTGGGGATCGTCATCGGTGCGGGGTTGTTTGCGGCGGTCTATCCGCGTTTGAGTGAAACCATTCTTAAGAAGGGTGCGTTCGGGGAGATGACGCTGCCTGAGCTTATGCGAGTGAAGCCGGGAGCGGCGGTGGCTGTGGCGGCCGCGGCGCTCATTGCGCTGCTGGTCGTGATCGAAAAATCGGGAATATGACGATGGTGCGAGGTAGGGCCTTTTTGCCCGGCTGGCTTACGTCTTATGACAAGTCGTTGCTGCTTGATGATGCAGCGGCGGGTCTGACTGTGGCGGTGATGCTTATTCCGCAGGGTATGGCGTATGCGATGCTTGCGGGTCTTTCTCCTGTGACAGGTTTGTACGCGGCGACCTTCCCGCTGATCGGTTATGCATTTTTTGGTTCGTGCCGGCAGTTGGCGGTTGGTCCGGTGGCGATGTTGTCTTTGCTGGTTTTCGCGGCCTGCTCGCGTATTGCGACTCCCGGTTCGGCGGAATACGCTGGGGCGGTTTTGGTTCTTGCAGTTCTGGTTGGTGCGTTTCAGTTGGCGGCAGGGCTTCTTCGACTTGGTTTTATTGTAAACTTCGTTTCTCATGCGGTGATCCGCGGGTTTACGTCAGCGGCGGCGATTGTAATCGGTCTGAGCCAGTTAAAGCATGTCCTTGGCATACGGCTGGGCAACGAGCATTCCGTGTTCAAAGTGATCCGGGAGATCGTGGTCAATCTGGATCAAACCAACTTGGCTACTCTGGCGATCGGACTGACGAGCATTGTGGTTCTATATTTGCTGAAGTGGAAGCGGCCTCGTTTGCCGGGCGCCATGGTCTGCGTGGCGGCGGGGACGCTTGCCGTGTACTGGTTTGAATTGTCGCGACTGGGCGTTGCCACGGTGGGTGAGGTTCCGAAGGGGTTGCCTTCGCTTACGCTTGCGGCGCCGGACTGGGAATTGTTTCGGGCTCTGGGCCCTGCGGCATTTGCCATCTTCCTGGTTGGTTACATGGAATCGATCTCGATTGCCAAGTATGTTGCGGCGCGCAGCGGATATGAGATACGTCCGAACCGCGAGTTGATTGGGCTGGGAGTGGCTAATCTGACGGCGGGGTTTTTCGGCGGTTATCCGGTTACGGGCGGCTTTTCGCGAACAGCGGTCAATCACCAGGCGGGAGCGCGGACGCAGCTTGCGGGTTTGATTACAGCGGCTGCGGTCATGCTGACTCTTTTGGTTTTTACTCCTTTGTTCTATCATTTGCCGAATGCGGTACTCGGGGCGATCGTACTGGTCGCTGTGTCGGGACTTGTGGATTATAGGGAGGCGATTCGGCTCTTCAGGATCAAGGCGGGCGACGGATGGACTTTTGTGGTGACCTTTGCGGCAACGCTTTCAGTTGGAATCGAGGCTGGTATTATTGCGGGAGTGGCATCATCGCTGGGTCTGTTTTTATGGCGCAGCGCGCACCCGCATACGGCGGAGTTAGGGTATCTTCCAGATGAGCGCGTATTCCGCAATTTGAAGCGCTACCCTGAAGCGAGATGCTTTTCGGGTGTTCTGATCCTTCGGGTCGACGCATCGCTTTATTTTGCAAATGCCCGGTTTCTCAACGACTGGGTTGATCACTTTATTGCGGTTCGGGACAAGGTGCAATGGGTGGTAATCGACATGTCAGGGGTTAATGACATTGATGCTCTGGGACTCGAGGTGCTTGAGCATATGGCCGAGATACATGGTCACCGGGGAATTCGATTTGCGTTCGCGGCGGTTAAAGGTCCGGTTCGAGATCTGGCAGACAGAGCAGGCTGGAGGGAAAGGTATGGGGATGGATGGGCGAGACCTTCTATTGAGCTGGTCTTGAAGGATATTGGGGTTTGGGATGTGGCAATGGGGGGATGAAAGCATTTGTTTGTGCGATGCGGCGCCAAATGACAGTTTGGGGATGCAGTGAAATGATATACAGTAATGCGGGCGGTCGGATTCCAGCGGGGCGGGGTTTGTCTATTGGTGGCTCGCCGCAAGCAATGGTGCACATTAGAGCTCCGCACGACCGGCGGAAACAGTGATGGCAGGAGGCATCTTCGAGAGGACTGCATCGGATTCTCGCTCTCGTTCGCCATCTCAGCCCTTTTCCACTTCCGCCTGATAGTCCAGACCAAGTCAGACACAAGACGTCAGGGGGGGAAAATCAGAGAACTTTTCGCCAAGAAAGTGTGTCTCCAAAATGACACCACGGGCTGCCGGTTTACCAAAAAGAGTCCGAGATAATGTGGTCTGAGACCTGTCTCAGGAGAATATTTGTACGCGCTCGGATTCAATGAACTCTGTAAGATAAGCTCTGTTGGGACAGGACGATCAGCAGCCGTGGTGATGACACCAGGAAGTTCTGAGAGCCCCGGCCATAATAGAAACCCTGAAACACCAGCGAGGCTAAGGTTGCCGAATAGACCAATTCTGTGCAATGATGACAAAATCCGCCAAGTCCACCCGTCCGTTTCGGTCCAGGTCGGTGCTCAGCAGGACCGCTGCAACGGGCCAGTCTTCAGCAAACCGCATCAAATCCGATATGTCTACGATGTCGTCGTGGTCCAGATCGGCCGCATTGCCCGTGCCGGACAGAGACATGCTCGCCTGCGGCGTGCCGCCGTAGACACCCATGTTAATCCGACCGCCGTGGGGCCACAATTCTGCCATCCAGTTCAGGTCGACCGGGTTGCCGGCGTCAATACAGGGGCTGGTCGCACTGTCAAACACCCATGCCTCGGCCGTCGCATCCCAGCGGCCTGCCTCAGATTTTAAATGAAAGTCGCCTGCGGCGGCATTGGCGAACAGCGGATCGGCATCGATGTTACCTTCACCCCATGTCAACGTCGAATACTCCGATACCGACGTCCTACTCTGTCCGCCTTCGACATTGCAGTAGCTCACCGTGGCATGTGAGCCCCGATCTCCGCTGTAGGGGCTGTCCGTCAACGCGAATGTGATCGGGCAATTGCGGATGATACAGTTTATCACGGTGGCCTTTCCGCTGCCCGGAAACAGGCAGTAGGGTGGGCCCCATCGCCCGGTGTGATCGAAAAAGCGTATCCCCCGACCGCAATTGTAAATAGTGTTGTTGATCAGCAGGGCGTCGCATTGGTTCTGAATCGCGATTGCCGCACTGCTGCAGTTGAAGATCACGTTGTTGATCAAAACCGGGGAGCACTTGTCTCGCAGCACAATGCCGTGATCGTCGCAATTCCCGATAATGTTGCCGATGATGATGGCCGAGCACCGCGTGGGGTTGATCATATCATCATGGCCAGGGCTGAGCAAAACATTGTTGCGAATCATTGGCGGCGGTGTGCTTTCGCCATACAGGTCTATATCGTCATTGTCGCCGTTATGTCCGGTGAAGAAACAATCCTCTACCAGCACGTAGGAATATCGCGTGTGAATTCCCTGGCCGATTCCGAGAAAACTGCATCCGATGATCCTGGCGCTGGCCTCGCCGGGGTGATCGGGATCGTCGGAGATAATGGCGATGGCGTCTCCTTCGCCGTCAGCCTGGTCATCCGGGAGGTGTTGAAACGTGCAGCCTTCGATATCGAGGTGGCTCGCCACGGCGGTTATCGCCTCATTGTATGAGCGGGATGGAAAGGGCGTCTGGGCATCGCAATCATTGTCATAATAGTTCTTGTGGTCGCCCGCGCTGTCGGCGAACTCGAAGATGCAGTTGATCAGGCGGCTGTCGTCCGCCTTGACGAACAGTATCTGGTCCCACCGTGCGCCGGGGCCGGACCGCGTGAACAGAACCGGGTCGCTTGCTATGCCCTCGGCCAGCAGTCGCCCGTATACCTTGATGGAAACACCGTTGTTCATTGCGACAGTTGTGCCCGGCGCCACGTTCAGCACCACCCCATTGGCAACGACGATATTATCTTGCAAAAACACACTGCCCGACCATGTCGTGTCCTGTGTCAGGACCACATCGCCCACGGTCCGCAGCGCTGGAATCAGCGAGAAGTCGGTACTGCTCAACGATATATTGTGGCCCTCGATCGCGATAAGGTTCACCCCCTCCCGCAGCACCTCAGCGACTGTCCCTAACGGAATCACCTGGGGCGTCCCGGCCTCGTGCGATGTGACGGTGCGTTTGCCGGTGGAGGGATCGACAGTGACATGTTCCTGCGCGACTTTGTCGCTGTTGATATACGCAATAAAGCCATCGTCGTAGTCAATGACAAGCTGAACGATTGCGTCGGGGGAAATACCTGAAATCGTGAACTCCTTGCGGATGTACACAGTGGTGTAATTGCCCTGCATGTCATTTAGCTCGGTTGCATCGTCATTATCGCCAAATCCAAAGCCACTGGGACCGGTCTCCCACAGCGTATCGTCGAAGTTCGGTTCTTTCCAGGCGTCGAGCGGGTCGCTGGGCGCGACGATGCCTTTGAAATACCGCCAATCCTCGCCCGCGACGATCAAGTCCCCCGAACGCACGACGCCGGCGGTAATGATGGCCACGCCGGCTAAGAATAACAGGTAATTGCTTGCGGTTTTCACACATCCTCCATTGAGCAAATTCAGGTGTGTCATAGCACACAATAGAGTACATTGTAGCATGTGGTTCGAATTGTTTCAATCCTCATGCACTATTTCACACACCGTAAGGATGCTGGTGATGCTTGAACTGAAATGCATGCGCAGACGCAACCGTTTTGCTTCTCTGGTCAAGCCCAGTCCCCTGATGGATGTAAGACAATCTGCAAGGTCGCCATTGCACCTTAGCGACCTCCTCCGAGGCTGCCGCAGATTACAATTTCAACCATAAAGCGTTGTAGAAGCCGAACTTGCATAAATTCACTTGATTTTGCCCTTTGGAAGATGATATAATTCTTGCGGTTCAGGAGCGGCATGTTCGGAACTACCGCCTGGGAATTCTCGTGCTTTCCGGCTGTTGCTGCGGATCAGATGTCCCTAATGACTGAGCCGCTCATTCGGAAAGACACTGCGGAGAAGAGGGATAGAAGACTCCGAAAGAATCCCGGAAAGCACGATGCTGCTGCCTGCCATGATTCATGCCTGAAGGAGAAAAACATATCGCTTTTTGCACGAAGGCTTGTGTTTGCCGTAATATTAATGGCATTTTCCCCGGTTGTAGTCTTAGCTGACTGTCCGTCGGCAGATCTCAACAGTGATTGTGTGGTGGATCTGGCTGACTTGGCGGTCTTTGGCTCGCAGTGGCTGGATGTACCTGGCGGGTCGGCCGATCTCGACGGAATTGTGGGCGTTTCGCTGGGGGATTTCGCGGTACTGGCGGCGCACTGGCGGACGCGGGGCCAACGGGTGACCCTGGTGATTAACGAGTTCATGACCGACAACAAGGGCTTCTTCTTTGATGCATTCGGAGACGATGACGACTGGATAGAGATATACAACTACGGTACGGAGCCAATCGACACAGGGGGGATGTTCTTGACCGACGAGTTGACCGAGGTGTCGCCTCACCGGATTCCGTCTGGTGTGCCGGAGCAGACGACGATTCCCGGGGGCGGTTATCTGGTGCTGTGGGCAGATGGGGAGCCTGGCGAAGGCGCCTTGCACCTTGGGTTCAAGCTGGCGGCTGGCGGCGGCGAAGACATTGCGCTGTTCGATTCTGCGGGTCGTCTTGTGGACTGCGTAGCTGATTTTGGTCCGCAGGCAGAGAACACGTCCTGGGGTCGGATGCCCGATGCCGGAGACCAGTGGCAGGCGTTCGGGGCGGGCACGGCTACGCCGCCCACTCCAGGGCAGAGTAATGGGGGTATCCTGCCGGAGGATGGTATTCTTATTACGGAGATCATGTACCATCCTTACAATTCGGCGCATCCGCTTGTGGAGGATATCCGCGAGGAGTATATAGAGTTGCACAACCGCGGTTTCAGCGAGGTCGATCTGGATGGGTGGCGGATTACCGATGGCGTAGACTATACTTTCGGCGAGGTGATCATTGGTCCGGGGGAGTATCTTGCTGTGGCGGCGGATGTCGTGACGTTTGCGGCAAAATATCCTGGTGTGAGCAATGTCGTCGGCGGCTGGGTCGGTCGGCTCAGCAACAGCGGTGAGACCATCGAGCTGACCACGGCCGTGGGTAAGGTGATCGACCGAATCTCCTACGCCGATGAGGGCGACTGGGCACAGCGGGTCAAAGGACCGCTCGATCACGGACATCGAGGCTGGGAATGGTCGAATGCACACGACGGAGGCGGGTACAGCCTGGAACTCGTAAACGCGAATAGGCCCAATGAATACGGGCAGAACTGGGCAGCAAGCGCGGCGGCAGGCGGAACGCCGGGGGCTGTCAACGGCGTTGTAGTCGTGGAAAACGCCCCCTTCATAGTGGATGTGAAGCACTTCCCAATTATTCCGAGCGACAGCGACACAGTGTCGGTATCGGCGCGGATTATAGCCGAATCGACTATAGGTCTAACCCGCATTTCTCACCGATGAATTGAAAAAGACTGCTCTTTTTGGTATAACGTCGTTTGTACAAGGAGGTTATCCCAAAGACAAGGAGCAGTCTTATGACAACAGAGTGTAATGGTCGCACAT
>Ga0334883_1003706_pt1 | contig 15865 bp, 10 predicted proteins | sample GraSluR1_MG_6_FD_207230 | JGI IMG/M metagenome (GOLD analysis project Ga0334883, IMG submission 207230) | Sludge microbial communities from methane-producing bioreactor in Wageningen University, Netherlands - Granular Sludge_09_05-R1 | ecosystem: Engineered > Bioreactor > Anaerobic >... | reverse complement strand
GGTATCAATACTGCTAACAAATTCAGCTTTTACGGCATTCATATTTCTTACCATTGGATGTCCGGAGGCCGCTTCGAGCAAAGGAAAATAATACCACCTAAAGAAGTCAATCTGTGGTCTGCCGCCTGATTCTCCGGTCCTGATGCCCAGCGCAGCCGCATTCAGATCAAGCAGCAGGTTTTTGTTGAGCCTTACCCCATACTTAAAAAGCTGATCATCAAGGTTAACATTCAAATCTACCCCAACAGTTGATTCAGCCGTTTTCAGGCTGTCCATCGAAGCTTTCACCGGATCGATCATCCAAAGCACCTTGCCTCCATGCATGATATACTGATCCAGAATAAACTTGTCTTTTTCATCGAAAGGCTGCTGTGGCTGTGCAATTACGATGGCATCATAGTTTAGCAGGATGTCTGATCTTCCGCTTTTGTCGGGTTCGGTTCTGCGTGTTAAAGCGTTAAGCCTTCCATTAAGGGTAATAAAATCAATCCGGTAATTTTGCAAAAGTGTTTGCGTAAAATCATAAAGATGATCTTCATCCAGTTCGCCATGTCCTTCGATAAGGGCTATGGCGGGTTGTTGTAGCCGTGTTACTTTGTTAATGATGTCAGCGAGTTTGTACTCAAGGTTTTGTGCTGAAGCATTCAGTGCAGCTTCGGGACTCATATTTAGCTGGGTTTCCAGAAAATCAACAGCCAGTTCTTTGTCGCGGTAATTGACCAGTGCTCCGGGAAAGATGAGCTGGTTTTTCATGCCTTCGTTGGTACGTACCTGCAAATCAGTAGGATTGAGGCCTGCTTCAACCAATAATTGATAAGTGGCTTGCCGATCTTGCTCGTCAGTACTCTCGGAGGGATTAACAAATTTGTATTCCACAAACTTGCTATAAGCCCTGAATTCATCCAGCATCTCACGGGTTTCTCGTCTTAATTTTTTGAAACCAGCAGGGAAATCGCCCTCCAGATAAACCCTGAAATACACATAATCATCCAACTGGGTAAGAATGTCGCGCGTAGCCTTCGAAAGGGTGTATCTTTTTTCGCTGGTGAGGTCGATGCGGGTAAAAACAAAACTGCCAATGATGTTGAGTAAAATAATCAACACAATCACAATCCCAAATTCTGAAAGGGCAGTACGGAGTGAATTGGCCCGCGATGAACCGGAATGTTTTTCTGTATTGTTTTTTACCATTTTCTACTTGCCAAACTTAGTTTTGTGAAACTTAAAAACAAAGCAATCACACTCAAAAAATAAAGTACATCACGACTGTCAACAACACCGCGGCTAATCGAGCTGTAGTGTGATGCGATGCCCAGGTTGCGGATAAACAAGTCAATCGGGCCGAAAAGCGACAGACTGTAAATCATTTCAAATCCCAGGTACATAAAGCCACTCACAAAAACTGCCAGGATAAAAGCGACCAATTGGTTGTCGGTTAGCACGCTCGAAAACATTCCGATAGCTACAAAAGCAGCAGCCAGAAAAAACAAACCGATATAAGAACCCCAAATTCCGCCGGCATCCAGGTTTCCGGGTGGTAAACCTAATTTATAAACAGTAAAATAGTAAAGCAGTGTGGGCAATAGTGCAATGGCAACAAGCGTAAGGCTGGCCAGATATTTGGCCATTATCAGCTGAAAATCGGAGATGGGTTTGGTAAGCAAAAGCTCGATGGTGCCAGAGCGTTTCTCATCAGCAAAACTGCGCATGGTGACGGCCGGAACCAAAAACAGAAAAACAAAGGGTGCCAGGATGAACAAGCCGTCGAGATTGGCATAGCCAAAATCGAGTATGTTAAATTCGTTGGGGAAAACCCACAAAAACAAACCCGTAATGAGCAAAAAAACGGCAATCACCAAATATCCGATCAGCGAACTGAGAAAGCTGCTGATTTCCTTTCTGTACAATGCAATCATAGGTTGAGCCTCCTTAATGGTGGACAAAAATACATTTTTTGAGGCATTTAATCTGTATGGCTCAGTTAAAGGGATAATTTTTAAAGCTTTTTAACCACTCCTAGCGGATTGAAAAACAACTCCAGTCAGAACATTTTGTGATGGCAAAAGTTTATTCCTGCATTAATAATACAACATTCTTATGCAGGCTTCAATTCAAATTGTTCCTGATGTTCGGGCAGTGCAATGTTTTTAAAACCTTTCTTTTTCAGTAATCTGGCATAATGCTCCCGGGCTTCTTCATCTCCGTGAACCAAAAAGAGTTTCTTGATTTTGTCGGCTTGCTGGCATTCCAGGTAATCTGACATTTCCTTGTAGTCGCCATGCCCACTGAATGCATCTATCTTATAAATATCAGCTTTGATATGGTGTGGATTACCGAAAATAGAAATGTCTTTTTCTCCGCTTAAGATTCTGGCACCCAGCGTCCGGGGTGCGCAATAACCTACGGCTAATACGCTGTTTGCCGGATTGTCCACATTGTTGGCCAGGTGATGCTTTACCCTTCCGGCCTCCATCATGCCCGAAGCAGAAATGATCACACAAGGTTCTTTTGATTGGTTCAGTTTTTTGGAGTCGTTCACGTTTTTGATGTAATGCAAGGTGCCAAATCCAAAAGGATCGTTATCATTTTCCATCACCTGCTGCACTTCAAAATTGAACTGATCATAGTGCATCCTGAAAATATCCGTTGCATTTACCGCCAGCGGGCTATCCACATAAATGGGAATTCGTGGCAGCTTTCCTTCGTTGTAAAAATTATTCAGCAAATAAACTACCTCTTGTGTTCTGCCAATGGCAAATGAAGGAATGATCAGCTTGCCTTTTTTCTCAACACAGGTATATTTAACAATGCGAAGCAGTTCATCTTCAGCACCTTGTTTGTCCTGATGAAGCCGGTCGCCATAGGTTGATTCAGTGATCAAATAATCGCACTGTGGAAAGGCATCTGGTGGACGCAGCAGGTAATTGTCGGGCCTGCCAATATCACCGGTATAGCCAATACGCGTCATAGTACCCATTTCGTCCACTTCGAGTGTAACGACAGCACTACCCAACATATGACCAGAGTTGGTAAACTTCACCTTCAGGTTGTTATCGATACGAAACTTTCGGTTTGGTGCTACCCCAATAAACAACTCCATGCAATGTTGCGCATCTTTTTGGGTGTAAATGGGCTCGACTGGTGGCAATCCCTGTCGCGATCTTTTCTTGTTGAACCAGTGCGTATCATGTTCCTGTATAAAACCCGAATCGGTCAGCATAATCGCACACAAATCGCGGGTAGCATGGGTACAAATCACTGATCCCCTGAATCCTTGTTTATAATAATAAGGTATCAGTCCCGAATGATCGATATGGGCATGGGTGAGGATGATATGATCCAGCTCTTCGGGGGCAAAGCTCAGTTCGCGATTCATCTGGTCGGTTTCGAGACCTTTTCCCTGAAAAGAACCGCAATCCATAAGGATTTTTTTTCCGTGATCGGTAGTGATCAAATGCTTGCTGCCGGTAACTTCACCTGCAGCTCCAAGAAATTGAATATTCATACGCTTGATTTAATTTACCCGCATCTTGTATGCCGGTAAAAATTTCCTCTAAGGTACGAAATCTGTTTTTATTCGATGGTGAATGGCAGATTATCTTTCCTAAAAACTTTGACATCCGGATTGTATTTAAAATTATTCTTTTGTTGTGTCAGCTATGTATATCAGCAAAAAAAAGAGGTTTACCCAATTTAGGTAAACCTCTTTATCAGTATTAGAGTTGAAATTTAGTTCTTCTCAATTGAAAAAGTTGGCACTTGTCCGGCCAGATACAGATGGATGGTATAATTACCATCTTCTGTGATTTGAATATTGGGCCCGTCTTGTTCAAGGGCTTCCGGAGTTCCGCCGAGGTTGATTGCCCAGTCGTCGTTAGCTCTGAACTTCATCTCTCCAACAACGAGGTCAACCGTTATGGTCATGGATTGGTTAACAGCATCCCAGGTCATATCCTGGTCGGCATCCCAGCCACCCGGTGTAGCACTTCCGATCAAACCCCAATAATTTGCTGAATAAGTATAAGCATTCGGATTACTTAAGTCGAGGATCATATAATAATCGGCTTCAGTAGCCACCGGAATATTGTCGCCACCATCATTAAGCGTTTCGTCACCGGCTGAGCTTCCATAATTGTAAGCCCAATCGTGATTAGCTCTGAACTTAAATTCCTCAGCGGTAAGGTGTAATCCGCCTCTCCAGGTTTTGGTGTAAGGATCGTAAGTTAAACCAGTTTCATCGTCCCAGCCAAGCGGAGTTGCGCTACCAATAACACCCCATTCAGTTGCAACAGCAGTGTAAGTTAAGGTAGCAGCATCCACATTGATTTTATAATATCCGGCAGGAGAAGTAATGTTATCACCAGCAGGATCCAAAACGCCATCGCCACCGCCATAGTTAGGGCCGTCCCAGTTGGGTTGTGTTGCCAGTTTCCATTGGTTGGAGGCATTGGCCATATACACATATCCTTCCAGGTTATCTGAAGAAGTTTCCAGACTTTGGATAAAGGGTGAGGTAGCCGGATCCCAGTCATTCATTCCTGATTCAGGATAGCTGGCAGCAACATAATCACCAGGGACATACCAGGTTCTGGTAAGTATCACGATTTCAGGTGTTACGAATGATAAAACTTCGCCATAGGCCGTGCCGGCACTATTGGTAGCATAAGCCCTTACATAATAGGTGGTATCATCCATTAATCCAGTCATTTCCGAAACAAAAATGCCTAATCCGGTGCCGTCTGTTGTAAATAAACTACTGTCAATCGTAGGCATGTTGTCGAGGCTGTAACAAACACCTCTAGCAGTGATTTCGGCACCGCCATTGGTGAGTACTTCACCACCGCTTTTTGCAGATGTGCCGGTAATATCGGATACGGCTGCTGTTGTAACGGTTGGAAGAATTGGAAGTGTGGTAAAATTAAACTCTTCACCATACAGTACTCCACCAGCTGTTATCACGTAAGCACGTACATAATAAGTCGTTACATAATTAAGACCAGTGATTGTAACCGTAAAGGCGGCCTCATCCAGATCGTCGTTGTAAACAACTTTATTGTCTTCAACCGTTGGATTGGTTTGGGTGCTATAGCAAACACCTCTTTCGGTGATGCCATCGCCTTCAGCTATTACAAATCCCATCACAGTAGCCGACTCTGAGGTGACGTTTTTAACCTGTGCGGTTGTAAGCTCGGCATCGAGTTTTACATTCGGGTTTTCTTTGGTGCAGGCAACGACCATAAAGGCTAGCACAACCATTAAACCCATTATTTTATAAGCTGAAATTCTTTTCATAGTTATATTTTTATTTGTGATTTTTTCAAAAAACTACGGCTGCTCACTGTGTTTATGAGCACAGTGATGCAGACCGAGTATTAGAATTTAGTTTTTATCAATTGTACAGGTTCCGGTTTCATCATTGATGATAGTCAGCGTAATGGTGTAATTACCGGCACTGATTGGAATATCGTCTCCTCCCTGAGTCAGATTGTCAGGTGTTCCGCCAAGATTCCATGCCCATCCATCATTTTTCCTGAATTTGATATGTCCGTCTATCAAATCAAGCGTAATGTACCAGGTACCATTTGCAGGATTGTAGTCCATTTTTTGGTCAGGAGCATCCCAACCATTAGGAGTAGCCGAACCTACAAGACCTATCATATAAGCTTCCATGCTATATGTAAGTGCTTCTATATCTGCTGTAAGAAGATGATAACCCAAATCATCAGCTATTATTCCATCGCCATCAACCACGAGATTTGAACCAATAGCACCATAAGTGATGTCAGTATCCGGATTATACAGGGTAAATGGCTGTTCAGGATCCAGCTTCACATAGCCACTATATTGACTATTGCCGGCAGCTGATTCAATTTTTTGATCAACACCGGAACCAATCAGATCAAGGCGTGGCAATCCATAAACAAGTACCGTAGCTGTTTTGGTTTCAGAAAAATATTCAAATGGATCAGTACTGGTTCCGGGGGCACCAGTACCGGCATCAACTACCAGCAAGGAGCGAATCCTGAAATCAACCGATACTTCCACATCAGCAGGCAACAGTCTGAGCAATATACCATTCAGGTCACTTACTTGAAATTTGATTTCATCAACAGAAACTCCTGAGAATATTCTAACAGACTCAGCAAAGTTTGTTCCTGCAACGGCGGCTTCCAATGAATAACTAGCTGAAGCCTGGAATCCGGGATCCACAGCATTTCCCTTGAATACAATGGTATCGGATGCCATTGAACGATCAAAGATCATATCAGGAATGCTATTGATTGTGGGTGGATTTGGATCAGTGAGCATTATCACTTTTTCCTCGTCTTTTTCACAAGCTGAAAAAAGGCCTGCTAAAGCAATAACACTTATTATTAAGATCAATTTACTTTTCATAGTTTTATATTTTAAGTGTTAATAACCAGGATTTTGAACAATATTTGGGTTGGCAGCAACTTCTTCTGAAGGGATGGGGTAAACATTCAGGTGATTACTGGTCTGGGTTCCGTTATAAACGCCACCTTTCCATGCCCAGGTATAGGTCCCTCCTGTGAATTCTCCATAACGAATCATATCAGTACGACGTTGGCCTTCATAATAAAATTCACGACCACGTTCGTCCAATAAAAATTTCTCATCAAGCTGGCCAGCTGTGATATTTCCAGAGGAATTACCATAAGCACGCTCTCTGATCCTATTAACATCAGCAACTGCTGTTGCAAGGTCACCGGTTCTGTAGGCAGCCTCAGCACGCATCAAAATGGCATCGGCATAACGGAAGATCGGGAAATCAGTATCGGCATAAGCCAGATTGCTTGGAGGTGTTACAGTGTCGCCGGCATAACGGGCTGTAAATTTGTACACACCAATTCCATAATCTCCGCTTGATGAAGCACTTGGGATATCAGGACTTTGTTTAACCCTAAGGTAAACCCGTTTGTCATTACTTTGGGTAAAGAATGGATCGGTGTCCCATGGAACAGGATTTCCGCCGTAAGTAGCCAAAGTGTCGATCATAACATTAAGGAAATGTTTGGTCGCTCTGTTTCCGTTCCAGTTAGTATTGGAGGTCAGCCCGTGAAATTTTTCAGCTCTCAGATAAACAGCGTCGGAGCTGGATTCGATGATAAAGGTTGTACCAACATAACCCTGGATATTTGTTCCATCCTGTGCCCAGGCAAAGATCATTTCCTGATTGCCTCCGTCACGGCCGTTATCAGCACTAAAGTTTTTGCGGTAGTCAGGATCTAGTGAATAGGCACCACTATTGATTACCTTATTCGTATAAATCAGTGCACTGTCGTATTTTGCTGTTTTGGTGTAAACTTCAGCGTTCAGGTATAATCTGGCAAGCAACATCCAGGCAGCACCTTTATCTGCATTAGGATAGGAAAAACCAGGCTCGCCCAGTTGGTCTTCGATACTGTGCAGTTCGGAAACAATATAGTTGAAGAGTTTGGTACGGGCAGTTTGGAAGTCTGTATCAAGTTGTGAAGGGTAAAAATTTCCAACAATGTCATCTTCCGTAGTAAAAGGAGGATTTCCAAACAGATCGAGATACCAGTAATAAGCCAAAGCTCTTAGGAATCGGGCTTCTGCACGATAGCGAATTATATCTGGTTCGGTACTTTCACTGGTAAGTCTGATGAAGTCGTTGGCATAAGTAATACTCAATCCCAGGCGTTGGTAAACAGCCGTAAGGAATGGATTACTCGAACTCCATGTTTGGGTGTTGAGGTCGGCAATACCCACATCACCCCAGGCACAAATGGCTTCGTCGGTAGGTAATTCCTGAAGATTCCACAAGGCCCTCATGGTAGTAAAGAAGTTTTCGTCGGGGGCTGTGATATCAGCACCGCCGTTTGCACCTTGTCCGGCAATAATGAAGCTGGCATAAACTTTTGCCATCACCTGTTCCATATAGGCAGGATCGTCAAACAGGTTTCCGGAGAGAATGGTGTTTGGATCTTTTGGTTTCACGTCGAGATCCTTCATACAGGAAGCGACCATCAAACCAGTAAAGATAACTGCTAGGATTAATATTTTCTTTTTCATTTGAACTAATGTTTTTTAGATTAATAACCAATGCTCACACCTAATAAGAAAGTACGTGGTCTGGGATAGAAATTGTTATCTATACCACCATCCACTTCCGGATCCAATCCGGAGTACTTGGTAATAGTGAACATATTTTGAACCGTAAAGCTCACACGTGCATTCAATTTTTTGTAGAAATCATTAAAGGTATATCCTACTGAGAAGTTATCCAGTTTAAAGAATGAGCCATTTTCAACAAAATAGTCGCTCGTGAACTGCCTTTTAATGAAACGTGTGTCATCAAGTAATTTAGTCTGATTACGCCAGTAACCGATCTGATACATCTGGTCGATAGAGGCTCCTGCTGCAACGGCATTGTAAACATAATTGCCAAGGCTAATGCGTGAGGAAGCAGCAACATCAAAGTTTTTGTAGTTAAAATAGAACGATAGCCCCATCAAATAGTCTGGTGCAGGATTCTTATAGATGTACTTGTCTGAATTGTCGCCACCAACAGCACCGCCATCACCCGAAAGGTCAACATATAAACCTTCGATTGGGTTGCCATTGGCATCGTAAACCTGTTGATTCACAAAGAAGGAATAAGCAGGATAGCCAACCCTGGTAACTTGATTTTGGCCAGTGAAAGCATCACCATAAAGTACACCAATAAAATCAGGATCGTCAGATGCAAGCAATTTTGTGATTTTATTTTCATTGTAGGTAAGGTTAAACCCGATATTTAACGACATATCAGGTTTTGATATCGGAATCAAATTTAAGTTTAACTCTGCTCCTTTATTTTCAAGACTACCGATATTTGTTAACAAACGATTGGAAAAATTACTTCCGGTTGGAACTGTAATTTCGTTAAGCAAATCTTCAGTAACCCTTTTGTAGAGGTCAAACGAGCCGGTTATCCTGTCGTTGAAAAATCCAAAATCAATACCGATGTTTTGGGTTGTGGTTTCTTCCCATTTGATATCGGGATCGAAAGCACTAGGCCTAAGCGTTGGAATGTAATGGCCATTAATGTAGTAATAACTTCCTTCTGATGAGGTTATGTACCGTGCCATGTATGGATAATAAGAACCAACATCCTGCTGACCGGTGATACCCCACCCAATGCGTAATTTCAGATCAGAGAGCACTTCAACATCTTTCAGGAAAGCTTCTTCATTGATTTTCCATGCGAAGGCAGCAGCAGGGAATATACCCCAGCGGTTGTCTTCCGAAAAACGTGATGAACCATCGTTACGAAGTGTGAAAGTTACTAAGTATTTTTCCATGAAGGTATAGTTCAAACGTCCAAAAAATGAAACCAGGAAATTCTCATTGTAAAAGCTTGAACTATCAGTTTTTTGATACGGGTGAGCATCGTCAACAATACCGCGGGTGTAATTGTCGCCTTCAACTTTAAAATGTTGCCACGAGTAACCGGCAGTAGCATCGATACGGCTTTGGATTTGTTTCAGATCTTTGGTATAGCTCAGGTAAAAATCAAGCAGGTCGTTGCTGTTTTTGCCCGTATAGTCGGTTAGTCTTCCCCACAATGGGCTGGTAATTACTGAAGGTGAAGTGGTTGGGCGGTTGTTGTGACCTTCGCTCTTTGTGAAGTCGGTAGCTAAATTCAAATTAGCTTTCAATCCTTTGACAAAAGGCATGCTATAGTCGAATTGAATGTTTCCGATGAATCTGTTTACAACTGAGCGGTTGTCGGCAGCTAATGCCTGTTCCACCGGATTAGGTGTGCCCAGGTTGGCATCATAATTCGACCATTGAAAATAGCCGGCTGAGTTAGGATTGCCATCCATAACAGGGCGGGTAGGACTCATATTAATAGAACTTCCCACAGCACCATTATCACCAAAGTTATGATTTGTATTCATGCCTTTGGCGTTGATATTCACTTTAAGTGTGTTATCAAAGAAGGATGGGGTGAGGTTAACAGCACCTGTAACTCTTTGCATGTCTGTGTTTTCCAGGATACCCCGCTGGTCGGTATAACCTAACGAAACACGATAGGGCAGATTTTTATACGAACCTGACAGCCCGATATTGTGGTCGTGCGATACTGCAGTGCGGAAAATTTCGTCCTGCCAGTCAGTGTTTTCTTTTCCAAGTTTCAGGTAGCTGTCGGCTCCAAAAATGTCGTGATAATCATAGGCTATCTTACGCATTTCGTCGCCCGAATACACATCAACAAATGCTGTAGGTGCCGAAATAGATACATTACCGTTATAGGTAAGTTTAAGCGGTGAGCCTATGGTACTTTTTTTTGTGGTAATCAATATTACTCCGTTGGAGGCGCGGGATCCATAAATGGCAGTGGCCGAAGCATCTTTGAGAACGGTGAATGATTCAATGTCATTTGGGTTAACAAACGACAGGAAGTTAGAACTTCCGGAAACGTTATGGTTGTCAATTGGGATTCCGTCAACGATAATCAATGGATCATTTGAGGCATTGAGTGAGGAGCCACCCCTGATACGAATTGTTGATCCGCTTCCGGGAGCACCTCCTGTTGAGGTGATTACCACACCGGCAGCTTTACCAACAAGAAGATCCTGTGGAGAGGTGATAACACCCCGGTTGAACTCCTTTGTACTTACTGTTGAAATAGAACCTGTGGCGTCACCTTTTTTTACCTGGCCATAACCAATCACAACAACTTCGCCAAGCCGGGTAACTGCTGGTTCAAGATTAACAATAATTTTGGCTGAGGATTGTACCGTTACCAATTGTTTTTGATAACCGACATAGCTAAACTCCAGCACGCTCCCTACACTGACATCAATGGAAAAATTACCATCAATATCCGTTGTAGTGCCAGATGTAGTGTTTTGAACCAAAACAGTAACACCCGGCAAAGAACTTCCATCTACGGCGTCAAATACGGTTCCACTTGCTGTGATTTCCTGTCCGACGGCTGTCAGTGAAAACACAGCAAGTAATAAAACCATAACACCTTTTAGAAAAGTAAAATGCTTGTTCATAAATAAATGATGTTTAAGGTTAGTGAATGAATTAATGTGATAAAATTCTTGTCAATTTTTTTCGATTGTGTAAATATACATAACATATATGTTAAGGTTTAAGAAATTGTTAAAATCTATTAATGATGATCATTTCAAACGATTGCATTTTTCGGTGAAATTATTTCTGTTTGCGTTTTATTGATTTACTTCTTGTTTTTTGGGGTATCAGATGTTTAGTGTGATGATCGAAATTGAAAGGCGAAAAGCATGTAATAAAACAGCAGAAACACTTGAATCTTTATGGTTGCAATTTATTTACCCATGATTTTGTATTTTTTGGTGTTGTTTACAATTCGAAGAATTTCCGGTTCAATAATTGCCTCGAAAAACAGAAAATTAGAACTTTGGTTCGTGTAAAGATACAACATCATCAGATAATACCTGAACATTTTTCTTAATATTGGATATTCTTTTAACAAGAGTATTTGTTTCGATACCAGTTAATAAAAAATTGTGATATGAAAGTGCTTACCTCTTTTACGCTGCTGTTTCTTGTCTCATTAAATCTTGGTTCTCAAACTAAAGACCCACTACAGGCAACCCCCGATTGGGCAAAGGATGTTATTTGGTATCAGATCTTTGTTGAGCGTTTCCGAAATGGCGATCCTTCAAACGATCCAACACCTGAAACCATGCATGTTTCATCGAATTTTGAGGACATCCCCTCCAATTGGGCCATAACGCCCTGGACATCCGATTGGTATAAGCCCGACAACTGGGCAACTGAGATGTCATCCGATTTTTACGGGCAGCTACAGCTCAGGAGATATGGTGGCGATTTGCAGGGTGTGATTGATAAGATTGATTATTTGGTTGACCTGGGAATCACGGCAGTGTATTTTAATCCCTTGAATGATGCACCTTCCTTGCATAAATACGATGCACGGAATTACAGGCATATCGATGTAAACTTTGGTCCTGATCCTGAAGGTGACTTGAAGCAGATCATGGCCGAAAATCCGGCTGATCCGGCCACCTGGCAATGGACCTCAGCCGATTTAATGTTTTTGCATCTTGTAGAGGCTCTTCATCAGAAAGGGATTCGGGTTATTTTGGACTATTCGTGGAATCATACAGGGGTCGATTTTTGGGCATGGAAAGATGTTGTAAAAAATCAGGAATCTTCTGCGTACGCCAAATGGTACGAAATCAAACATTTTGATGATCCCGGCACTGCAGAGGATGAGTTTGAATACTCCGGATGGATTGGAATAAGTAGTTTACCTGAGTTGCGAAAGGTTGATACCCGGGTTGGGCATTCATCAGGAATTCCATATGAGGGAAACCTTGACCCGGAGGCGAAAGCCCATATTTTTGAAGTTAGCCGCCGATGGCTGGCACCTATGGGCGATACAAGCCGGGGCATTGACGGCTTCAGACTGGATGTAGCTGATCATGTTCCGATGGGTTTTTGGAGAGATTATCGCAGGTTTGTTCGAAGCATCAATCCTCAGGCTTACCTGGTGGGCGAGTTGTGGTGGAAACAATTCCCTGATCATTTGATGGATCCTTCGCCTTATTTGAAAGGAGACGTTTTTGATGCAGCGATGTTTTATCAGGTTTACCGGCCGGCACGTTATTTTTTTGCAAAGACAGATTACGATATTACCGCCGATCAGCTGGTTGACAGTCTGACTTACCAATGGTTGCGACTTCGGCCCGAAGTGATTCAGGTGATGATGAATACGGCTTCTACACACGATTCTCCCAGGTTGTTGAGCTCTTTCGGGAATCGCAGAAAATACAAATATCGCGCAAAGCCAAACGATGACCCTGAATATAACACAGCAAGACCTTCAGCTGAAACGTATCAGCGGTTAAAGCTTTATTTGTTGTTTCAGTTTACGATTCCCGGCAATCCGCACATCTGGAATGGAGAGGAAATGGGCATGTGGGGAGCCGACGATCCCGATTGCCGAAAACCTTTGTGGTGGCCCGATTTGAGTTTTGAACCGGAGCGAATCTCCAATATCCGGTCGCAAATTGCCGGTTTTGATACGGTTGGTTTTAATCAGGAGATGCATGACTATTATAAACTACTTACCAGCCTAAGAAAATCTGCCAAATCGCTGGCTACTACCGATATCAGTTTTGTTTTGGCCGAGGATAAAAAATTGGTTTATCTCAGAGGAAACCAGAACGAAAGGGTATTGGTGGCATTTAACCTCAGCGATGAAGTTATGACTTATACAATTCCACCTGTGAAAAAGAAAACCGTCTTGTTTGGTGATGTAAAAAGTCTGGTCAGTGATGAACTAATTCTCGAGCCACTTCAGGCTGTGGCCGTTCAGCTTGAAGGAGAGTTTGAGTAGGAGTTTCGCGTATTACACAGCAATAATCAGACTCTCACCTGCTTCCATTGTTACTGCGCAAACGATTGAAATTAATTGCTCAATTTGCTTTTGCATCCTAAAGTGCATTAAATTTGTATCTTTATAGCCAATATATAATGCTGTAAACAAACCAAAAATCGAAAAAGCACTTTACATGAAACGCCAGATCACCATCAAAGATATTGCATTAAAACTGGGATTATCCACCTCAACTGTTTCCAGAGCACTTAAAGATCATCCCGATATCAGCCCAAAAACACGGGCAGCTGTCAAAGAGCTTGCTGCTTTGCTTGGTTACAGGCCTAACCGCATTGCCTTGAATCTGCGGAATAATTCTACCAGTACGATTGGATTGATTATTCCAGAAATTGAGCATTATTTCTTTTCAGCCATCATCAACGGCATCGAAGAAGTGGCTTACAAAAATGATTACAGCGTGATGGTGTTTCAAAGTAATGAAAGCTACAAACGCGAGGTAATCAATACACAGGCTGTGCTTACCAACCGTGTGGATGGTGTGCTGGTGTCGTTTTCAAAGGAAACCAACGACTTTTCTCATTTCCAGAAACTGATCGATAACGAAATTCCGGTGGTATTTTTCGATCGCGTGATCGATGAGTTGCAGGCTGATCAGGTGGTGGCTGATGATTACCAGGGAGCTTTTCTGGCTGTGAATCATCTGATAGAAAAAGGCTGCAAGCGTATTGCACATTTTGCTGCTCCTCAGCATCTGGCTATCGGCAAAAGCCGGTTGTCGGGCTATCACGATGCCCTGCTCAAGCACAATATCCCATTCGATCAAAGTTTGGTTGTTTTGGCTGATACTTTTGATAGTGCCCGTAAATCGGCACACGACATTTTGCGGCGGGCCGACTATCCCACGGGTTTTTTTGCTGTGAATGATATGGCTGCCATTGCCATTATCAAAGAGGCCAAACACCTTGGATTGCACGTGCCGGAAGATATTAAAGTTGTTGGTTTTGAGAATAGTAAATCAGCTGCCATCAGTGAGCCAGAGCTTACCACCGTAGATCAGTTTGGATTTGAGCTGGGACGCGAAGCCTGTCAGTTGTTGCTCAAAAGGCTCAAAAACGAAGAGAACGAAACAAGCTTTAAACCTATAAAAAAAGTAATCAAAACCAGATTGGTAGTGAGGAGTTCGACCTGAAAATTCAACAATCAAGGCAGCGCATTGTCTGCCAGTGTGTTGCTGCCATCCTTGAATTTATGAATTTGTTGCCAAAGCAGGGATGAATATTCACAAGGTAAGGGCATCGTAATTTTGTCATTTTAGCATATTGTCGAACTAAATCCCGCTATCACGGGACATCTTTTTTTTGACGCAAAGGAAGTGTTTTGTATTTTTATGAGATTCAAACTAACCTCATTTACAATAAATAAATAGAAATGTTCCCACTCAGGTTGGGCAAGCTATGTTGACAGTCGAATGATTCGACAAAGTATTCAAAACCCTTCAGCAGCAGCAAGTAATGCTAAAGGGGGCAGAGCACCTTTAGTAATTATTTCCTCATAAATAATTGTCCCTTCAAAAACTGTCTCTTAATAGCGGATAGCCAGGAAGTTGTCTGATGCAAGGCATGCAATATGAGTCGCTGTTGGCAACTGGGCATTATTGCTTTAAGTAATTGATTAAATAAAATGTTTACAATGGGTTTAATGTGATTTAATTTGGCGATAAGACTATGTTACTTAATATTTTATAGTAGAAATCTGAGTTCCACCTCTTGAGCCCATTGAATCTATAAACCAGCATATTCTTCTCATCAATTAAATAAGATGTTGGTATTGTTGAATGATTAATAAATTTGGGATGATCTTTTTTATTATAAGTAAAATATGGTAAAGCAATTTTTTTCTTATCAATAAATTGATTCACTTTTTTTTTGCTTTCCTGAGTTGCGAAAATGAAAGTAATTTTACCAGATAATTCTTTTTTCATTAATTCAACAAATTCAGGTAATTCGCTAACACACGGAATACACCATGTTGCCCAGTAATTTACAAATGTATAATAACTACTATCTTTATTAACAAAATAAAGTAAATCTTCATTTACTTTATTGAAAAACAAACTATCTAGTTCTCCTTGTGTAATAGGAAAAACTTCTATTTCATCGCCAACAATTTTCTGATTTGAGATAAGGTCATTTGTTGAATTTTGACTTTGCCTAATAAATATTATGAAAACCGTTATAACCAAAATAACTACCGACAATGCTCCGGTAGCAAATCCTACAATGAAATACTTCTTTTTCATTTATCCTTCATTAAGCAATTTGAACAAAAAATACTTTATGGTATCATAGGTATCCTATAAAATAAAAACGGTTCTACCACAAATTTAATGGTAATTTTAAATTTGCAACAAAAAAAGAGCGATGTTTTCAGAACAATTATTTGACTTGATATTGAACTTTGGGGATGAATGGAAAGTTG
>Ga0334883_1003705_pt1 | contig 15866 bp, 11 predicted proteins | sample GraSluR1_MG_6_FD_207230 | JGI IMG/M metagenome (GOLD analysis project Ga0334883, IMG submission 207230) | Sludge microbial communities from methane-producing bioreactor in Wageningen University, Netherlands - Granular Sludge_09_05-R1 | ecosystem: Engineered > Bioreactor > Anaerobic >... | reverse complement strand
TGTTCGTTGGTTAAAAACAGTTTATTATATGGCATGCAGTAAAAGTATGGCAAAGATTGCAATGAAATTAAATTACCTATTGCCAGTTTGTTATCCGGATGTTGAAGCAACCTGTCTGTTAAAAAACGGTATGCAGTAGAAAATTCATCAACTGGTGTAAGTGATCTGTCCGGTGAACCGCTGCTTTGCTGCTTTATCTCATTTGTTGCGCCTTTTATAGCATAGTGAAGGTAATCATTCATTCCAATCCAAACTAGGGTAAACGTAGGATCTGCTGCTTTTAAATCCGACAAAAGAGTTGAACTTCCGGCAGCTGAAGCCATGCGTAAATAATAGAGATTGGCAGAAAGTCCGGGGTTGAAAACCTGCTGTATTTTTAATTCGGGCACTGAAAAATTCCTAATCGGTTTTCTGTCAACTTCCAGCTCTCCCGGCATTTCCCCAACAGTAAGTTTTCTTTTTGGAAAATCCGAGGTTTTATCTTCAAATACATACTTCCATTTCCCGTAAATTTCTGCTTCGTTGCCAACCAGAAGGTTGAAGCCATTTTCTGAACAGATTTCGGGTTGTACAAAATTGAAAGGAACGATTTGATTCATTTGTTTTGCAATAATCGCCGGAATTGAATTATTTTGACCCGATGAATAAAGGGCCCCGTCCATAACCCCAGCCATGTAATCATCGCCTATTGCCACTACCGATTCCACATTCACAGTTCCCAAATCCCCGGCAGAAGGCGGACTATCTTCGGGAAAATGATAGGAACATGCTCCCAAAGCGGGAATTACAATCAAAAATAATATCAGCCACTTGTATCGTTTCATTTATTAAAGCTAAAAATATCATCAACCGTATATGACACATAAAAAACCACCCCGACCTTCGATCCACCGAATGAATAGGAAAACTTATTGTTGAAAAAATTTGAAGCCCCAAATTTTAAAATCGATTTCGGATTTGAAAAATGGGAAGTAAACTGGACATCGATGGTGCTGATTCGTGGAATGTATCCGTCGCCAAAGGCACTCTCCCAAAAATAGCGGTTCTGAAAACGCCAGGTTACCTTAAAGCCTATATTTCTAAATCCCGGGTTGTTTTCCATCCGGTCGAGACGCCGGTTTTGTAACGACAAATTTGTTTTAAATCCGGGGGTATTAAACCCAGGAGCAACAGGATCATCTGTATCTGAAAGTATTCCGGTTAATGTTGTGTTCCCGGATATGATTGCTCCCAGTGGGGTTAACCATTTGTACCCCAGTGCCAGTCCGTGTATTCCTACCGGGTGCAACGAATTAACATTCAAAAAGAAAACTTCATGTTGCGCCGACTTATTTATTTGAGTGGCGGCAGTAAACAGATCAACCTGCGGGCTGGTCCGTGGTTTTACCACTTTGGCAATCCCTATAAAATCACGGTACATTGAATTATAATACAACGCATCCAGAAAAAGAATTTTTCCAATTTTCGTTTTAAAACCTGCTTCAAGCGAAAACACTCTCTCAGGCTTTAATTGTTTGATGTAATCCGATTGCACAATGCCATTTTCGAGTATAAAGAGGTTGTTTAATAGAGCCTGGTTCGATCCCATGGGTAATTTTTCATCTAAAAAATCCCTGGTAACAGCCTCATTATAAACATGTACCTGATCGAAAAAAAAACTGTTTAGCCCAATTTCATAAGGACTTACAATGCCATTTAATCCTCCAAGATACCTGGCTGTCCCCAGGTCTTTATTCATAAACTGCTCCTTTACCCCCGGGTTGCGCGAGCCTGACAATATAGCGAGGCGAAGGTTGTTGTGTTCATTAAAATTGAACACAAGAAAAATCCTGGGCGAAAATACCAGATAAAAATTCTCGCTTTTATCAGCACGTACCGATCCTTTAATCAACAACTTATCATTAAAAAACGGTCGTTGTATTTCTGTAAAAGCACCCACTTCATAAAACGAGATTTCGTTCCCTGTTGTATCCGGGAAAATAGTACCCCTGGAGTCGAGATCATAGTGTCGGTAACTGCCTCCCAGCTTGATTTCTGTTGCACCGGTAAATTTATTCAAATCAAATACCCCTTCAATATGATGCAAAGCAGAATGATCATAAATTCCGGCGCCTTTACCAAAATCAGTTTCATCAATTATTTGTTGTTTGGCCTCTTCAAATTCGGGCGTACCGGGTTCCAACCGGTTCCTATCGGCGTATTTTCGTGCCTCATCATGAAGATATGGCAATACCCCAAGCTGACGATAAGAACCTTTATAGGCATGATAATACTCGTGAAACCAGTCTTCATTGGACTTGGCCATTTCATTTAAATGAACAGCCAGGAATCTGGCATCGTAGGCATTGCCGGAGTTTTGAACAGAAGAATACCCTCTCAACAAAAAATGGCTGCCTTCAATTTCGGCTTTCCCCTGGTAAATCTTAAACCCCGACAACGAAATGCGGTTATCGCTCGTGTAAACGGTAGTTGCATTCCCGAAGTTGCCGAGCAGAACAGCTTTGATTTTGTCTGAAAGACGAAAATGAAGCGAACCGTTTAGCTTTATATTCTCCACTTTATTGTCAACCAAATCCTTGTCGCGGTAACCTGTTCTTGCCACAATAATACCCTCTTTGGAAGTTCCCAAAGGCAAATCGGATATTACCTCATCACCATATTTGTTAATGGCATCATGCCCCGGGTCGGGCTCCCATTTTATATTTCCCGGCCTGATATTGGTTGAATCGTCGGCATACCAGTCTTCTCCTGAAAAATAGGAAGCATTCATTTTAATAGCAAACCGGTCTCTCCATGCTTTTGCAATTCTGATAGCTGATTCCATTTGGGGCTTTACCGAAAATTGAAACGGATAATCGCTTCCCGGCACAATATCGCTAATGCCAGGGTTGATGTACAGGCCAACTCCCTGATGTTTAAACGGGTCTTTGCTTGTCATTATTAAAACTCCGTTCAGCGCATTGCCTCCGTATTGAACCTCTGCCGGTCCGGGAATAAACTCTACCGATTCAATATCCAATTCGGTTAATCCGGCAATGTTTCCAATAGGAAAATTCATCCCCGGTGCCATGTTATCCATCCCTTCCACAACCTGCACCAACCGGGAATTTTCAGTTGAATTAAAACCACGGGCATTCACCGTCATAAACTGTAAACTCTGCCTTACCACATCCACCCCTCTTAAATGACTGATTGCCTCATAAAAACTGGTTGAAGGAACTTCCCGAATGGCCAGGCCATCCATCAATTCCATAGTTACAATCGTTCTGAACGTTTTTTCTTCCACTTCAACTTCTTTGGCAATAACAACAATTTCCTCATTCAGAAATGATTGCTGAGACAAAAAAAATTCGAGGTTATTCTGGTTTTGTTCAATTTGGATATCAGTTGTTTTAAAACCGATCATTGACAATTGGATCGTGCAGGGTAGTTTAATATTACCTGCCGACAAGCGAAAATAACCTTCCCCGCTGGTGGCCGTACCTATGGTGGTGTTTTTTATAACAATGTTCACACCTGCAAGTGGTTCATGTGTTTTTTCATCGAAAACCCTGCCCGCAATATTAACCTGTGCTTTTGCAGGTGGCATCACCAAAAAAGAAAAAACACTTATGAATATAGTCAGGCAGTAAATTTTCATAAAATGCGGTATTAATCCTTTACTTCATCATGATTCTTTTTCGGCTTCCCCTCCACCACCACCACAATTTCGCCTTTTGGGGGGTGTTCCGCGTAATATTGCCGGAGTTCAGCAACGGTTCCCCGTTTTATTTCTTCGAAAAACTTGGAAAGTTCGCGGCAAACGCAGGCTTTGCGTTCTTCACCGAAAAAATCGGAAAACTGTCCCAGCGCTTTTACCAAACGGTGGGGCGACTCATAAAAAACCAGGGTGCGGGGTTCTTCCGAAAGCTCTTTCAGTCGTTTTTGCCGGCCTTTTTTTTGCGGCAGAAATCCCTCAAACACAAACCGGTCGGTGGGCAGGCCCGAAACGGCCAGCGCCGGAATTAGGGCCGTTGGACCGGGCAGGCACTCCACTTCAATTTCATTTTCAACACAGGCGCGTACCAGTAAAAACCCGGGATCGGAAATTCCGGGAGTTCCTGCATCAGAAATCAGCGCAACCGTTTTCCCCTCATTCAGCTTTGAAACTACCATTCCCAGCGATTTGTGCTCGTTGAATTTATGGTGTGGTGTCAGCTTTTTTTCAATGCCCAGATGTTTTGTCAGTTTGGAAGAAACGCGGGTATCTTCAGCCAGAATCATATCCGCAGTCTTTAGCACCTCAACCGCCCGAAGAGTAATGTCATCGAGGTTGCCGATAGGAGTTGGCACCAGAATTAATTTACCGGAATCATTCATTTAAAAACCGACGTTTTACAAGATTCACAAATTTAAGGCTGGTTTCGTTTTTTTTCCATTTATAGTTATGGCGGAGGTAGTCCACAGCGTCTTTTATATTTTCACTGGAATCGAGTGTTTTCACAGCCTCCAGAAATTTTTCACTGTCGTTGTCGAACAGCTCCCTGATATACTGAAACCGGTCGTTGATTCCAATGGCTGACTGAATGCTTCTCACCGGACGGTTGGACAATTTAAATTCCAGTTTGTTTTGGTCGGTTATCAAATCATTCACCGATTTCCCTTTCAAAAAACTATCGCCCAAACGTGAAAGGGTTTCAGGTACTTCGCTCTCTTCCTCCAGCATGTCGTCATCATTCTCACCAACATCACCTGCCGCTTCAACCGGTTCCTTGTGTTCCGCCTCTTCACGGGAAGGAATTTCAGGTGGTGAAACAGGTGTTTTCAACTCCGGTTCCCTTTCATGTGATACTAAGCTCTCCGGCTCTAACGGCGGAGGTGTTTCTTCTTCAATTTTTTCTGCTTTTTTCGGTTGTTCATCCATATCCGGTTCGTTATCCACAACAGGCTCTTCACTTTTCGCTTGAACAACCTCACTTTCAAGCTTTTGATGAGCCATCTCGTGGCTTTCATGAATTCCCTCCCCTCTTGAATTAAACAACTGCATTAACTGTAAAATTCCTTTGGCACGGGTATGAATAAACTCCATTTCGAGGTCGTTGAACTGGCGGTTTTCCTTTATTTCGGCAATCAACTCTTCCAGTTCGCCCATATCTTTCATTAAAATTTTTATCAGTTTTTTATTTTCCATTACTTTGCGCGGCTATTGTTTTTAAAGATTAATTTTGTAAAAATACTAATTTTAATTTCTTATACATATTACGCTACATGTTTATTGAAAGGGACATAAACGGGCATATAAAAAAGGGCAGTATTGAAGTGGTAACCGGCTCCATGTTTTCCGGGAAAACGGAAGAACTCATCCGCAGGTTGAAAAGGGCCAAATTTGCAAAGCAAAAGGTTGAAATTTTTAAACCTGCCATGGATGTACGTTACTCCGAAACCGAAGTGGTATCGCACGACGAAAATTCTATTCGTTCCACACCGGTTGATAATTCATCCAACATTCTGCTTCTTTCGGGAAATGTGGACGTGGTAGGGATTGACGAGGCACAGTTTTTCGACAAAGGACTGATTGATGTAGTGGTAAAACTGGCCAATATGGGCATCCGGGTGATTGTTGCCGGGCTCGACATGGACTTTAAAGGGGCGCCGTTCGGTCCCATGCCGGGCATAATGGCTGTGGCCGACCACGTAACCAAAGTACACGCAATATGCATGCGATGCGGCAGCATTGCCCAGTTTTCGCACCGGTTTTCTGAGAAGGAACAGGTGGTGCTGCTGGGCGAAAAAGATGTGTACGAACCGCTTTGTCGCAGTTGCTACATAAAAACTCAGAAAGAGCCCCTCCCTCCCTCCCGATAGCTATCGGGAGCTATCGGGACTCCCCAAAAGTGAGGTAAAAAAGAATTATTACAAGATTATGGAATATACCATACGACAAATTGCACAAATTGTAGATGGAAAACTATTTTCACCTCCGGATTTTCAGAAAAAAACAATTGAACAGGTAATAACCGATAGCCGTACTTTTTTCAGAGACGAACAAGCGCTGTTTTTTGCTTTGAAAGGGCCGCGCAACAACGGTCACAATTTCATTACCAACCTGACCAATAAAGGCCTGAAAGCTTTTGTAGTTTCCCAGCCCGAGGTGATTTCAGAAAACGCAGCTTTTATTTTAGTGGAAAACACTACCGAAGCCTTACAAAAACTGGCGGCACATCACAGGAAAAGTTTTCATTTTCCGGTTGTGGGGGTTACCGGCAGCAACGGAAAAACCATTGTAAAAGAGTGGCTGCACGAGCTGCTTTCAGAAGAATTCAGAATCGTACGCAGTCCGAAAAGTTACAACTCACAAATTGGAGTGCCCTTTTCGGTCCTTTTAATGGAAAACCATAACAACCTGGGTATTTTCGAGGCGGGAATTTCGCAACCGGGCGAAATGGAACGGCTGGGAAATGTCATTCAGCCCGAAATTGGAATTCTAACAAATATTGGCGATGCACACCAGGAAAATTTCAGTTCGACAGAACATAAAACCCGGGAAAAACTGAAACTGTTTACCAAATCGAAAAAACTTATTTTCTGCACAGATGACACAGAAACTGCTGCCCTCGCCTTCGGGTTTTGCAGCACGTACAAAGTTGAACCGGTGAGCTGGTCTCTGAAAAACCGGGAAGCAACCATTCAGTTTAAAAAACAGAAAGAAAACGGTTCAACCCAAATTGAAGCCACTTGTGGGAGCAAAATTTTCCAGTTCATTATTCCTTTTGATGATTCGTCCAGCGTTGAAAATGCCTGCCATTGTTTTGCGGCAGTATGGACTCTTTCGCAGAACCCAAAAAAAATCCTTACAAGGTTCAAACAGCTGTCAGCAGTGGCCATGCGGCTGGAAATTAAAAAAGGGATTAACAACTGCCTGCTCATTAACGACTATTACAACTCCGATTTGGCCTCGCTTTCCATTGCCCTTTCGGTGTTGCATCAGCAGGCTCAAAAAGGGCATCTAAAAAAACAGGTTATTCTGTCCGATATTCAGCAAACCGGTTTGCCTCAAGCTGAATTGTACCGCCAGGTAAATCTTTTACTGAAACAATATGGAATTGATGAACTGACTGGCATTGGCCCCGAAATTTCGGCCAATTCTGAAGCATTTTCGTTGGGAAAAATATTCTTCGATTCCACTCAATCGTTTGAAAAGCGATTGGCGCGTAATCGTTTTAAAGATTCGGCCATTCTGATAAAAGGGGCTCGAAACTTTACGTTTGAGAAAATTTCGGCTCTGTTGCAGCAAAAGGCACATCAAACAGTTTTGGAAATCAATTTGAATGCCCTGGTTCACAACCTGAATGTGTTCAGAAGCCTGCTCCGGCCTTCCACCAAAATCATGGTGATGGTAAAAGCCTTTTCCTATGGCAGCGGCGATGTGGAAATAGCCAAACTTTTACAGTTTCAGAACGTGGATTACCTGGCTGTTGCCGTAGCCGACGAAGGCGTAGAGCTCCGGCAGGCAGGCATTGAAATCCCCATTATTGTGATGAACCCCGAAGAGCACAGTTTTCAGAACATCATCGATTTTAGACTGGAACCGAACCTGTACAGCCGCGAACTTTTAACAGCATTTGAAAAAGCAGCAACCGAAAATGCCCTGCAGCAATTTCCGGTGCACATCAAACTGGATACGGGCATGAACCGGCTGGGTTTTAAAACAGAAAAAGAAGTGAACGAGGTTGTTGCGTTTCTGACAAATACCGACCGGCTGAAAGTGGTTTCTGTTTTTTCTCATCTGGCAGGCAGCGACGACCCGCAGCTGGATGCTTTTACGCTCCGGCAAATGGAATGTTTTGAATCGCTTTCACAAAAAATCACGGAAAGCTTTCCACACAAAACAGACCGGCACATACTGAATTCGGCTGGTATTGAACGGTTTCCTGAGAAACAATTTGAAATGGTACGGCTGGGCATCGGGCTATACGGAGTTTCGGCAACCGGATTGCCTTTACAGAACATCAGCACGTTTAAAAGTGTGATTTCGCAGGTGAAAAAACTGGCGCCTGGAGAAACAGTAGGATACAGCCGCAAAGGGAAAGTTACCGGCGAAACTGAAATCGCTGTTGTGCCAGTAGGCTACGCCGACGGCCTCGACCGCAAACTTGGGAATGGAATTGGAGAAGCTTTTGTGAAGGACAAACGCGTTCCCCTCATCGGAAATGTTTGTATGGACATGCTCATGCTGGATGTAACCGGACTGAATGTTCAGCCAGGCGATGAAGTGGAATTTTTCGGACCGCATATTTCAATTGCTGAAGTTGCCCAAAAAGCAGGAACCATTCCTTACGAAATCTTAACCGGAATTAGTCAGCGCGTGAAACGGGTTTATCTGCAGGAATGATTACCCGAGTTTACTCACCCGGTCTAATCTGTGTGCATCCAGAATTTTGATTTTCCGCCCGTCGATGGCAATCACCTTTTCGTTGGCAAAAGTAGATAAGGTGCGAATGGCATTGGATGTGGTCATGTTCGACAAATTGGCAATATCTTCGCGCGAGAGATAAACTTTTAGTGTAGTTCCGTCGTGTTCAAAACCATATTTATCTTTTAACAGCAGCAACGACTCGGCAAGCCTTCCGCGAATGTGTTTCTGGGTTAAGGTAACCGTCCGTTCGTTTGAAAATCCCAGCTCTTTGGAAAGCTTACGGATTAACCGAAGAGAAAAATGGTTGTTTTTCAGTGCTTTGTTCAGAATAAAATCGGGACTTACGGTACAAATCATCGATTCTTCGATGGTGACAGCCGATGCGATGTGGTTTTCTTCGGCAAACAATGCACGGTATCCAATTATCCCCAAAGGCCTTGCCATGCGTATAATCTGTTCTCTGCCACCAACGCCTTCTTTGAAAATTTTCACTTTGCCACTCACCAGAATCATAAACCCGGTGGGTTTATCGCCTTCTTTAAAAACAAATTCATTCTTTTTGTAATGAGCCAGCGAAATGTGCTGCTCCAATTCCTCTTTCTCCTCCCGGCTGAGCAGGTAAAAAATCGAATTCGGATTTTCAAGAATGTCTTTTATCCCCATCTCTGAACTTAACATATACATTTAATAACATGTTTTACAGCATCAAAGTTATAAATTTTGGCAAATTCGCATCTAATTTTCGGTTTTATTTTGCTGATGGAGAAAAGGCACTACAATTATTTCGTATTATAAACTCTGTATTAACACTCATTTGGTTAATAGAAACAGCCATTTCGGAAACGGATGTTTTGGAACGGTATCATTTTTAATGTTAAAAACCAAACACTTAACCAGCATTTTCGAAGGGCACATGCCACAATCAACGCCACCGGACCAGGAGATTGACTCTGGGTTATAAACGGAACATTTATACGAAATAACTTCAAACTATATTCGACAAAATCGAATATTTTGCCGAATTGTTATGACAATTATTCATAATTTGGCTTTTTGTACTTGTACTTTTTTCGAATCATCATGAACTATTATGAATTGGCAGAAAAATACCGGGCGCTTCAGGATGAAAACAGGAGGTTAAAAGAAAAAATTGAACTGCTTGAAAATCAAACTGAAAAAAAGTCGGAAATTACGAATGAAAAAGCTGAAGAATTTCTAAATGATCAGAATCAAATCATAAAATCGGAAATTCCAACAGAAGCGACAAAATCCAAAACGATTGACAAGCAATCCTTTCCAACCGAAAAAATCAATCTTTTCAAATCGCTGTTCAAAGGCCGTGAAGATGTTTTTGCCACAAGATGGGAAAACAGCAAAAAAGGAACTTCGGGTTATTCTCCTGCCTGTGGCAATGAATGGGTTCGGGGAATTTGCCAAAAGCCCAAGATTAAATGTTCTGCCTGCAGAAACAAAGATTATCTGGAACTAACAAATCAGGTTACAGAAGATCATTTGAGGGGAAAAATAGTTGCCGGAATTTATCCTCTCCTGCCGGACGAAACCTGCTGGTTTTTGGCCATTGACTTCGATGGCGAAGAATGGCCAAAAGACATAAAAACCATAAGAAAAGTTTGTTCATATTTTGAAATTCCCATTGCAGTGGAACGCTCACGATCGGGAAATGGCGCTCATACCTGGTTCTTCTTCGAGCAGCCCGTTCCGGCTTCAACAGCCCGCAGATTTGGAAGCGCTTTGCTCACTTATGCCATGAACCAACGGCATGAAATCACTTTTAAATCGTATGACCGGTTTTTCCCCAACCAGGATACTATGCCGAAAGGAGGCTTCGGGAATTTGATTGCGTTGCCACTGCAAAAAGGAGCCCGGGAAAAAGGTAACAGTATCTTTATCGATGAAAACCTGAGACCTTTCAGCGATCAATGGGCATTTTTATCTTCTGCAGAGCGGCTTTTAAAAAACCATATTGATTCCTTTACCGAACAGTTAAGTCAGGGGAATGAACTTGGTATTCTTAAAAAAGATGATGAAGAAACAGAACCATCAAAACCCTGGGAAAGAAAAAAAGAAGTTCTCCGAAAAAAAGATTTTCCCAAAACGATTGAAATTGTAAGCGCCAATATGCTTTTCATCCCAAAAAGCGGAATCTCAGCCAAAGCATTGAACCGAATAAAACGACTGGCTGCCTTCAAAAACCCGGAGTTTTACAAAGCACAGGCCATGCGGCTTTCTACTTCTAATAAACCGCGAATTATTTCATGTGCCGATGAAACCAGGGAGTACATTTGTTTGCCACGTGGATGTGAACAGGATTTGAAAAATTTACTGGATGAAATTAAAGTGAAATCAACCTGGGTTGACAAAACCAATGCAGGCCGGGAAATTAATGTCACTTTTGATGGTGAACTCAGGAATGAACAACCTTTTGCGGTTGCAAATATGCTGGCCAACAACACAGGGGTTCTATGCGGCACCACTGCTTTCGGCAAAACCGTTGCAGCCATAAAACTAATTGCAGAACAAAAAGTCAACACCCTCATTCTGGTTAACAAAGTCAGCCTGGTTAATCAATGGAAAGAAAAACTCGAAGAATTTCTAACCATGAACGAACAAATAGAAATAAAAAGCAAAAGAGGTAAATCATCTGAAAGTATTTTTGGCCAGATTGGCGGCGGGAAACAAATCCGAAATGGAATTATCGACATTGCTATCATGCAATCGTTATCGAGAATGGGCGAAGTAAAGGACTTTGTAAAAGATTACGGGATGGTGATTGTTGATGAATGCCACCATGTTCCGGCATTTAGTTTTGAGGCGATTCTTAAAAATGTTTCTGCAAAATATGTGTATGGCTTAACCGCCACTCCCACACGAAAAGACGGCCACCATCCCATTATTTTCATGCACTGCGGTCCCATCCGTTACCGCGACGACGCAAAAAAACAGGCAGAAAAAAGACCATTTGACCACTTCATTATTCCCCGTTTTACCGCTTTCAGAATTCATTCTTTTTCAGAAAAAGAGTGGACCATTCAGGAGTTGTATGCTGAAATAATAAAAAACGAAATCAGAAATCAACTGATTGTGGACGATGTGGTGGAATGCCACCAAAAAGGCAAAAACTGCATTGTTCTGTCTGAAAGAGTAGAGCATGTAAAAATACTGTCTGAAATGTTACGGCAAAAAATCCCGGATGCCATTTCGGTTACCGGTGGAATGGGAAACAAAGGCACGCGGGAAATTATGCAAAAAATAACAGAATCGTCAAAAGATAAACCGCTAATCATTGTGGCCACGGGAAGGTTTATTGGCGAGGGGTTCGATGAACCCCGTCTCGATTCGCTTTTTCTTGCTATGCCTATTTCCTGGAAGGGGACGCTCCAGCAATATGCAGGTCGTTTGCACCGACTGTTCGAAGGAAAAAAAGAGGCGCTCATTTTCGATTACATCGACATCCATGTGCGGATGTTTGAAAGGATGTACAACCGGCGGCTTTCAGGATACGCTTCTATCGGTTATAAAATGAAAGGAGAACTTTTTTCTCCAACGGAACAAAAAGAAGAAAACGTGGACATTATCTTCGATAAAAGTAATTTCTATCCGGTTTTTTCAAGCGACATCAACCACGCTAAACGAGAAATTCTGATTGTAAGTCCGTTTGTTACAAAAAGAAGAACTCAGCAAATCATTCGTGATTTGCAACCCGCCCTTGCAAAAAATATAAAAATAACGGTGGTGACCCGCCCGGAAGATGATTTCATGGATAAAGATTTAACCGCCTGCACCGAAGCAACCAAAAATATAGAAGCTGCCGGGATTCAACTGGTTTTCAAACCAAACATCCATCAGAAGTTTGCCATTATCGACCAGAAAACCGTTTGGTACGGCAGCATCAACCTGCTCAGCTACGGCAGCGCCGAAGAGAGTATGATGCGTATTGAAAGCAATAAAATTGCGTATGAGTTATTGGGGAGCTTGGAGAAAACCAAATGATTTCAAAGTCATGGACATAAAAACGTTGCAATTATTTATATTTTTATGGTTATAACCCTAAAAAATGATGTACAAAATAACAAATAGCTGTTTGATTTAAAACAGTTTTTCCAAAAGTTCTATTTTCGATAATTGAAAATGGTTGGCTATATCTGACAAAGACAATATTTTCTTCATGCAGCAAAAACTTCTTCTTTAGTAAAATGTATCCGGATAATCTTTGGACCATCCTCTTCAAAATGACAATGTAGTACGTCCTTGATGCTTTCTTTAATTTCGTCGTAAGTATCTCCTTCTACAAAAATGGAATATCCAAGGGCTCTTCCTTCATAACCCCCTTCAGGTGATTCTTTCACGATAAATATTATCTCATTCATTTTTGTTCCATTTATTGAATACAAAGGTAGTGATTGATTTTATGTTTTAAACAGATGGTTATTCCGAATTGAGAATTAATGTGTATATTAAAGGAAACCCATCTTCCGAAATTTTTACTTTGATAAGAAGCCGGTTCAGGGAATATAAATCACCTGCCAATCTCAATTCTCTCCAGCGGAAACCACTCCGTTTTCTCAACAACAGCCGGAAAAATCTCTTTATCCGACCCCAGATTCATGAAGTCGATAATTCGATCTTCTTTGGGGAAATAACTGTGGCAGTAACGCGGAAAAACCGTATCGGGAATAATTCCGATAAAATCTTCACCGGTAACCATGCGTACAATTTCATCCGCATCCCGCAACTCAAAAGGAATCTGGTTTTCATACAGGGTAATCGCCATTCGCACCGTTTCCTCAACCCGTACAATGCTCGATCCTGCCAAATTGAAAATCCATTTTCCGTTCATATTAAAAATCCGGATTCAAACTTTCCCATTTCACGTTCCAGGTTCCGTCTTTCGGAAAGCCGGGATTCTCCTCCGTACACCCCTCCCAGCCAGCGCACATCAATGCAACGGCTTTTAATAACCCGCCGTTTCCCGGCAGGTAAATTCTTAATCTTTCATCCTGGTAATTATGTCCGTTAACAAGGTAGGTGTTCTTCTGAACATCCTTCAGCAGCGCATCCAGTGCAATCTCGGGCTCCAAAAGCCGGGCAGCACACATGGCCACCATAGGATAATCCCACCCCCAGGTATGTGGCCAGTTCCAGTTTTCCATAATGTAACTCAACGTGTTTCGTATGATTTCTTCATCGACCTTCTCCCATTTGGGCAGCATACCCAATGTGCCAAGCACCATGGGATGATCCCTCATATTTTGCGGATTGGTGTAAGAATCGGGAGCATTGCCAATTCCCATGTAAAGTCTATCGATGTTAACCGGGGCAGGAAGATTGTTGCGTATTTCATCCCATTTGGGATTGGCCGGTTTTCCGAGCCGTTCATTCCATTTTTGCGCGACGGTAAGCCCCCAGTGCCAGTATGCAAGTTCGAAAGGGGGATTCATGGTGGTCTCACGATTCCAGTGTTCCTGAGCCGGAATCAGTAGCGGTGCAAGGTTATACAGCTGAGTTTCGCTGTCAAACACCGGAAAGTCGGCCATAAAATCGGCTGTTGCAAAAACCAGGTCGTCAAATTCTTCAAGGATTTCCGCAGAAGGATTGGCCAGATAAAGCTGTTCAGCCAGATAAATCAGATGCGGTTGCTGCCAAATCAGATAGGAACCGATGGAGGAAGGGCTGTTCTGCCCCTCAGTACCAACCATTTTGGGCCAGCGCACACCTTCATAACCCTGAAGCTCTGTAAATTCCACTGCCTTTTGATAAGTGGCATGATAGTAATTCAATTGTTCAGCCATATTCTCATGCCGTTGCCAGTTATAATAATGAGCGCTGTGCCACCAAATCATTTCCAGGTGGAACTTACCAAACCAGCTGTTGAAGGTTAATCCGGTTTCCTGGGGAGGCAAATTTCCCGAGCCGTTAATTTTTGTGAGGTACTGCGACAATACTGTTCTCCTTTCCAGTTCTTTGGCGCGCGTATCGGTACACTCCGAAAAATCAACTGCTCCGCCCGATTTCCAGAAAGCAGGCCAGTGATTTTCATTTTCTTCCTTTACTTCACTGAAAACGGGTAAGGTTTCAAAAACAAGTTCGGGAGAAAATTTACAGCTGAAATTCAGCGTTTTTTGCTGATTTCCGGGTGTAAGCACAAACCGGTGTTTTTCCGCTTCACCGAATTCAGCTTCGCCCTCCCAGCTGATGGTTGTAAAGTAGGAATCATCGTCCAGTGTCCTGAAAATAATTTCCGAAGATTCTTCTGTTTTTTCATACATCGAGTAATGTTTATCCGGCGAATTGAAATCGTATCCGGCATGTGTGTGAACCGGATTTCCATAAGGGAAAAGCCATTCCACAGCCAGCTGGCCCGACTCAATCAGTGGTGATTCAATTTTTGCAGAAATCAAATCCTGTTCAGGATGCACAAAAGTTTTCACTTTAACAGGTGTTCCTTCTACCTTAAAACTGCTGGAGACTTCACCACGCCACAGATCGAGCTGATGCCTGGGTTCCTGTACATCAGAAATGGAAATTTCCTGTCCGTTTTTCTTTTTAATTACCAGGCGAATAATTCCCAAATGCAGCCGGTGCGGGTTTTCTCTGAAATAGTTCACTGCCTGTACAGCGCGTTCAGAAGTCCGCAGCTGATGTTCGTAAGGCACCTGCCTTCCATTAACCTCATGGTACAGATAAGTTTCTGAGATATCGAAGCCTTCTGTATTCGGAAGGGTATGCCAGCCCCAGTTCGACATGGTACCCAGCGAAACGCCATCTTCATACTCCTTGTAAAAAGTTTGCAGCCCGGTAATATCAGTGGTAAAAGCAAAATTTCCATTACCCACCGATAAGGAAGCCAATGGATCGAACTCTTCCACCAGAATATTATGACGGTTAACCAATTCAAACCGGTCGATTTTTCCGCTTTCGGCAGCAGGTTGGCAGGATACGCTTATGAAACCAATCACTACTGGAACAATGCAAAAACGATTGATGACTGTAAAAACACGATTTATTGGATTTTTCATGACAGTAACATTTATATGGAACTGTTCTCTTGCCCATTATTTGGAATTTTCAGTTCCAATCATTTGGCAAGTTTAATGAAATTCTTATTGAAAAGGAAGTTGTTAAAATAAAATCCCAAAACTAACAAGTTAACATGAAGTGATTATACCAAAGCTGTCAAATGAATATGGAACAAAACTTTTAAATTTTCCAGGTGGTTTGTTACAAGACAAAAAATAAGAGCACCAAGACTTTAGGCATAAAAAATGCACAAACATAAAAAACAGGTATTTAACAATTATTCCCTTTTCACACGTGGTTTAATTATTAACAACCATTTTTCGAGTTTTCATTCTTAAACCGTCGCTTACACTGATGTTGAACGAAACCGCCTCTGGCGGTAACCCTGATGGTCGTTTTCCCGTTGCTCTTTATACACTTAAAATTTAATTAC
>Ga0334883_1003697_pt1 | contig 15904 bp, 8 predicted proteins | sample GraSluR1_MG_6_FD_207230 | JGI IMG/M metagenome (GOLD analysis project Ga0334883, IMG submission 207230) | Sludge microbial communities from methane-producing bioreactor in Wageningen University, Netherlands - Granular Sludge_09_05-R1 | ecosystem: Engineered > Bioreactor > Anaerobic > Unclassified... | reverse complement strand
AACAGGACGTTTCCTGCGAAAAACAAGCCTGGATGAACTGCCGCAGTTTTTCAACGTCTTTTTAGGGCAGATGTCGGTAGTGGGGCCCCGCCCCCACATGCTGCTGCACACCGGGCAATACCGGAAAAAAATTAAAAATTTTATGATCCGCCATACCGTAAAACCAGGCATTACCGGACTGGCACAGGTGAACGGCTACAGGGGAGAAATAAAGCACCCGTCCGATTTAAAACAACGGCTCGGCCATGACACCCGCTACATTGAAAACTGGTCGTTTATCCTAGACCTGAAAATTATGCTGCTAACCCTCTGGGTTTTAATGAAAGGGCAGAAGCAGGCGTACTAATATCAAACAGCCCTGTCATTTCGAGTCCTCACCCAATTTTATCAGGCATAATGAGTCGATGACCGTAAAAATTCAAAATGCAAATCACAAATCATCAAATAAATTCCAATCTTCCAATACTTTAAATTCCAAAATCACCAATAACAGCACTTTACTTAACCACTATCTTCCGGTTAAACTGTTTTCCATCATTAACTGCTTTTAAAAAATACATCCCGCTACTCGCATTGGGCACATTCATCCGGATTTCCCGTTCGGTTGTCAACACTTCGTGTAGTATCTGCCCGATGGAGTTAAACAGCATCACCCGGATTTCATCCTCAAAATTCCGGAACTCCACTGTGAACTCGCCACTGTTGGGATTGGGATATACCACCATTTCGCGTTCAGAAAGCTCATTTAACTTCGCATCCACAATCACTGCGTTTTTTTGCAGGCAGATTTCTTCTGCCATAATAGCAGGTGCTGTTTCTACACAATAACTCCCGGATGTAGTTATATGCCCGTGTATGAGACTTCCTTCCTGTGCATGAAATCCCGGCAGAAAGTGGATGGATTGCCCGGCAATGAACTCGGCCGATGCTCCGGCATTAACGGTTACGGTAGTTCCATTACCTGCTATTGTAATGTTTTGGGTGGCACCAAAACAAACATCATCTGCAAAAGTGAATGTTTGATTTGCAATCTGAACTGATTCGGGTACAATTTGATTTGTATAAACCTTTTTAATATTCAAAATCCAGATATCAGATGATGTATCACTATTTGATCTGCTATTGCCAATAGCAGCAAAAATAGAATCATTAAATGTTGTAATACTTCTTAAATGGTCATTTTTAAGACCACCAATTGAAAAACTGTCAATTAATTCAAATTGATCATCTATCATGAATATTTTTCCATTATAGCTATTATCAACTTTATGCTGTCCAATGTCACCTGCAATAATATAGTTGCCGTTTTTTAACTTTTGATGTTCAAAAAAGTAATCATCCTTTTCTGTTCCATAGGTTTTTTCCCAAACCAGATTGCCATCTGCATCCAATTTAAGGATAACAGCGTCTAATTGGCGTGTGGCATCAATCCACCTGTGTCCAAAAATTAAATAACCCCCATCGGTATCGATTTCTATTGATTTTGCCTGATCCTGTGCACATGTATTTACATGACAACCTGAGCCTCCATGGGCTTTCTCCCAAATTTTATTCCCCATTGAATCGGTTTTAATGATCCACATGACCGGAATATCCCATTGACCGGAATGCCCAGCAATAATGTAGCCACCATCGCTTGTTTGTTTCACATCATATCCGGTATCATCACGGTTTCTTCCAAAATACCTGACCCATTCAGTAGTGCCTGTACTTGAAAGTTTTAGCAAGATAATATCAAGCCAACCATCGGTATTTGTTGTCGTTCCGGTAAGTATATAGCCATTGTCGGAAGTGTTGGCTATTTTAAAGAAAATCACCACATCCGATCCTTCAAAACTTTTATTGGTCCAAAGTATGTTTCCCGACGGGTCAAATTTGTAAACAATGCCTTCATCCCGATAATTTCCACAATTTCCGCAACTACCAGCGGCTATATAATTTCCATCGTTTGTTTTAATTATGTCATTAAATGTTTGATTGGTTCCAAATGTTTTTCTCCAGATGGTATCGCCCAAAGTATTTGTTTTCATTAAGAATGAAGCTGAATTGTAACTTCCAATTGATATAAAAGTACCGTCGCCAACACTTAAAATCCGGTTTCCTCCATCATTTTGGGCTGAACCATAAAATGTTTCAATTACGCCAGAGTTTATATCTTTAACTGTAATACGAGCTGTATCGGGTTGGGAATTCGCAAAACCATCATTAACCACCAGTATGATATAAAAAGTAGTGTCTTTATCCACTTCCGGCGCAGTAAAGCTGGGCTTTTGTGCGGTGGCATCGCTCAATGTTATCCCATCAGGAGCAGACCACAAGTAGCTTATTGCATCTCCATCTGGGTCATTAGAGCCGCTACCGTCCAAAGTTACAAACGAGCCTTCTTCAATTATCTGGTTGGTGCCTGCTTGGGCAATGGGTGGCTTGTTGGTGGATGAAGTAGTAACAACCTTGCTGATGCGATTTCCAAGCTCATCATATTGATAATCTATTTTTTTTTGATTAGTGATTACACTTAATATTTTACTTGTAAAATCAAATTGATTTGTTTCTAAATTTTGAGAATAAACAAAATTGTTATTTGATAGATAAATTACTATTAATATTAAAGTTATAAGAACTTTCATAGTTATTTTTTTTTAAAATCCTTGATACATTTCCAGAATAATTGCATCTTCAGGGTTATTAGGATCTAAAGCACCACCTAAATATTTGGCTTGTGAGTACGGAATAAAACCAATTATAAAAGGTAAATCAGCATAATCTCCTGGATCCATTTTCCTAATGATATGATCAGAAATTATACCCTTTATTAACCCTTTTCCGATATTACTAATACTTAAACTACCTCTGAAAAATCCTTTTGCATATGAAAATCCTTTCCCAATTGAGTGTTTAATTGTTAAAGTACCGGCTCTAACAGTTTCTTTAATTACTTCTTCAGATATTTTTTTAAAAATCTTTCCTGTAGGATCAATTAATACAAATGGATTATTATTGCTATAAACATATAAATTTGCAAACCACACAGGATCCTCTGAAACAAACCTTCCTAAAGAGGGTTTATAAAATCGGGCCCTCATAAAGTACAAATCTTCATTTTCGTACATTACCCCGTACTTACCTACGTAGCGGAAAGCATTAAAGTCGGCTTCAAGCGAATTGCTTACATTCCCAAATTCATCGTATGTGTATTGGTGGGTAAGGTTTTGGGCATGGTCGGTAATGGCAATGGTGCTTCCCCGAATATCGGTATGGTAATATTGTATTGTATTATCCGAAGCCTTTATGCGGTAAAGAAGTCCATTTCCATGAATGTAATAGTAAAGCGGCTGGTTCAATGCATCGGTTTCCATTAAAATATTCTCCATGCTTCCGTTTACATTCAAAACATAGCGTGTAGTTACCCCGCCGCGTGTTGCCTGCCTTCGGTAGCCCATTCCATCGTACTGGTAACTGGCGTTGAAGGCCCCGCTAACACCGGTAAGCCTGTCTTCGGCACTAAAGGTAAAGTTTGAGATAAGTCCATTGTCATTCTGTGAAGTCATGTTCCCGTTAAGGTCGTGGGAAAAGGTGATGTCCCCAGCCCTTTCAATACGGTTTGCCTGGTTATAACTATAGGTAATATTTGCAGCATCAGGAACGGGTGAGGACAAAGGTTCGGTAACTGTTACCTCGATATGGTTGCCAACACCATCGAGTACAAAGGTGTAAGAGCTTATAATAGAATTGTCTGATTTTTTATTGGCTAACCCAATTAACCTGCCGGCAGCATCGTAGGTATATTCTGAATAAGTACCGTTGGGATTGTTTACCCTCGATAAACTCCCGTCGAGGTTGTAAAGGTATTGGGTAGAATTGCCCAGCCAATCCAGCACGGTATTTATCCTTCCATCGTCATAATAAGTATAATCTACGCTTTTACCACCTGGATAACCCACTTTGATAATGTTATTTGCATTATCGTAATTATACGCGACTGTATTGCCAAAATAGTCGGTATGCGATGTCAAACGGTTAAGCTGGTCGTAATTAAAAGTTAAATTGCCGCTATTGTCCGAAAGTTGTGTCAGTAAATCGTTGTAGTTATAAGTAAAACTCCGGTTTATGGAGGGTGCAGAAAGGCTTTGCAACCGGTTTCCTACATCGTATTCAAAAGTAAATATATGGTTGTTCCTGGTGGTTTTTGTGTTAAGCAAGCCATTGTCGAAATAAGTAAACGTTGTATTGTTTCCCAACTGGTCGCTTATTAAGTTTAAGAGACCAGTTGGTGGTTGATAAACCATCGACGTTTTGTTGTTTTTAGCATCTTCAATATCGGTGAGCCGTCCTAAGTCATCGTAATAATAAGATGTTTTGTGATTCATCGGATCGGAAGTGTCATTGAGCAAATCATCAATGGTGTAATTATACAATGTTGTATGGTTATTGGCATCCTTAATGCATTTTAACCTGCTAGCTGCATCGTAAGTACAGGTTGTTGTATTCCCAATATTATCGGCAATTGTTTTAACATTGTTATAAGTATCGTAGGTGTAATAAGTTGTTCGGTCTAAAGGATAAATTATTGATTGCACATTCCCGTTTTCAAAGTAATTGATAGTTGTTGTAATCGAAGAAGACTGGCCAAATGGGGATTGGATGGCAGCAAGCTTTCCATTGTTGTATGTAAACGTGCTTGTCTTATCCAAAGGGTTCTTATAACTTATTAAATCGTTCGTACTGTTCCATGTGTATGTATGGGTAACATTTAGCGGTTTATTAATGATTTCAGGATTGCCTCTGTTATCGTATTGTACAGTTGTAATATATCCCATACCATCGGTAATTTTTGTAGGCTTAGTCAGGTTGTTATTGTCGGAATACTCATATTTTACATCCCCGGCTGCTGTCAATAATTCAGTTATATTTCCAATGCTGTTATATTTTATATCTGTTACAACATTCATTTCATCTGTAATGCTCACTTGGCCTGTCGTGGGAAGACTCACTGATGTTACCTTGCTCAGATTATCGGAAACAAAATTTTGGCTGGTTAAACGTTTACTGCCAACATCGTATGTATTGGTAATTTTTGTTCCATCGGGATAAGTAATTTCGGTTAGGAAATGGTCGAATGGATAATTTTCATCGTATTTATAAAAAGTCGATTTACCTGCAACATCTCTAAATTCAATTAAGTTTCGTTGGTTGTCATAAATATATTCCACAGTTCGGTTCAATGCCAGTGAATCTTTTACATACCTAATTAGACCATACTTGTCGGTGTCCGAAGAGGGGTAATAGGTAAAAGAAATGAACCGGTTTGCAGGGCTTTTCACATGCTTCAGCCACCCGTTTGAATTATATTCCAAAGTGATCGTATTCCCATGCCTGTCGGAAATTGAAGTTAACCAATACGTATTGTTGATGTTATTAACCCCCAGCTTTTGAAAAGTAAAAATTGACTGATCCTTTTTGCGTATTCTGTATGTATTTGGGTCAATGTAGGCAAGTGTATCATAAATACCGGGTGTAATGTATGATGAAGTCTTTAAATTATACAAATGAACTTCATCGCCCCATAAGATAAAAATTGTACTGTCGGTTTTTTGTAAAGATATGTTATAACTATGGTTCCGGCCAACCCCTAATGGTTCGGATGATTGAAGCAATCGGACTGAATTTGAATTGTAGGAATGACCGTAATTTAATGCGACATTACCTTCGGGCAAAGAAAAAATACTTTTGCTGCTGTTTCCAAAATTCCCGTTAAACGGATTGATTCCATTTCCGGCAACTACACTGCCTGGCAGCCAGGTCATGGTTGAATTCTCCCCTGTTGCCGAAACATAACATATTGAGCCAATATCCTGATAACCAAACAAGGAAATTGAATTGTTCTTCTCAATTTCACTCACCGTATAGAAGTTGTCACGGCGTGTATTGGGAATATCGAGAAAGGTATGGTAAAATGAAGTCAAGCCAACACCGGATGATTTAAAACCATAACCAATTATACCTTCATATATCCAACCTTGAATAATCCGGTTGTCTCTGTCGGTGTCATCAGAAGTATAATAATGACACCTCATCTTTATAATATCTTCGTTGTGCTGATAAAACCTGTAAATTGGAACTAATTCATTGCTTGGTCCTACTTCAAATGGGAAAAGAGCCACAAAGCCTTCTGTTCCTTCAAAACGGTAACTGCTGTCAATGGCAGTTTGGAGGTGTGATTGTGATGAACAATAAAAATGATCCACTACATCGGGATGAAACGCCCTGTAAAAAGGTACCCATTGAGGTGATGCATCCGGCTCGGGTGTGTATATAAAAGTTCCTGTTGTTGATTCTGCCAGAGTGTTTCCTTCCGCATCTTTTGCTATTACTTTCCAATAAAAATTGTGTCCGGGTGGCAACCAATTGCCTGAAATTGTGTAGCTTGTTGAAGTGATTTCATTAATATTTTGTGGGGAAATTTCGGGCGACCCCAAACCTGAATTATTATCAACAAATAATTCATACCGTACAGCCCCGGATATTAAACTCCATGAAAAATTTACTTCTTTGCTGTTGATTTGTTGAGTTGATGAAGGTGTTAATAATTCAATGTTCTGCTCTTCTGATATATAGAAAGACCAGGCAGGAGATGGCCCATATTCTCCCCACCCTCCAATATCATCAGGATAAATTGAAGCAACCTGCCAATAATAAGTTTGTCCCGGATTAAAATCTATTACAGGTATTGAAATCGTTGTTGCTCCATATTCTGCTTCAAAAGGGCTTCCGGCAATATGAGAAATCATATTCTGATCAGTACAAATTTTAACTCTGTATCTACCTGCACCAGAAACATGATTCCATTGAAATTCTATTTGAGAAGTAATTGATATTTCACCATTTGGGGCAATGAGAGAAGGTGGTGGCGGAGAAGTCTGGATAGTAAACATCCGGGCACTTGACCAGTTACTCCAACTGACATTAACTCCATAAGTTCGTACTCTCCAGTAATATGTTCCATCTGACATCGCACTTGGTGTCCAGTTAAAACTATTACAATTGGTATTTTCCCTTACGATGTTCGTAAAGCTTGAATTCGTGCTTATTTGTACATGAAAATAGCTTGCATTATCTGCTGTCCATGCCAGGTCCGGAGTATTATCATTCAATGTAACTCCATTGGGAGGATATGTTAATGTGGGAACACTGGGCGCCTGAATTGTCTCTATGGTAAAATAACAATAATTTGACCAACTGCTCCAACTGCCATTAACTCCAAAAGTTCTTACTCTCCAGTAATAGGTTCCTTCTGACATCACACTTGGAGTCCAGTTAAAACTATTACAATTGGTATTTTCCCTTACGATGTTCGTAAAGCTTGAATTTGTGCTTAATTGTACATGAAAATAGCTTGCATTGTCTGCTGTCCAGGCCAGGTCTGGAGTATCATCATTCAATGTAACTCCATTAGATGGATAGGTCAAAACTGGAATTGATGGTGGAGGAACAGGTGATGTAACTGAAAAATAATTTGAAAAATTATAAATATTTGTATTTGACCTTTGTACTGCTTTTATTCGATAATCACTGCCAATTTCCCACCCAGTAGTGTTCAGTTCGACCAAACATTCTCCGGAACAACTGCCAGGTGCATTTGCCCAGACATCAGCTGTTTTTATTGATCCCTTCCACAATTCTAAGTTAATATTACTTGAAAATCCATCCCAATAGGCATATGTACTTTCTCCTAATGTCACTGTAACAGGAGTTACATAAACAGATTGCGCGTTTGAAAACAATACCCAAACTAAACCCAAAACCGTTAGCATGTAAAATTTTATATTATCAAATGAATTTTTCATATATAGACATTTTTCTATTGTGCTGAATAAGAACTTCTAATAAAACTGAAAATACTTTTCTAATCTGGTTTCTCTCTTTTCTCCAACTAAAAAAATATATCAATTCTATTTCACCTGCATAGTTGTTATGGCTACGGATAATAAAAGCAGCATCACTTATATAATCAGTTTACGATAGTATTCCGACGACTCTACTTTTTCAAACTCATGTTCTATAAAAGTAGAAAATAATATTTTACCTGCAACTCAATTAAAAAAAAATTCTGTAAAATAATACCCGCTAAACAATATGCCTGTTCACTTTACTCACCCTCAAAACAGGATTTTCCGGTGAATAACCCGTATCGGCCAGTTGCAGTCCGCTGGCAATGAGGCCGGCGGCAAATGCCCGCTCCACAGCGTGTGCCAGGGTGCCGTCGGTTTGGCCGGCCTCGGGTTCGAAATCATTTTCTGAGAGATGGAGATTTACAATGGGCTGCAACACCTCCCGGCGGGCATAAAACATAGAACCGGCCACAAAATTCAGATCACGTAACTGGTTCTGTTTTAATCCCATTTGTTTGCAGAGTTGCTGAACCCTAGCCCCATTGGCGGCGTAATACAAACTCATGGGCAGGATATTTCCTGCGGGGCCTATCATCCCAATGGCGGGGTTTGACTGGAAAATGTGCAGGGCATTTTTCACTTTGCCTTTCCCGATGAGGTTTGAAAACAGTTGATTCCGCCAGTGTTCCTTCCGGTTCAGGTGGTTGGAGCCTTTGGTGTGAAGTTTCAGGATGATTTCGTGACCGTCGGCAAACACCGATGGCAGTATCTTTAAAAACGGAAGGATATCTCTGCCGCGGTTGGCAGTTTCCAAATAAGTCACCGACTGAAACCGGGACAGGTCTTTCTTGTGCCTGACCTCCTCCAAAACCTGTTTTGTACCGGTAAGGTAAAGCGAAAGGGCCACGTCCGGGTTCTGACCGAGCAAACCGGCTATTTCCTTAAAAATTTCCGGATAAAAAACATGAACAACCACCGCCAGGCTGAGTTCTTTCTCTGGCAACACAACGGGTTCAGCGGGATGTTCCAGTTGAATGGTCCGGGATTTTTGCAGCGCCCTTTCCCAACAGGCCCGATGCCATATTTTCCGGTTTGCCGGTTGAAATACCCGGCTGTTTTTCCAGTTCTGGTAAATTTCCCAATTCCTGAACAGAAAAGGAAGTGAAGTGAAAAGGTATGATTTTACCCATTCCTTTACCGGGCGGCTTACCGGAAAAACCTTCCAGAGGTTATCGAAGTTATGTTGCCTGTATTTTTGCTGCACGCTAAATCGGGTTCATTTTTTATTCCAGCGGATTGAATATCAGTTCAGGAAGAATTTTTTGTACCATGCGGTCTGTTGTCTCCTCCAGGTTGGGACTGGTATTGTCCACAACCAGAAACGGGTTGACGGGAGCTTCAAAAGGGGCCGAAATGCCGGTAAAGTTTTTTATTTCGCCGGTCCTGGCTTTTTTGTACAGCCCTTTGTGGTCGCGTTGTTCGCAAACTTCCAGCGGCGTATCGATGTAAATTTCCAGAAAATCATCTTCGCCGATAATGCTTTTAGCCATTTCCCTCATTTCGCTGGTGGGGCTTATAAACGCACAAATAAGAATGATGCCGCAGTTCATAAAGAGTTTGGACACTTCGGCAATGCGCCGGATGTTTTCCATACGGTCATCTTCGGTAAAGCGCAGGTTTTTGTTTATGCCCGAGCGGACGTTGTCTCCGTCGAGAATCTGGCAAAAGTAGTTGAGTCCGAACAACCGCTTTTCGAGCAGGCTGGCAAGGGTAGTTTTCCCCGAGCCCGAAAGACCGGTTAACCAGATGACCTTTGCTCGCTGCTTCAGAAAGATTTCTTTTGCGCGGCGATCTTTAATCTTATCAAATGTTGTGTAAATGTCGTTTGCCATGCTGTGTTGTTTATTTTTAATGTTCAGCTTTTTTAAACTGAATTTTTATTGGACGATGAACTCAATATCCCAAAAAACTCTTCAAATATAAACTATTGTTGAAAAATTAGCCCAAAGTCTGCACAGGAATCGGAGTTCAGAGTTCACCTAGTGAAATAATGCGAAGCATTAAATCGAAGATTTATTTCACAGGGTAAAGTTCAAAGTTTAAAGTTCAAAGTTCAAAGTGTGTCACATTGCCAACTGCTTTTTGCCAATTTTCATCTTTCCCTCTGCTCTCCACCTTCTGCCCTCTGCCCTCTGGCCTTTGCTCTTTGTCCCCGGTGAAATTTGCTCCTAACGTCGCATTTCACGGTTTACCCTGTGAAATTACGCAGTAAAATTTCAACATGGGGGCAAGCCTTTGCCCTTTGCCCCATGCTCTCTGCCCCCTGCCCTGAAGCATCAGCGAACGATAAAAAAAGGGTTCAGCAGGTTTTCCTTGTTATACGTAAGCTGCCCCGAAAAACCGGTGAGCCACACTTTTTTGCCTGCCGCATTTGCAATGGCATGTCCGGCAGCCGTATCCCATTCCATGGTAGGCGCAAAACGCGGGTATTCATGTGCCACTCCTTCGGCCACCAGGCAAATTTTTAAAGAGCTTCCCGCCGAAATCAAACGGATTTCGCCATGTTCCTTTATTTTTTCATCGATATATTTTTGCGTTTCAACACTCTTGTGCGACCGGCTTCCTGTTATGGTATAAATATGGGGAGGAACGACAGCAGGCAGTTTATGGTTTGTGTTTACCATTTCGGAATACGTTACCCTTTCCTGCCTTATTCCGGAAACTTTCCAGGCGCCGCACTCACCAATCTCTTTATCTAAGCTACTGTTTTTCAAACCCCTGATGTCGATCAACACACCCACATACAACACCTGTGTTACGGGCACGTAAATGACCCCGGCAATGGGTTTGCCGCAATGAACCAGGGCAATGTTCACCGTAAATTCGCCGTTTCGTTTGATAAATTCTTTGGTGCCATCCAGCGGATCGACCAGCCAGAACGTTTTCCATTTCCTGCGGATTTCATACGAAATGGATTTTCCTTCCTCACTCAGCACCGGCCATTCTGTTTTCTCCAGATGTTGCATAATCATCCGGTGGCTCGTTTTGTCGGCGATGGTTAAGGGCGAATGGTCGGCTTTATATTCTGTGGCCAGACCGGCTGCCGGATCATTGTAGATTTTGAGAATCTCCTGACCGGCAACAACAGCAGCCGTTATGGCAGTATTTATCATGGTTTTGTTTTATTCATTGTGTCCTTCATTTCAAAAATCATTTACATCAGGATTTATCCGCGGAGGCCAGGCCAGTCCGAAGTTTTCGGCTTCCAAAGTTAAGTTTGGCGAATAAGCCGGGTCGTTTTTTAGGATTTCGCCCCAGCGGTTCAGCAGATAATCGCCCTCTTTTTTTAAGCGTTCGTATTTTTCAGCCTGAAAATCATCCCCGCGCGATTTGCTCTCGTGATGGACCAATTCCGCATAAGGCGTCCATACAACTTTGAACCCCTGTTCTTTTATTTTAAGGCATAAATCGATGTCGTTGTATGCAATGGCCAGGGTTTCATCAAATCCGCCAACCCGGGTAAACAGTTCCTTTTTCACCAGCATACAGGCGCCGGTTACCGCCGAAAATTCCTGAATTAGATTTGCCCGCCCGAGATACCCCTGGTTCAGCTTGTCAAAATGCTTATGGGCATGGCCGGCCACGCCTTTAATGCCAAGAATGATACCACCATGCTGAAGGGTATAGCCGGGATACCAGAGTTTGGCGCCAACCACCCCTACCCTGTCCTGCACAGCAATTTGAACCATTTCCGCGAGCCATTCCGGGTGAATCACCTCAGTGTCGTCGTTTAAAAACAGCAGAAATTCGCCCTTTGCGTTTTTGGCTGCCCGGTTATTTATGGCAGAGAAACTGAACTCCCGCTCGTCAGACAAAATATCCACCCTTTTTTTACTTTGCAATTCCGAAAGGTAATTAACCGTTTCGGGAGCATCTGAGTTATTGTCAACCACACTAATTTCAAAATTTTTGTAACCCGTTTTTTTCAAAATGCTTTCGATACACTTTTTCAGAAATTCCCGGTTATTCCGGGTTGGAATAATAATGGAAACCAAAGGAAGTACTTTGGGCAGTCTGTATTTAACACGATACAGATTTATGGGTGAGATTTCCACTTCTGCATGCACATTTCTCCTTTTCAGATGTTCGGCAATGGCTCTGCGGGCTGCTTTGGTGGCATAGGGCTTACTCAGTACATTCACGGCAGTGCTCTGTTTGTGAATGCGCCAGTGGTAAAGCACCCGCGGAATATGGACAATCTGCTGTTCGTCGATCTGTTCGGTAAAGCGCAATGCCAAATCGTAGTCCTGCGATCCTTCAAAACCTTTTCTGAATCCTCCAATTTCACGGACTATGACGGTTTTGTAAACCCCCAGGTGTGAAACCATATTTTGCGATAAAAACAGATGGTAATTCCAGTCGCATTTAAAATAGGGTTCCAGTAACCTGCCTTTGGTATCTGTTTTATCCTCATCGGAATAAATGAGTGCTGCCCGACTGTTTTTGTTAATCGCATTTGCCACCCAAAACAACGCATCTTCGGTAAAAAGGTCGTCATGGTCGAGCAATGCAACAAACTCACCTTCGGCCATTTCCAGTGCCGTATTGGAAGCTTCAGAAATGTGCCCGTTGTTTTGTCTGAAACGGACTTTTATCCGCGCATCTTTTTGGCTGTATTCCTTCAATAATTCAATGGTCTGTTGGTTTGTGGAGGCATCATCGGCAATACAAAGTTCCCAGTTGGGATACACCTGGTTTCGCACCGATTCGATAGCTTCCTGAAGCCACTTTGGATGGGAATTGTAAGTTGGCAGTAACACCGAGATTAAGGGACGAACCGGGAAAGAAGAAACTTGTTCCGCCATTTGCTTTCTTTTCCCCGGCGTAACCGCATAAAACGCTTTAAACCAGGCTTCATACCCCTGCAAATCAAGCATGGTTATATCGCCAATAAAAGCCTGTTTAACTATGTATTTAAGCTTCCGAAAAACTCCGGTCAAACCCTCATTCCTGAAAACCTGAAGCACTTTGCCCGGCAATGCCTTTAATCCTCCGGTTTTTTTGATTAACCTCAGCAGAAACCTGAATACAGCAGGAATCCTCCCAAAGCCGTAAATTGATTTTCCCGGTAAATATCTTCGTGCAAAATGCTGTGCCATTTCTCTTTTGGTTCAATCAAATGATTAGATTTGCAGGACGTTCAATTGTACACCTGTGCAATTACAAAGATGAATGAAAAAAATGAATTACCACATATCCGGGTTAGCTGTACATAAAGTTTTCCTGTTTGCGGCGTTGTTTTGGGGAACAATCATGGTGTTTCTTGTACCTCCCTACCAGGTTCCCGATGAGCCCGCACATTTTTACAGGGCATATCAGGTTTCCCTGTTTGATTTCAAACCCGAAGTGCGAAACAACCGGCTGGGAGGTGAACTTCCTGTAAGTTTGCAAGAATTTTACAGCACCATCATGGTAACTCCGGGAAACAAGGAAGATAAACTAACCGTTGCCATGCTTGAGGCGGCATCGAAAATCCGGTTAAATCCCGGGGATACCAAATTTTTCACTTTCCCCAACACGGCTTTGTATTCTCCTGTTCCATACCTTCCGCAGGCAATGGGTATCACCATTGGCAGAGTTCTGAAACTTTCGCCTCTGGCGGTTTTTTACCTGGCCCGGCTGTTTAATTTCATGGTTTGGCTTTTAATCGTTTTTACAGCCATCAAAATAATGCCGGTAAAAAAATGGTTGTTTCTTATTCTGGCCCTCACGCCCATGTCGGTGCATATTGCCGGCTCGGCCAGCGCCGATGCACTGCTGAATGCCGTTTCGTTTCTGTTTATTGCCCTGACATTCAGCATTGCCTTTAGTAAAAATGCAATGCTGGATTTCCGAAACCTGGCATTGCTAATCATTCTGGCAGTTGGTATTGCCTTTTCAAAAAACATTTACGTTGTGCTTACGGGGTTGTTTTTTATTATCCCCTGTCACAAATCGGGTACCAGGCAAAAACACCTGAGAAATGGCGCACTGCTGCTTGGTACTGCTTTTCTGGCGTTTGCTGTTTCTTCGCTCTTTGTCAGTCACCTGATGCATCAAATCAACCCGATTGAGCATTTTTACGGCAACGAAAATGCTCCCCGCATCAATCCCGGGGAACAAATCAGTTATATCCTCTCAGATATTCCCGGTTTTTTGCTGATGGCGGTAAAATCGTTTGCAACAAACTGGTATTTACTGAGTAGTTCATTCATAGGAAATCTGGGGTGGCTTGAAGTCACTTTTCACAATTCTTTTTACCTGCTTTCCTATCTTGTCATCCTTTTTCTGGCGGTTTTTAGCGGGAAAAAAGTTAATCCCGTCCGGTTGAGCGATAAACTCATTTTTCTATTGGTTGCCGTTTCGGGGTTACTGGCCTTTTCGTTTACCATGTATTGCAGCTGGTGCGAACCCGGCAGCGATATCATCGAAAACCTGCAGGGAAGATACTTTATACCTTTTGCCCCGCTAATACCGCTGTTGTTTGTCAGCAGCAAATTCACCATTCGAAAACAAACCGTGTTTCCGGCAGTAGCCATCGCGCTTATCATCCTTTCTTTTGGATTGACTGTCAACGAATTGATTCAACGGTTTTATTTATAAATAATCAGCCGGCAATTGTAAACTCACTTCACATACTAATCTCTCACACAGCGAACACTAAAACCGTGGGCCTTTGCAAAGTTAAACCGGTGGACATTGCTGTCACTGGCAGATAAATACCGGAACCAGGCGTTATCGGTCGAGTACTCAGCGGAGCTCCACCAGTCACCATAAATTTCTATGTAGAAAAAGCCACCATTAGCACCCCGATAGCCGGCCGGAAGACCGGAAAACCCGGATTCGTTTGTTGCCCCTTCATTTGGCGAAGACCAATGCGTTGTACCAGATTCTTTTAATTTACTGCCAGCTACACTTGCGCCTCCCAGGTAGTCGGTTAATTCTGTCCATTCGGCATCGCCTGGTAAATGCCAGCCGGCAGGACAAACACCTTGAATACCGCCTGGGTTGATATTGCTGCCTGCCTCTCCGTTCATGGCCGCAGACCAGTTGTATAATACGCCATAAGCAGAGTAATTAGCAGTAGCTTTTGCATCGGTTACATTAGTACCGTCATAACCGTACACATAGCAATATGACGCTGTTGTTGAACCTGTGCCGGGGCCGGCCACATGGGGCAAATATTTCAGGTTTTCTGCCATCCATACCTGATTGCCTATTTTTACAACCTGGTAATGATTGCCGTCTCTTGCATCTGTGAAACCATATTTTAATAATTGAGACTCTTCCAAAGCTTCAATTCTGGCTAAAACAGTTCCTGACACCGTTTCAGCTGTTTTTACATGTAAAGCATACGGCACACTCAGTATTTCGGTAATTCCGCTTATGGAATATGAGCTGCCGCCTGCGAGGTCGGTCTCAGCTTTCAGAAAATAGGGTCCGCTGGCCCAGTCGATATCTGCAAAAGTATTCTCTAACGGTGTGCCGCCGCCAACAGCAAGACTAACCAGCCCGTTTATATTGCTTTGAGGGGCATGGGTTTCAACATATACGGCACTGCCCTCAGCAGAGCCCTGCAAAATGCTGATTCGTACGCCAACGGTCGATTCTTTGACCAGCTCACCCGAGGCATTGCGCACCACCATTTGATAAGCTACTTTTTGCGGCGACTGTGCATGTACAAAAACAGACTGAAAAGCCAGGGCAAAGATTAATGTCAGTATGATGAAATGTTTAGTATTGATCATTTTTTTATGTTTTCTGTTAAATCCTTGAAACAAATCCGACTATTTTGCGAAATCTAATAAATAGTGAAAGCAAACTTCGTTTCCTAATCTCTCACACAGCGAATACTAAAACCGGAATCTTTCAAATTGTTGCCAAAAAGCACATAGCTACCGCCGAAGTTCATAGTATAGTTAATGACATACGTACCGTCAAACTCCGTAGAGCTCCACCAATCACCACTGCTATTT
>Ga0334883_1003696_pt1 | contig 15904 bp, 6 predicted proteins | sample GraSluR1_MG_6_FD_207230 | JGI IMG/M metagenome (GOLD analysis project Ga0334883, IMG submission 207230) | Sludge microbial communities from methane-producing bioreactor in Wageningen University, Netherlands - Granular Sludge_09_05-R1 | ecosystem: Engineered > Bioreactor > Anaerobic > Unclassified... | reverse complement strand
GGAAGATGCGTAGGATGTCGTTCCAGCCCTGCAGGAGCATGTCATTGATGCCCGCCACCACGCCGCAGTTGGCCTCCATCGTGAACGGCCGGTCGTCCCCGCAATAGGCCGTGATGCCCGTCCGGCGCAGGTCGCGGTTGAAGTGCAGGCCATTGCGGCCGATCCAGTACTCGGAAAAGCGCATCAGGCAGTCGTAGGCGAACTCCGGCCTTCCGATCACCGCGCCGAAACTCGCCATCTGAGCGTAGGTGTGCCCGGCCCAGGTGTATCGTCCCAGTGAGAAGTACTGTTCCATGCTGGCGTTGATGATCTCCCGGGTCTCGCCATCGCCCTCGATGGTGAGGTCCATCGCCGGGTGGATGGGCATCAACTGCGACGGGTGTCGGTGCGGCTCATCCAGCGCCTGGCCCGGCCACAGGCAGAGCGCCTTGCTCTCCGTGAGCGGGTAGGGCACCAGCCTGGCCCGCACTTTCAGCGCCGCGGCGGTCAGGTCGTCCTTGCCCAGCGCCTGCTCCATCTCCACCACCCAATCGCAGCAGCGACGGATCAGGCCCAGGTCGATGTTCGGGTCTTGGCACCACGCGCCGGGGGCGTTGTCGCGGTACTCCGGACTGGTGGAGAGCGGCACATGCAGATAGCCGTCCTCGCCTTCTTCCAGGTTGGCGTGGTAGAAGCGGAAGATCTCCGCCACCAATGGGTAGCCGGTCTCGGCCAGCCATTCAAGGTCGATGCTGTGACGCCAGCGCAGCCACACCATCCACCCCAGCCAGGCCGTGCTACTCCAGCCGTACATCACCGTGTACCAGCAGCGCAACACCGTCAGGCGCGGCCCCAGAGCGCAGGGCCAGAACGTGCCCTCGGTGCCGAAGAACCGGCGCGTGAAGGCCTGCGCCAATGGCAGGCAGTCGCGCATGAAGTCGCACCAGCAGTCCATCAGGTCCAGATGCCCGGTGCTCACCGCCGGCCAGAAGGTCTCCTGCAGATTCATGTCCGCGGCATACTCGCCGCGCCACGGGGGCAGCACGCCGTCCATCGCCCACACCCCCTGCAGGCCGGGCGGCAGCTCGCCCTGTCGCGCCGCCGAGGCCAGCAGATACAGCCCCATATACCACAGAAACTCGATCCGCGCTTCGGGCAGGTGTACCTCGGAGGCGCTCCAAAACTCGCGCCACGCGGCCACGTGCTCCTCGTGGAGTGCGTCGATCCCCGCGTCTTTGGCCTCGCGCCAGGTTGCTAGGGCCTTGTCCCGCGCCTCTTCGGTGGTGGCGCCGCTCTCGATGGCGAGGAAAAAGTCCGGCCCAATCGGGTTCCAGGCCACGGCATAGCTGACGCTGTCGGGGATGCACTGGCACAGCACGCGCACCGGGCCCTCGTCCTCGACGACGGGAGCCGGATACCCCAGCTCGGCCACTGTCTCATTGAGCTCGCACAGCGGCCGCAGCGTTAGCCGCGTCTGCGGCGCCGCTCCGGTCAGCCGCAGGCAGAGCACATTGCGTCCGCGGCAGACGAAGGCCAGCAGGCGGTGTTCGCCCGCCGCCGTGGTCACGGTGCCCTCGACATCGGCGCTGCCCGGTCTCAGGCCGCAGCGGTACGCCACGGCCTCCCCCAGGGACAGCTCCGCGCGTCCGATGCTCATCTTCGCCGGTTTCACGGGGTTGTCCCGCAGTTGCCGGCCCTCGAAGATCTCGAAGGCCTCGTCGAAGCGGCCTTCGGCCACCAGTCGCCGCAGCCCGGCGTAGTTCCAGTCGGGGTGCTCCTGGTAGCTGTCGTCTCCGCGCAGGTCCCACAGGTCGACTTTGTCCAAAGTGAGGCGCAGCGGGTCCCCGTCGCCCCATAGCATGGCCCCGATGGCGCCATTGCCGAGGGCAAAGCCGTCGTGCCATTCCAGGGGGGCGCGGCGGTGCAGGATGTTGTGTGCCGCTGCGATGTGCTCTTGCATGTTCGTTTCCCCCGATGACATTGGCCGCGCCGCGGTCGCGCCCGGCCAGATCTATCTGTTGCAAGCAAGGTGGCAATCCCGGCGTCGACAACTGTTCGCTGCCAGTCTGGCGGGTACCTGCGCCCCGTTGCCGTTCCCCCCTCCTCCCGTCGCCGCGTCGTGTGCGGCGTAAGGGAGAGGGGGGAGGCCCGAAGGGCCGGGGGGTGAGGTGTCGTTGCCGTCACCGCCGTTGATGCCGTCTCGCGACACGCGCCACGAACCACGCGCCACGGCCGTTGCCGTTCCCCTCCTCCCGTCGCCGCGTCGTGTGCGGCGTAAGGGAGAGGGGGGAGGCCCGAAGGGCCGGGGGGTGAGGCGCCTTTGGCCGTACAGCCCCGATGGGCCGCCGACAGACGACAACGGCTGCGGGTCCCGGGAAGGTCCTCGCCGCCCCGATGCGGCAATACTACCGTACCATTCACCAGGAGCCTCCTATCATGCGCATGACGACCCTTGCCGCCCTGACGTTGCTTCTCCCGGCCGCCCTGATCTGGGCTCAGACCGACGACGTCATCGTCCACTTCCCCTTCGACGGCGACCTCACCGACGCCACCGGCACCGTGGGCGCCGCCGAGGGCCCGGCGCAGTTCGTCGAGGGGCGTAGGGGCCAGGCCCTGGACCCTCAGTGGAAGCCGTTGACCGTGCAAAGCCGCCCGGAGTTGAACCTCGCCCCCGGCCTGGTCATCGACTGCTGGGTGTACTTCGATCGCCCCGCCACCGGATACCAGCACATCGTGCTGAAGGACAAGGAGTACCAGCTCCGGGTGGACGCCGAGTCTGAGGGTGGTAGGTTCGCGTTCTTTTGCTATGTCAATAACTCCTGGGAGTCACGGGTGCGCACCATCGTGCCCGAAGTCGGTACCTGGTACCACCTGGTGGCACGCTGGACCGGGACCGAGATCAGCCTGGAGACCAATGGCGAGAAGTCCGTCGCACCCCGTACAGGGGTGGTGCTGCCCACCGAGAACCCCTTGCAGCTCGCCTCCTGCGACTGTCGCATCGACGATCTGACCATCCGCTGCGGCGGTGCGGCCCAGGCGGCGCTGGCCAAGCGGCTGTCCGCGCAGACGCCGGAGGCGGAGCGCGTCACGGAGGAGGCGTTCGGTGCCGCCGAGGGCTGGGAGGGCTGGACGGGCGGCCTGGGAGCCGACGTGTCCGTGACCGACGGGGCGCTGCAGGCTAAGCTGCCCTCGGCGGCCGCCGTGGTCATCAACCCGCGCCTGCAACTGGATGTCTCCAAACGCCGCTATGTCTCTTTGGACCTGGTCTGCCCCGGGACCCAGGATGCCGTGCTGAGTTTCCTGACCGACGCCGGCTCCGGGTCCGTGTCGTTCCCCATCTGGGAGACCGCCCGGCAGTCCATCGTGGACCTTTCGAGCAACCCGAACTGGCGGGGGACGTTGAGGTCATTGTCACTGTCTCTCACCGAGGACGAGCCGCGCGAGCTGACGCTACGGAACGTGTGGGTCTCCGCCGAGGCTCGTGGCAGGCCATATCTTCATGTGCGCAGCGTCACCCCCGGCCGCGCCGCTCTGCGCGCCGGTAGGGAAGAGAGCATCATCGCCGTGGTGCGCAGTCTTGGGGCCCCCGCGACCGGCGTGCGGGCGAGGCTCCAACTGCCTGAGGGCATGGAAGTGCTGGGGTCGCCGGTGATCGCGGTTCCCGACCTGGCGTACGACAGCACGCGCAACATCGAGTGGCAGGTGCGGGCCGACGGCCCCGTGAGCGGCACCGCCCGGGTCACCGTCGGCGCTGATGGCGCTGGGGCGGCCGAAGCCACCTGCGAACTCAACGTCACCGCGCATCTAGGCCTCACCGCCGCCGACTATGTGCCGGAGCCCCAACCGGTGGAGCCGGTTGTGGCCACCCTCATGCACTACTGCCCGCTGTGGAAGTTCGGCACCCACAGAGGCTGGAGCGCCATCGAGGACTGGCCGGAGCGCAAGCCCGCCATCGGCTGGTACGACGAGGGCACGGAGGAAGTCGCCGACTGGCACATCAAGTACGCGGTGGAGCACGGCATTCAGGGCTTCATCTACTGCTGGTACCGGGCCAACTACGGGCCCGACGTCAAGCACGGCCTGGGCCACGCGATCGAGGCCATGATGCGGGCCAGGTACATCGACAAGTTCACCTTCACCATCATGTGGGAGAACGGCTGCGCCCTGGGGGTGCAGTCGCGGGAAGACATGATGCAAAACCTCCTGCCCTACTGGATCGAGAACTACTTCAAGCACCCCTCGTACCTGAAGATCGACGGCAAGCCGGTGTTGTTCGTCTGGGTGCCCGGCAGCGTCGCCGGGACGGTGGGCGGCTCGGATCAGGTGAAGGCGATGTTCGACGACATGCGCGCCGCCTGCCGCAAGGAGGGCTTCGAGGGGCTCACCATCATCGGCTGCGTGGGCTCGGCGGACCGCAACTTGCTGGAGCGCATGGCCCTCGAGGGCTGGGATGCCAGCTCGGCCTACGGCCTCATCGGGCCCACCGACACCCCGCCGGGGCGAGACCCCGACGGCGCCGTCACCAGGCCCTACGCCGAGAGCGTGCCCAATCAACTCCGCATCTGGGAGGGCAAGAAGGAGATCGGCGCCCTGCCCGACATCGTGGATGTGATGATGGGCTGGGACGCACGGCCGTGGCATGGCCCCAGTTCGGGGTACATCGCCGGGGCCAATGCGGAGAGCTTCCGCACCGCCGTGCAAAGCGCCAGGGACCTCATCGAGAGGACTCCGGGCAACGGTCTGGACAAGCGCCTGCTGGTCTTCGACAACTGGAACGAGTTCGGGGAGGGCCACTACATCGAGCCCACCGCGGGCTTCGGCTTCCAGTACCTGGACGCCATCCGCGAGGTGCTCTGCCCCGGCGCCGAGCCCTGCGTGGACATCACGCCGGAGGACGTGGGCCTGCAGACGCCGGATCGCGTCTACCGCGCCAGCAGAGGCATTCTCAGTGCCGCGCCCAAGGAGCGCAAGGGCGAGGGGAGCCTGCTTGCCCACTGGAGCTTCGACGAGGGCGATGAGATCGTGTGTCTCGATTCGGCGCCCACCGGTTTCCACGGCTTCAAGCACGGGTTCGAGAGTGCCCCGGGCGTTGCGGGTGAAGGGTTCCTGTGCAGGGGCGGCGCAGTGAGCGTGGGCAATGACCCGCTCTTCTTCCCCGAGGACGGCATCACGGTGGAGTTGTGGGCGAACCCGTCGGAGGAGGGGCAATCGGACCAGTGGCTCGTCAACACCGTAGCGGGCTCGGACACCGGCTACCGATTGGGCCTGGGTGGCGGCAAGGTGGCCTGGCAGATCCCGGTCACGGACTGGAGTCACATGGTCGGCGGTCCGGAGCCGCTGCCGGTGGGGGAATGGTCGCATGTGGTGGCGACATACGACAACGAGACGATGCGGATCTACATCAACGGTGAGGAGCAGGCCTCGCTCCCGCGTCCGGGCCGGATCAGGGTCTCGACAGGCAATCTGGTCCTGGGGAGCTTCCAGCCCGGCCATGCTCGGGCGTACTTCGAGGGCGTAATGGACGAGGTTTGCCTCTACGACCGGGCGCTGACGGCGGAGCAGGTGCGGGAGAGGTACGAGGAGAGGCGGCGGTAGGGGGCGTAGGCGGTTCGCCGTCGTGGGGCGGGCTTTCCACTCAGATTATGCAGGTTCCGGGCAGGCGCCGATTCACGTCACCTCACCCCCCCAGCCCCCCTCTCGGCGTCTCTTCGAGCCGCTTGTACTCCGCCAAACGGCCGGCGGAGACGGGAGGAGGGGGGAGAACGGCAGTACTTCGACCGTTCCCGACGCGGGAATGGCGAAATGCGGCCCCAGTGTGTTCATGCATAATGTGAGTTTCCAGCCCGTCGGGCGTTGTCGTCTGTCGTTGTAGGGCGGGGGCCTGTACCCCGCCGGCGTTCGCCGTCCGCTGTTGTCGTTGCCGTCCCCGGGACCACGGGCGTCCCGCCACGGATGAGCGGCAGCGCTACTCCGCCACCAGGACCGCAACGCTCAGGAGCTCCGGCGCATGGTGCTGCACGCTGCGCCTGGCCTCAATCTGTGCCAGCCGCCGGGCGCAGTCCTGCTCAAGCTGAGACAGCTCGTACTCTGCGCGGCGGATCGCAATGTCCATGTCATCCCCGGCCAGCAGGCGTTGCTGGTACTGCAGCACGGCACCTCTGAGCCTGTCGGCCTTGGCAGCGCGGAAGTGCTCCAGGCTCTCCACAGAGGCATCTGCCTGCTTCTCTCGCTCTGATGAGAGACGCAGGAATTCGTCCTGAGCCACGTCAGCCGCCTTTGCGCTCGCGAGCCGCTCCAGGTCCTCCGCCAGGGGCAGTAGCTTCGCCACCCGCTCGAGGGCATCGGGCTCGGCCACGGCGGTCCCCTCGGCCCGCAGCAATCGCTGCCCGGCGTCCGCATCGACCCGGCCCGCCGCGTCGACGAAGACCGGCACCAGAGTCTCGCCGATGGTCTGATCGTGGGCATCTGCGAAGCGCAGAGTGTAGACACAAAGCAGGCCGGCCTCGGCACCCAGTTCCTCGGTAGACAACAGCTTCGCCGTCGTGGCGCCGCGCAGGCCCGGCACGCGACTGCGGCAGTGCCTGATGATGGCCGTCAGCAGGGGATGTCCGAACGCGATGAACTGCAGGTCCCGTGCCTTCTGAGCGAAGGCGGTGGCCTTGTCGAATGTGGCACGTGGGTAGGTATCCAGCACGCGCTCGCCGTACCTCACCCGCGGCGGCGTCGACAGGCGGACCACACGAGGGGTCCGTGTGTTCGCCACCCGCCCCTGATGCAGGCGGAAGTACCTCCGCACGAAGGACTCAATGTCGGCATTCGTCGGCATCGTCTCGGCGCTGCGCCGGATCACCCTGTCGGCCTCGCCCTTGTCGAAGTGACGGAGGGGCTGGAACAGGCTGCTCTCGATCTGCGCTCCCATCTGTCGACGGGCCTCGAGGGCCTGCTCCACGTGGCCCGCGGTCACCTCGGGCGGCGTGTCTTGAGCGATGGCGTGGATAATGAGGTCCGAGAGCTTGTTGAGGTTGTCCGCTTGCGCCGAGGCCGAGAGACCCAGGATGTTCGGGGCATAGCCACCGAGCTGCTCCTCGATCGTCTTGACCTTGCGTAGCAGCCGGGTGAGGATGATCCCCTCCCGCGTATTGGTTACCTGGATGTTGTAGACGTGTACGTCGTGATCCTGGCCGTAGCGGTGGAGACGGCCGATGCGCTGCTCGATACGGTTGGGGTTCCAGGGCAGTTCGTAGTTCACCATGATGTGGCAAAACTGCAGGTTGAGACCCTCCCCGGCGGCGTCGGTGGCCAGCATCAGGTGGCAGCCGGGTCCGGCGAACTCCTCCTCGGCCTGCTGGCGCTCCTCCATGCTCATGCTTCCGTAGATCTGCGCGATGGGGCCGAAGTCCTTGCCAAGCACCTCGTCGCGCAGATAGTCCAGGGTGTCGGTGTACTCCGTGAACACCAGTACCTTCTCTTCCGGTGCTCTCTTAAGGACCCCCTCCACGAACGACCGCAGCTCACGCGCCTTGGTATCCACCGCGATCTTCCGGGCCAGCTTCACCAACTCGCGCACCCGGCGCACCTCCGCCTTGTGGGCCGGGGAGTCGGCGCGCAGGCGCGCCTCCTCAAGCCGCTGCTGCAACTCCTCACGCCGCTCGTCGCTGAGGGCCTCCTCATCGTCCTCGCGGTCACGCAGCTCACGCAGCTCGGAAGCGCGCAGCGCCGCCGCATTGGGGTTCTCCAGCGCCATCAGTCGCCGCTCCAGCGAGCGCCGTATCGCCGCCACGCTGCTGACCATGCGCTTCTGCAGCAGGACCATCAGAAACCCCACCGCGTTGTCCCGCTGGGCGGAGGCGGCCTGGTACCCCTCGCGCACGTACTTGGTGACCTCCTCATACAGGTGTAGCTCTTCCTTTGTGAACTTCACCTCGGTCGTATCCACCCACCGTGGACGAAATAGCGGGCTGCCGTCATCCCTGCGGATGTCCCCCTTGCCCCGCCGCACCATGATCGGCTCCAGGGCGGCCGGGGTCACCTCCTCCACGCCATCGAAGCGGAGAGGGTCCAGATGCTGCAGGAGCGAGAGGAATGCGTGGGGGTCGCCGTCGTGTGGGGTGGCCGACAGCAAGAGCAGAGCATCGCAGGCCGGGGAGATGTCGCGTGCCAGCTTGTACCGCTCGTTGAGCTCCTCCCCACACCCGTGCTGAGAGACCTTGTGTGCCTCGTCGATGACCACCACGTCCCAGTGGGCTTCCGCGAAGTCCGGAGCGTTGTTCCCCTCCTGACGGGGTTTGGCGGTGTCCACCGAGACGATGGCCCGCGGGTATCTTGCCGACAGTGGCTCTCCCGCCGGCCGTGTGCTGCGCCACTTGCGCAGGTCGGCCGAGGTGAGCCGCTCGAATCGCTCGTCGAACTTGTCCTGCATCTCCCGCTCCCACTGGTACGTCAGCCCCGCCGGACACACGATCAGCACCCTGTCCGCCCGGTGACGGGCCATCAGCTCCTTGATCACCATTCCCGCCTCCACCGTCTTGCCCAGCCCCACATCGTCGGCGATCAGGAACCTTGGCTCCCAGGCGGACACCACCTTGTGCACCGCCGCCACCTGATATGGCTCCAGCTTGGCCCGGGAGTTCGACAGCGACACCAGACGGTCGTACTCGTAGGCCAGCGACAGCCTCGTAGCGTCGACGAGCAGGTCGAACTGCTCGGCGGTGTCGAAGTCCATCTGGGCCAGGCGGCTCAGCGGCGTCTCTACACGCTCGAAGCATGTGGGCGGCGAAAGCAGCGTCTGCGTGCCCACGCCCCTTACCGACACCTTCACACTCCACCGCTCCCCCAGTCGCGTGACGGTGATCACGTCCCCCTCACTGCCGTTGAAGCGCACCAGATCGCCGGGCTGCAGCTCCCCTGGATCCACATAATCGGGCACTATGGGGCCCTCCTTGCCTTCTGGAACTGCGCGGGTGTCGGGAACCCGGTAGATGAGCCGGCCCGCCAGGTTGTGGGTCTGCTCCCAGAAGCGGCGGTAGTCCTCGAAGCACTCGTCGCTGAGCCACGGCGTGGCCTCCCACAGCGAGTCGAAGATCCGCCGGGCCCCGACGATAGTCTCGTGCTCCCCAGGCAGCTCGAGCGCCAGGTTCAGCTCCACATTGTCCCGCAGACCGCCGCCGGTGAAGTTCGAGGAGCCCACCACCAGTACGCTGTAGCGTCCGCTGGTGAGAAGATAGCACTTGGGGTGGAAGCCCTGCAGCCCCGAGGAGGAGACCATGCGCACCTCGGTGCGTCCGCCCAACTCGCGAAGGAACCGGAGAGCTTCCGGCTCGGTCTGCGAAAAGTCGCCGCAGGTGAGGAGGCGCAAACGGCCGCCGCGGCGGGCCAGCTCCGAGAGCGGCTCCCGCAGCAGCTCGATGCCGCTCACGCGCAGGTACGCCACCTGGATGCAGGCCTCCCCCGCCATGGGCAGGAGCCGCGCCAGATAGTCGGAGAGCGACCGGTCGTCGAGGTGGTTGTCAATCAGGCGCATGGTGCTCGGTGCTCCCGCGAACCCCCCTGTGGCTCAGTCCCTCGCGTGGTCGGTTGCCACGAGCCAACCCTGCTCCGAGAGTCTGCGCCAGGCCACCTCTATGTGCTCCGGGCGGTAGCGATCTCTCTTGCGGTCGCTCCAGGCCTGCAGGCCCGACACGGCCGCGGCGGGGTCGTCCCGGGCCTGCGGGTCCTCGCGCGTCGCGACCCAGTGTATGGTAGCCAGAAGCTCCATGCCGTACGGCGTCTCAAAGCCATAGATCAGCTCGCCCACTCGGCGGAGGTACCCGGTCGAGGCGGGGTCTTCCGCCAGGAACGCCCGAGCGGCCTGCGCTGCGTCGGGCAGAAGGTGAATCTGCGCCTCATGGCTGCGGTCGCCGTAGCCACGGGTGTAGTGACCCTCGAGCCGTTGCATGGCGTGGTTCAGGTTCTCGGCGTATGGGCCGTACCGGGCCTTCACGAACTGCAGTCGCAGTGGCGCCCCGGCCTCCTGCAGGAAGTAGGCGAGCTTCTGCACCTCCAGCAGGGTCAGGCGGTAGTCCAGCGCCCGGTACAGCTCCAGCAGACCGATGAACATGGCCCTCGCCGCGGTCAGCTCCGGCTTCGTGGTCCCGACGGGCATTTCGGCGGCCTGCGGACCTCCCGCGGGCGCGAACAGTAGCACACGCACCTGTGGTACTCGCTCACAGGCCTCCACGATCAGGGGATGCACGTCCGCCCATGCCAGTCCGCCATTGCCGCATCCCAGAGGGGGCACGGCCACGGACTGGATCCCCAGAGCGATGACCTGCGCCACCAGGTCGTCCAGGCCCTCGGCGATGCCCTTGAGCTGCGAGCGTTGTCGCCAGTGCTCCTTGGTCGGGAAGTTGATGATGTACCGCGGGTTGCCCAGACGCCCTGTGGGCACGACGAACATCCGCCCGATCCGCACCTCACCGGCGCGGCATGCCTGCTCGTACGCGCGGAAGTTGTCGGGGAAGGCCTGCTTGAACTGCAGCGCGATCCCCTTGCCCATCACGCCCACTGTGTTGACGGTGTTGACGAGGGCTTCGCAGTCCGCTTCAAGCAGATTCCCTCGCGTATACTCGATCAAGTGCATTGCCTCCTCTCAGGTCAGTAGTACCACTTCGGCTTGGCGACCACCTCCGTTGCGTGGCCCGCGGCGGCCAGCAGGTCCTCGGCGTGGGACTTCGCCCGGGCGTCCCGGACGCCGACCCTGTGCACCAGGCCCCACGGGAGAGCGTGGTGCACCAGGAACTCCGCCTGTCGCCGTCGCTTTCGGTCCGGGTCATCGTCGGTGTCCGCCCAGTACCGCTCGCGCATGAGAGGCCAGTCAATGGCTTCAAGGTCTTTCAGATCGTCGTGGAACCGAGTCAGAGGCATGATAGCATGCCCGTCGGTGAAGACGAAGCGCAGAGCGGCCTTGCGCACGGCCTCTACCGAGGTCACCACGTGCACGATGGAGCCCTCCCCGCCCCGGTAGCCCACCACGTAGCCGGCATGTATCGCGTAGAGCATCGGGGAGCGCGGGGCGAAGTAGAAGGGCACGTAGTCGTGCAGGTCGCCGCCGGGAGGGAGCGGCACGCGCGTCACGGCGCGTCGGTCCTGAATGCTCTCATGCGCAATGTTAGTATACCCGGTCTCGCACACCGACCGATAGCACCGCAGCCCGCCCGCCGCGAGGATGGCGGGGAGGTTGTCGATGTGCGTGATATGGTAGATGAGGGTCGGCACAGCAGTGCCCCGCTCTTCGGTCTTGGGCCACCTGGCGGCCTGCACGGAATGCCGGACGCGCCGTCCGTCAGTTCGCTGCCCCTTCTTCCTCGCCCTCCGCCTCCTGCAGCCCTTCCCCCTTCACCACCGCAATCTCCTCCTCCGTCAGCCCGTAGAGCTTGTACACGATCTGGTCGATCAGGTCGTCGGTCTTCTCCCTCACCCCTTCACCCACACATCCATATCGCCTGCGGCGTAGGCGTTGTAGTAGTGGAGGATCAGGTCCTTCGTGCGATACCGGCCGTATTGCTCGATATCGTGGCGCTTGACTATCGGGAAGGTCTCCAGGATGTAGTCGGCCTCCTCGCGGGTCAGGCCGTAGAGGTGGAAGTACAAAGCATCCAGTTGGCAGCGCAGGTGCAGGCGGCGCTCCTCGTCCCAGATGAAGGGTGGCTTGACCTTCCCCGTCTCGTCCACATAGCCCATGTCCTCGGCGAACCCGGCGATGTCGTGGGCGGTGTAGGTGAGTTCCAGGACGCGTTCGGAGATGAAGTCCGCCGGCCGCACGCCGTGGTAGTCCTCCTCGTAGCGCGAGGGAGGGAGGATGGGGAGCTGCTGAACGATGAAGAAGTTGAGGTGCTGTCCGCCCACCTTCTGCCGGGCGGTGTAGTCGAAGGGCAGGGCACAGCAGTTGGCCAGAAGCAGAGGCATGGACGAGGGGTTCTCATCGTCACCGATGAGCACAGGGAGGTTGTTGCCCATCCCCGCCCACGGCACGGCTGCCGCGATCATCGTCCGTTCGTTGGTTGGGGAAGTAACATCCTTGAAGGCAAGGAGCCACGGCGCCTCACCGATCCTCGCCGCCACCTCGTCGGCCTCTACCCAGAACTGCGGAAGCGCGCTATGCATCGGGTCCTCGTGCTGCTCCGTGGCTGTGGGAGCAGGCTGCGCCGGGCGGTGCAGGTTCTCGGGGTTCACCACCACGCTGGCCGCCCGGTGGTCGTACATCTGCACCATCTTGCCCTCGTACAGCGGAACATAGAGCTCGCCCCCGCGCCTCCACGCATTGCCCTCCACCGGGTAGAAGCCCTCTGCCTTCAACTCCTCGGCCGTGCGGAACAGGCCCGAGTCGTTGGTCATGTGGAACATCGTGTGGTACCGCACGCCCCAGGGGTTCTCCTCGCCTGACTCGGTCTCGCGCACCAGCACAGGCACCCGGTCATAGATGCCACGGGTGATCTCCGCATCCCGCCGGCCCCGGAAGACGGGGCAGGTCTTCGTGTTCGGGTTCATCAGCGCACAGTCCTCGGCGCGCAGGGGGAAGACCCGCTCGGCGTCCGCCAGGTCGGCCTCCGTGTGCAGGAAGAAGCCGGACATGAACTCAGGGTGCTCCTCCCCCCCGGTGAGGATCAGGACGGTGAACTTGAAGCTCCGGTGCACATCCGGGAACGCCCCCTCCCGGTTCTCGAAGTCCAGCAGCGTCTGCAGCGTCTGGGTCTCCACGAGGTCACCGAAGAAGGCGGAGGTCGTGCGGTCCGTGGCGATGCCGCTGGGGACGAGCACGCCGACCCGGCCCCGCTCGCGGCAGAGCTCCCGGCCCCGCTCCGTCATTACGGCGTACAGGTTCGTGTCACCCCTGCCCATGAAGGTATACTGGCCCGACTCACGGGTCCAGGCCAGCTCCGCCTCCGCGCGGGCCCGGGCCGCCTGGTACTCCTCCCACAGAGCCGGATTGCGCTGGGGCAGTTGCGCCGTCAGGGCCTTGCGCTTCGCCGCCGTCGGAGCCAGCGCGATCTCACGGTCCCGCAGGGCGAAGAACTCGTTCTCCTGCAGCTTGATCCGCTCCCACGGCGGGTTCCCCACCACCGCATCAAACCCCCGCTCGCCCTCCGCCTTCAGCCCCTTGTCCCCGAAGAACGCCTCCGGGAACTCCAGCTCCCAATGGAAGAACCGCAACCCCGGATCGTCCGCCCTCTCCTGAGCCTCCGCGAACCACTCCGCCCCCTCCAGTGCCTCCCACTGCGCCTCGTCGGCGTCCAGGGCCTCGGTGGCCTCGGAATACTGCTCCGGCGAGACGGGGGCGCCGAAGAACGGCGCTAACCAGCAGTTGGCTACCCTGCGGAAACGGTCTCTGACGCGCTCCAGCTCGCGGTACAGGGTCTCCTTGGCATGCTCGGCCTCCGCGGTCTCGCCGGGGCTCTGGGAGATGCGGCGCAGGAGGTCCAGCATCGGCCCGAGATGCCGGCGGGTGAGGGCCTCGCTGAAGCCCAGGACGAGCTGGGCGCCGCTGCCCTTGACGCGCTTGCCCTTCTTGTCGAAGCGTGGGGGCTCCTTGTTGAGGTCCCGCTCCAGCCAGGCGCCGATGAGGCTATTGCCGTGGCGCAGGTGGTGGTCCAAGAAGGACAGGGCCTTGTCCTGGCTCACCGTATGCAGCCACAGGGAGAGCTTGGCCAATTCCACCGCCAGCGGGTTGAGGTCCACGCCAAACAGGCAGCGCTCCACGATGAGCCGCTTGTAGGTGGCCTGGAGGTCCTCGTCGTCGCCCCCGGGCGCGGGGAGGGAGGGGTCTGTGGCCATCGCCATGCTCAGGAAGTCGGCGGCGCCCACGAGGAAGTGACCGCTGCCCATGGCCGGGTCCAGGACCTTCAAGGACAGGTAGGGCTCCAGGCGGCTGCGCTGCAGCTCATCGAACTGCTCGCGGGTGACGGGGTCGAAGCGATCGGCCAGCTTCTTTTCCAGCTCCTGGCTGCGCTCGGCGAGGGCGGCCGTCTGCTGCGCCGCTTCATCGGCCAGCGGGCCGATGGTATGCTCGACGATGTAGTCCACGATGTAGGCGGGGGTGTAGTAGCTGCCGGTGGCCTTGCGCTCCCCGCGGGAGGTGGCCAGATAGACCTCACCGGCCTCGATGCGCCGCGGATTGCGGCCCTTGGCCGGGGCGGCGACCTCCGCTTCGGGCTTGAAGACCGGCTTGCCCTTCTCGGAGGCCTCCACAAGGGGCGCCTCGGCGAGGTGGGGCTGCAATTCCAGAAGGCCCTCGTAGATGCTGCCCAGGTGCTGGACGGCTAAGGTGGTGTAGTCGATGTCCTGGCCGCCCGGCTCGTCCCACCGCTCGCGGCGGTAGGCCAGGAGGTCGATGACCTCGGCCAGGCGGCTATCGCCGATCTCCCAGCGGCGCACGCCCTCCATCGGCCGGTGGGCGATGTGGGGATGCTTCTCGGGCGAGAACAGCCCGCCATTGTAGGCGGGGATGATCCAGCGGTTCTCATGCGAAAAGCCCTGGTCGATGAGGCTGAAAAGGTCGCAGAGCTGGCCCCAGAGCCGGTGGGCGGTGGGGAGGTACGGCAGGTGGGCGCGGAGGTTCTTATTGACCTCGCGGTGCAGCGTGCGCAGGCTGTAGGCCTGATAGTGGTCGTCATCGCAGGGCAGAAGGCCGCGGTCCTCGGCGTAGAGGACAAACAGCAGGCGGTACAGGACGATGAGGCAGTTTTCGTGGACGAGCTTGAGCGCGGCGGGGTCGTGCGGGTCCAGACCGTTTTGGGGAGCCCGGACAAAGCCGTTCATCAGCAGGCGCAGGGCGTCGTAGACGGCTTCCTTGAGGCTGTCACCGACCTCGGTGGCGTAGGCCACAGAGCCGTCGAAGACCCTGTCGAGGAAGGTCTTGCCGGCCTGGTCGGGAAGATGGGCCTCGCGGCGGAAGAACAGGTAGAACCAGCGGAAGGCGTCCAGGTCTTCGCGCTGGAGGATGGCCTCGAGGTCGACTTCGAAGTATGTGCCTCCGGCCCGGGACTTGTCCTGCTCGTACAGGCGCCAGATGCGGCCGTTGGTGAGAACACCCCAGCGGACTTTGGCGCGGTACAGGTAGTTGGCGATCTGGGCCGAGGGGTTCTCATCGGCGGCGCGTTCCTTGTCCAGGGAGGCGCACCAGCGTTTTGCATCCCCCAGGCAGGGCACCGTGCGCCAATAGTCGGCGGTGCCCTTGTGGGCCTCGGCCCCGTCGCGCTCCTGTGCGGTGCGGAAGAGCGCGTAGTCGGGCTGGCGGCGGGCATCGACATTGGGGATGGTGACCTGGACCTGATAGCAGTCGCCGGGGCTGCGTTCGCCCCAGAGGAGGTTGAGCGCCGGGCGGATGAAGTCGCGCTCGGTCTGGGACTCATTGGTGGCCTCGGTGAAGAGGTCGGCGCGCTCGCGGTAGAGGGCCAGGAGGGCTGAGAAGGCCTCCTGGAGGCCCTCGGGCCGATCCCACTCGGGCAACTCGGGGAGGTGGTGTTGCAGGAAGTGGTCTGCGAACAGGCCGCGGTTGCGGGCGGGTTCGGAGATCGGCAGTTGGGGCTGGTCGCTGCTGTGTGATTTCCTCATGGCGATGAGTGAAGGGCCTTAGGGGTATGCTCCAAAGGAGCCCAATGGCGGGCGGCGGGAGGGAGTAATGCGTGACAAACGCGGTGAGGTTCGTTGGCTTGCGGGGTATTCCCTCCCGGCGGTGGTTGTGGGGCGGGGGCCGCCGCTCGCCGTCGTCGTTCGCCGTATGAATGGGTGCTCCCGCGCGTTCGACCCGTGGCTAGTGTGCATTGTCAACGTCAACGTCAACGTCAACGTCAACGTCAACGTCAACGTCAACGTCAACGTCAACGTCAACGTCAACGTCAACGTCAACGTCAACGTCAACGTCAACGTCAACGTCAACGTCAACGTCAAC
>Ga0334883_1003694_pt1 | contig 15924 bp, 17 predicted proteins | sample GraSluR1_MG_6_FD_207230 | JGI IMG/M metagenome (GOLD analysis project Ga0334883, IMG submission 207230) | Sludge microbial communities from methane-producing bioreactor in Wageningen University, Netherlands - Granular Sludge_09_05-R1 | ecosystem: Engineered > Bioreactor > Anaerobic >... | reverse complement strand
AACACCGCCTGATCTGACTGATTTTTCGTATTTGTCAAGAGAAGGCTGGTTCAGTGCGACCACCACATCGGGTTTTGTTACGAACGGCGAACCTATCTCCCTGTCGCTGACAGTAACACCGCAGTTCGCAGTTCCGCCCCTCATCTCAGGTCCATATGAGGGAAGCCATGTAACATATTTACCCTCTTTTATGGCGCCGTACGCAACCAGCTGCCCCAAGACCATTACGCCCTGACCGCCAAAGCCTGCGCAAAACAGCGTACGTGTGTAATTCGACATTTAGCCGGACCTCCCTTACTCAAAGTCCTTGAATACCCCTAAGGGGTAATAAGGGATCATGTTATTCACAAGCCAGTCGCATGCGTCAGTGGGCCTCATTCCCCAGTTCGTAGGGCAGGTAGAGAGGACTTCAACAAAGGAGAAACCCTTATTCTCCATCTGGTTTTTAAAAGCTTTCCTGATCGCTTTTTTAAGACCGTTCAAGTGAGAGGGTTTTGCCGCAGAGACCCTTTCTATGTAACATGGCGAAGCAAGGGATGCCAGCAACTCTGACATTCTTATCGGGTAACCGGCCCTGAGAGGGTCTCGCCCGCTCTGGGTGGTCGTTGTCTTTTGTCCGAGCAGTGTAGTAGGAGCCATCTGGCCTCCTGTCATGCCATATATCGCATTATTTACAAAAATTACGGTTATGTTTTCTGACCGATTGGCGGCATGTACTATCTCTGCCATACCTATCGAGGCAAGATCTCCGTCTCCCTGATATGTGAAAATCAGCCTGTCCGGCCTTATCCGCTTGAAGCCTGTCGCCACTGCAGGAGCCCTGCCGTGCGGAGCTTCAATGAAATCTGTATCTATGTACCCGTACATAAGGGCCGCACAGCCCACAGGAGCTACTCCCGTGGTTATATCCTGAATATAAAGTTCGTCCAGAGTCTCGCATAACATCCTGTGGATTATCCCGTGAGTGCAGCCGGGACAATAGTGTGAATGAACTCCCTCTACCCAACTTTTAGGTCTCTGGTAAACGATTTTTTCTGCCACTTTCAGTCCCCTCCTTTTCAGGAGAGCTCCGCAAATATCTTGCGGCACTCTTCTTCAATTTCTTCTACCCCAGGACACATACCGCCTGAACGTCCGTAAAAACTCACAGGAATATTGTATTTGACTCCCCTGTTTACATCTTTTATCATCTGTCCCCAGTTCATTTCGACATCAAGGATGTGTTTGCAGGTTGGGATAAGTGTTTCGAAATCTTTGTACGGGAACGGACTTACCAGGAGCGGCCTGATGAGTCCGACTTTGTGACCCTCGGCCCGGAGGCTGTCGACTGCAGATCTGGCTATCCTTCCGACTGTTCCGAAAGCTGAAATAACTACGTCGGCATCATCCGTAAGATATTTTTCACAGGCAGTTTCATTCTTTTCTATTTCGTGCCACTTTGCTTCAAGTTTCCTGTTGTGTTCTTCAAGTTCGTCCGGATCCAGGAAGAGGCTTCTGATGATGTTCCTTTTACCGCCTCTTTCCCGCATGTATCCGCAGGCCCATTTTTCAGGATGGGAAAGGTTCTTGCCATGACCTTCAGGTATCTCCACAGCTTCCATTATCTGTCCGATGACTCCGTCACAGAGCACCATTACCGGCGTCCTGTATATCTGTGCAAGATCGAATGCTTTCTGGACCATGTTCACAGTCTCCTGAAGTGAACCCGGAGCAAGGACTATGAGGTTGAAATCGCCATGGCCAATGCCGCATGTCGCCTGGTTGTAGTCTGACTGAGATGGGAGAATACCGCCCAAACCCGGGCCGGCCCTGACTACGTTGACCACTACGACCGGAACTTCCTGCCCTGCAATATAACTCAATGTCTCCGACATAAGAGAAATGCCAGGGCTTGAGGAGCTTGTCATGACCCTTTCTCCAGTAGCTCCTCCGCCAAGTATCATGTTTGACGCCGCAACTTCGCTTTCTGCCTGGAGATAGACGCCGCCAACCTCAAAAAGCCGCTTTGACATGTACTCCGGGATCTCGTTCTGGGGGGTTATCGGATAACCGTAGAAATACTTGCAGCCAGCCTGAACAGCAGCCTCAGCGATCGCCTCAGTACCTTTCATCAAAGTTTTTGCCATTTTGATCACCCCTTCTCACATCATTCTTCACGAAAGACCTTGATAACTGCATCAGGGCAGCGCATAGCGCACATTCCACAGCCTATACAGTCTTCAGGCCTTGCCGCTTCCACGGGGCGATATCCTTTTTTGTTGATCTTATCGGATATTTCAAGGACATTTTTAGGACACGCCTCCACGCACATAGAACAGCTCTTACAGTATTGCTCGAGTATTTCGACTCTCCCTTTTGGCATATGAAACACTCTCCTTTTGTATTAAATACGTACCTTGCCTCTTTCCCACGGCAGTAATATCTCTCTTTGAAGTATCCACAGCGGGATATTATCCGGAAGGATCTTTCTCACATCAGATGAAATCGATTCCTCTGCTATCCCGAAAAGCATCGGAACATCCATCTTTTTTGAAAAGTTGTCAACTAAAATTATTCCTTCGGCACAGTCTTTCGGGCTTGTTGTGTCCATAAGATGCGGATTTGCTGCTATAGAACTGACTTTCAGTCCGCATGTCGCTTCAAGTTTGTCTTTCATTTGGGCGATTTCTGAAAAAGTTTTGGTGTGGGTCCTGTAAGGGTTGATTACAAATATGAGGTCGTATCCAGCTTCAATAATTTCCGGCTCAAACTGTTTTAACGCAAGAGCTCCCTTTGAATCTCCACCTACATCGATAATAAGTCGTTTTGATGGATCGTGTATCTTTGTACGGATCAAGGGGTTAATATAGCTCATGTCCCCCCATTTGATATCTCCGGGAGGCGTCAGTACAGAAAGGTTATCCTTTTTTATGTCGCAGGCAAGAGCCCTGAGGCAAAAATAGGGATTGATTATGTCCATGTCAGCAAGGATAACGCTTTCACCGCTGTCAGCCAGCGCAGAAGCAAGGCTCATGGTAAACTCGGTCTTTCCTGATCCAAGAGCCCCAGTGACGGCAACTACATGGTTCCATTTTTTATCTTTCAACAAAGAGAGGTTGTTCTCAGGGGCACAGTTATTCTTTTTCATAAATGTGGGCCTCTTCTTCCCCTGTAAGCACTTTGTAAGCGCCCTCAGCAAGTGCTCTCAGTTCGTCTTCACCGGGTACGCAGATGACCTCTGATATCCAGGACACCCTTTCCTTTATAAGATCACACAGGTATGTGCTGTTTGCCAGGCCTCCGGTCAGTATGACGGCGTCGACCTTGCCGTAAAGGTTGGTGGCCCTTGCACCAATTTCAGCAGCTATCTGATAGGCCAGCGCGTCTACTATAAGTTTCGCCTTCTCTTCTCCGGCCTGCACCCTTTCGACGATCTTTCTGAAATCACGTGTGCCAAGATGGCCGGCAACTCCTGCCTCACCTACAAGCATCCTTTCCATTTCTTTTTGGGTGTACTTGCCTGAGAAGCACCTTTTAATAAGATCACCGGCATGCACTGTTCCAGCACGTTCCAGAGACATGGGTCCGTATCCTGCAAGCCCGTTATTGACATCAATGACCATTCCTTCACAGTGTGCTCCGACCGTAACTCCGCCACCCATATGTGCGATGATGAATTTGCACTGATCAAGACGCTTACCCATCTTTTGGGCAACCCTGTAAGCAACTGCCTTCTGATTAAGAGCGTGAAATATCGGCCTTTTGGGAAGATCCGGAATACCGCTCACGTGAGCGACCTCAGACATCTCGTCTACACATACTGGGTCAACGATAAAGGCAGGAATATATCCTGCCTTCTCTGATATCCTTTTTGCAATAAGTCCTCCGAAGTTCGACGCGTGCCTCCCGTACCTGCAAGATCTAAGGTCGTCAGCCATATCTTCGTTAATTATCCATGCGCCGCCTCTGACGGGACGCAGCAGACCACCTCTGCCTACTACGGCAGAAAGCTCGGACATACTGTTTCCATGACTTTCAAGTATTTTAACGGAGTTTGTGAAACGGAAGTCTTCCTCTGTTTCAGAAGATTCCTTACATCTGTCGATCTCTGCCTGGCTGTATTCGAGAGATTCAGACCAAATCATTTCCAAATCATCATACAAGGCTGCTTTCATTCCTGTGCTGCCTGGGTTGATTGCAAATATCTTCATTTTTATCCGCAACCTTTGCTAAATAGAGTCATATTTCACATTTAGGTTTGTTTTTAAAAAGAAACTCTGATCTATACTTTATTATAATACATTTTTAATTTTAAGAAAAGGTTTCAATCTCTACTTGAATTTTCTGGCTTTTCTGTGCCTTGACACTAAATATCCTGGTTGTTATACTCTCCTTCGTGGCGGCATAGCCAAGCGGTAAGGCAGAGGACTGCAAATCCTTCATCCCCGGTTCGAATCCGGGTGCCGCCTCCATTACTTACTTTATGAATTATAATTTTTCAGAGAAATTTATAAGATCTCAGAGCTTAAGCTCTGAGATCTCTTTTTTTGCAAAGTATGCAAGATCTTCAGGCAGGAACAGATCGTATAAACAACTTAGAAGTCTTTGCGTGGAGTCCATATCATCAAAATGACTGAGGTTATTATAAGTGGCGTTGCAACAAGCATATTGACGCTTAGTTCTTCTCCTCCGAGAAACCAGCCCAGGAAGACTGCCACTACAGGATTTACAAAGGCGTGGGTCGCGACCCTGTTGGCAGGTTCGACCCTCATAAGCCAGAGAAAAGACGAGTATGCGACAAGAGAGCCAAAGATTATCAGGTATATGAGAGCAAGGACTGATTTCTCTGAGAAAGAGGGTATTGCCTGGTAACTGCCGTTGAAGGCAGAAAACAGGAAGTGTATTGTCATCATTACTGTGCCGCCGCACGTCATCTGCATTCCAGATGACATCAGTGAGTCTTCGTGAATTTTCGGATTTTTAGAGATAAAAGCCCCTGTTACCCATGTTATCCCGCTAAATATGAGCATGATGACCCATATCAAATAGCTTGATTCCAAGGAGAAATTTGCCTTAGGATCTCCAGCGACAAGAAAAAAGATGCCCAAAAAACCTAGTATTATACCGGCATAATGACGGCTTGCAGGTCTTTCGCCATTGAAGAATAGCCAACCCAATACACAGAACCACAGAGGTTCCAATGCCACGAGAAGAGCTGCTATGGAGGACGGCACTACGGTTTCAGCGCTCGTAATCAGTCCGTATGATATTACGAAGGGAAGCAGAGACGCAAAAAATGCATTTTTCCATCCCTGCAGTGTAGTCCTGTGACCGGACTGTATGCGCCTGGCAGCAAAAAGGATGATCCCGGCACTGAGGAATCTCGCCCCTCCCGAAAAAAACGGAGGTATCGTTTCAACGGAGAATCTTATTGCAAGATATGTAGATCCCCAGATAATATAAACCATCAGATAAGCAAAGATAAGAGTTGCTTTTGGAGGTCTGCTCATTTCTAAAGAAGACATCAGGTTACCTCTTTTCATTATTTAAAAGCGTCACCCCCTTCTGCCTGAAGGCGCTTCAGCAATTATACAGCCATAAGCCGGAAATTCTTTTTTTCTCTCATTTCGGGAAAAGTTTTGTTTAAGTGCATATACGTATGCGATAATAGCTAATATAAATCAAAATTTCAGTGATCCGATATTATGTTGTTCAGTATATTTTTTAAGCAACCTCTATAAAGGGAGGCCGCGAATTTTGAGAGACTCCGTTAAGATGCAGTTATTCGTAGAAAGACATATGCCTGACGGAAGAGCGCTGACAGTACCATGTACGATCGAAGTACTTTCAAGAAAAGACGAAGACATCTCAATAAAACTGCACAATGAAGTCGCTCATGGTCTGAGCCGCGAGATCTTTGCAGCCAGCACCGAAGATGATCTGAAAAGATTTTTGGGCAAGGAAGGGCTTGCTGTAGGGACAAGATACGAGGATCGCCTGATTTGCCTTAGAACTCTCAAAACTTCACCTGAATGGGTCAGGGAATCACTGATGGATTATAATCTTGCTCCCGAGAGATACTCAAATTCTGCAGTAACAGGTTTTTGTGTGGTGGACAGGGAGTTCAGGGGAAACAACATACAATTTCTTTCTCAGTTTTACGCAGAAAACATCGTTTCTAAAAAGCATGATTCGGTCGTAACAACAGTGTCTCCCAAAAACATCTTCAGCCTGCAAAATGTCCTGGCCTGCGGATACTATATTATTGCAATAGAATGGACCTATGGAGGTTTTTTGCGTTTTGTACTAAAAAAAGAATTTTATCCTGCGTATCCGCTGTGGACTCACGGACATTTGAGAATACCTATCCGAGAAATAAAAAAACAGCAGGAAGCTATTTCAAAGGGCAATGTTGGCTACAAAATCGTTAGAAACCCAAGGGGATTCATAATGCTTTACGGCAGAGTTGGCCCATAAGACTTTATTTATATTTCACCTGTAAAGAAAAATGGCAGTCCTGCCGTTAAGACATGGACTGCCATTTATTATTTATTTACCGGGAAAATCTATATCAGTTTTTTTAATATCCCTGAAATCAGACTTGGTCCCGGGAAAAAAAGACGGGACATCTTTTTGCCCGTGAAGCCCATCATCAAACCTGCAAATGCCATTGCTCCGAGAACATGCAGGGGTTTTCTCCGGATGATCCGGACTGGATCAAACTCCATTATCGCGGCCTTAAAATTGGCCTTAGCCTCTTCAAGAGTCAGTTCTTTTTTGTTCTGATCCAACGCCAGCCCCACCTTTGCCGTAAGTGATAGCTCTGCCTTTAGTAAGCAGCCATATGCCGATCCCCAAAAAAAGGGCAGCGACCAGAATCGCTGAAAATGGTTTTCCTATATGATCGCTCAGCCACATGTACAATGCTGCTCCAACGGCAAAAACTCCGTAAATGACCAGTGAGACACCAAAGAACATTATAAGGAATCCCTCTATCACAAGTACGGATTTCTCTTTAAATGTCCTTCCTTCGGCCTCAAGGAGATCAAAGAAACTAACTATTAAGTTGGCAAAAGTTTCCAACTTTAATCACCGTTCCTGTTCAAAGGCCAACAGGCCTGATTATTATTCTTCTTCGGCACGCCAGCAACAATAATCGAGAAGTTTTCCTATTACTATCCCGGCCCCAAAAGCTATGACGACAGAAAGGAACGGATTGTCTGATACTCTTGTCCCAACTTTGGCAACAGCTGCCCTTCCCGGTTCTTCATATTTCTCTATCACCGGCTTTACCGCTGCAAGGAGGGTCTTGGCTCCGTCATCCAAGGTGTTTTTTACCTTGTTGAAATCAATGATGCGTTTGGCTTCGGCCTTTTCCTGCTGTTCCGCGATCGCACATTTCAAAGCCTCGATTTCAGCCTTCAATTCCATAATGATGTCTTCGCTTTTATTTACCTCTGTCATGGCAATACCTCCTCCTGATTTTTACGATTTGTTTCATCATGACCATTATCTCTGTTTTGCTATTTTATCATGATAGAGTATTTTCAGGAAATAAAAGGTTAAAATATAAGCATAATTACCGCAATAAATTATGAAAACCCGGAGGTAAGAATATGAAGGAGAACTACGTAGAAATACCCCTCCTGCAGCAGAGGGAGATCGAAATCAAAGTACTCGGACCTGTTATAAGAGCATTTGCTGAAGAATTCGGCAAGGAAAAAACTTATGATCTGGTACGAAAGACTATGCAGGATATATCACGAAACCTCGGTAAGGAAATATCACTCGACGGGGGCGGACTGGAAAACCTAAAAGAGAAATGCATTTCAAAGTGGAACGAGGGGGGAGCGCTGGAAGTCAATATGAAAGAAGATCTTGACTCTGTCCTCTCTTTTGATGTCACAAGATGTGAATTTGCAAACCTGTACAAAGAACTTGGGTTTGGCGACATAGGGACTCTGATTTCCTGTGACCGTGACGCATCATTTCTGGAAGGTTTCGATCCCGAGCTGGAGCTGGTGAGAGAAAAAACTATAATGGACGGAGATCCGCTGTGTGACTTCTGCTATAGAAGAAAAGGTTGATCTTTTGTCCCCTGAAGATAAGTACAGAAAACTTGTAAAGTTTATAAGAAAGCTGGGAAGGGCTGCGGTTGCTTTTTCGGGCGGTGTGGACAGTGCTTTGCTTGTTTTTGCCGCCAAAGAGGCATTAGGTGATGACGCCGCCGCCATAACTGTATGGTCTAAGCTGCTCTCAGCAAAAGACAAGGGAGAGATCCTCTCTTTTGCCGAGAGGTACGGGATCAGGCTTTTCAAAATTGAGCACGATGATCTTGGCAGCATAGATTTTTGCGGAAATGGGCCGGAACGGTGCTACGTATGTAAATCAAGAAGGATTGACGCAATGTTGTCTCAAGCAGCACGGCTTGAGATCCCATGGATCCTCGACGGCTCAAATACAGATGACCTAAGTGACCACCGGCCGGGAATGAGGGCATTAAATGAATCTGTCAATGTCCTTTGCCCTTTTCTTGAGTGCGGCCTTTCAAAACAGGATATCAGGGCGATATCATCAAACCTGAAGCTTCCCACTGCAAGCAAACCCTCTGCGGCATGCCTTGCCTCAAGAATACCTACAGGTACAGCGATCAGTGAAGAGATGATCGCAAAGGTCGATGCCGGTGAGAACATCATCCGGAAATATCTTCCCTCTGATTCTCAACTGAGGATGCGCTATGACGGAGTAAAAGCAAGAATAGAAACAGACCGGGAAAATATTCCCGGTCTGATCAAGGATATTGGTTTCATCGCTGAAAAACTTGCTTATTTAGGCATCACTGATGTCCTGGTAGAAAAGGAAGGCTATTCAACTGGCGGATCTACATTTCGACAGAAATGAAAAGCGTCTGCCCATCTCTGGACATAAGTATTCCCAGTGATTTGTTCTTTGCTCCCATCACCCTGTTCCAGTCTTCAAGAGTCTTCATCTTTGCCCTGTTGACTTCAAGGATAACATCCCCGGGCTGAAGTCCAAGCCTTGCACCAAGGCTTCCCCTCTCAACGTTTAGCACGATAAGCCCCTCATTTGATCGAAGTTTGAACTGCTTTTGAATTTCGTTGTCTATCACTGCAGCCGTTATCCCCATCTGCTTTGATGTTTTTACTGTGCTTGAGGGTTCCTGTTTGGGCTTGCTGCCTGTTTTTTGATTTTCACCTTTGTCTATCTCACCAAGTATTACTTCTATTGTCCTCTTTTTTCCATCCCTGAATATTTCAAATTCGACCTTGTCTCCGGCTAGCTTGTTTCTTACAGAAAAGACTACATCCTGGCTGTTTTTGACCGCTTTTCCTGCTATGGATACTATAACGTCGCCTCTGCGAAGTCCGTACTTCTCTGCGGGTGAGCCGGGTTCGACGTTTGCAATTATCGACCCTTCCTTGACAGGTATCTTGTAGGAGTCGACAAGCGCGGCCGTCAGCGGCTGCACAGTTACCCCCAGCCAGCCTCTCCTTACTTCCCCATGCTGGATAAGGTCGTCCATGATCTGCTTGGCCATGTTGATCGGAACTGCAAACCCTATTCCCTGAGCATAAGGTACTATTGCAGTGTTTATACCGATGACCCTGCCACTTAGGTCAATAAGGGGGCCTCCGCTGTTGCCTGGGTTGATAGCAGCGTCTGTCTGCATAAAACCCTGGAAGTTGACTCCAGGCGCCTGGAGGGTCCTGTTTTTGGCAGAGACTACACCCGCTGTCACAGAGTTCTCAAAGCCCAGCGGATTGCCTATTGCAACCACCCATTCACCGACTTCTGTGGCATCCGAATCTCCGAGAAGAAGCACCGGGAGGTCAGGAGCTTTGATCTGTATCACAGCGAGGTCGAAAGTGGGATCCTGCCCGATCTTTTTCGCATCAAAAGACCTTCCGTCCAAAAGCGTGACCTTGATCTTGTCCGCACCTTCGACAACATGGTTGTTTGTCAGGATGTAACCATCCTTGGTAACAATGAAGCCGGAGCCTTTGCCCCTCTGGGGAACGACCCTCTCCTGCATCCCGCCTCCGTTAAAGAAATCCTCTCCAAAAAATTCCTCAAAGAATGGGTCCCTGCCGAAAGGATTACCCATTATTCTCTGTTTGACCATAGTCTCTGTGTCAATGTTAACAACGGCAGGAGAGCTTTTTTTAACTATCGAAACTATGGGATTGCCGTTGTAGATATCCTGTGCCTGAGCACCGGGAACTGTTGAAGCAACAACTCTGACCTCCGGTCCTGCGGTACTTTTTATTGTACTGTACTCAGATGCAATGAAAGTACCAAAGGCTCCGCCCGCAAACATTACAGCACCCGCTGCAGCGGCTGCCACAACTTTTTTTAAAGTTACAACAAACTGTTCTTTACTCATGAACACACCTCCGAGTTCTTGATCAATATCGAATTTAACATGCTTAAGATTTTACTTATTTTGATATAAATTGCATCAATCATATTACGTATGGAAAAAAGAGTGAAACAACTTAAATTATATCTTCGTGTTTTTGTTGAACATTTTGTTGCATTGTTCATTCATTACTGCCCTGTTATAATGCTAAAGTATTTCTACCAACTTTATTTAGGGAGCGTGCGTATGAGGAAAATTGTAAGAACTTATTTTCCTAAGACCTGGGCTTTTTTTGTCCTTGTTGCCCTTCTTGCAGTTGCCATTTTTGCTGTTTACGCTCTGCTTGACCATGTAAGGGTAATTTTCTTCTCTCATACAGACACGCAGAACCAGTCCGTCGTATCTCTTACCGCCAACATGGTAGATGAACGTATAAACTCAAGACTTATCCATCTGCAGACTCTCGCATACATCCCATCTTCTTCCATTCGCAACACTTCAAACAAAAAACTGCTCTCTGATAAACTGGCCCAGATAAAAACTGAAACATCAAAGTTAGGTTATAACTTCATCCAGCTGACAGATGCACAGGGCATATCGGTAAGCTCCGGGGGAAAAGAGATAAAAATAACCGAGACTGAACATTTTTATAAGGCGATCAGGGGTTTCACTACTATAACACAGATCATTGGCAATAATTCCATTGATCTTCCCTACAAAGGGAAAGAAGGAATGATCATCCTAAACGTCCCGATTTTTTCCGGAGCAAACGTATATGGAGTCTTAACAGCTGCGATAGACTCTAATAAGTTTGATATTTTACAAGACATTGATATTCCTTACAGCGGAGCGTCATTGTTCCTCATAGACAGAAACCACAGAATTCTTGCCAGGTCAGGAGAAAGTTTTGCAGACATCTTGAAAAGCGGGACCGGTTCTCCTTTTTTAAGCCTGATCTCTTCTATGATCGGTCCCGAAGAACTGGACAACATAAAGCATGAGATCAACAGTTTAATAGGAAATACCATAAGACATTACAAAAGCAACAGGAACGGGCAGATCCTTTCATTTGCAAACCTGCCCAGCTCAGCGGGCTGGAAACTTGTGGCTGTTTCTTCAGAGCGCAGCATCAGGTCACAGCAGAACAGCCTGATCTATAAGATAGGCATCCTCTTCCTGCTTATAACATTCCTTATCAGCATGATGATACTCTACGTTTACATTGTTAACTGGAAATACAAAAGGATTCGGGACCTTTCACGCGCAGCAATAGATATGACCGGATCACATTTTTTCAGGTTTTCCGAAACCGGAGATGTAAAGGACTACGAAAAAGAGTTCGCATCATTCTTAGGAGTTCCTGCAGACGGCAGGATATTCAACTTGCGTCAGATAATGGATGATGACCAAAATATATTCCCTATGGATAAAATCAACGGCAAGACATCTTTTAAACTTTACCTGAAAAATGAGTATAAAATGGATGTATGCCTTTTGGTACAGGTAATAGGCAAGCAGGAAAACGGCTTTTACCCCGCCTTCGCAATGGACGTAACAAAAGATGAGCAAATGCAGAAAAAAATACGGGATCTCGCCTATGTTGATGTCATCGCAAACATCCCGAACCGGGAAAGTTTTATCCTTAAAGTCGAGTCACTTAATGAAAAATGCCTGAAGAAAAGCTTTAAGAGCGGACTGCTTTTTGTTGACATAAACAACAGTCATAAAATACTTGAAATATTCGGACACAGGCTGTTTCAAAATATGATAAGGGAAAGCGCGTCGAGGCTCTCCTCAATTTCCGAAGAGGCAAAAGGAAACGTTTATAACCTTGGGGGCGATGATTTTGTAATTGTCATAGATGATTATGACAATAATGTAGAAATGCTTGACATTGCAGATAAGATCAGCAAAAAATTTGCCTGCCCCTTCATGCTTGGGGACGCATCCTTCGAAGTAAGCTGCAGGGTCGGGATCGTTTCCTGCCCTGAGTATCAGACGAAAACTCAGATAACCCCCAGCGACATGCTAAGATACGGAGAGATCACAGTCAGACTGGCAAAAGCAAACAATGACCTCTTTATACTTGACATGGAATCTTATCTCTCTGTAATAAATGAACTCGACATGGAAATGGACCTTGTAAGTTCTATAAAAAACAAGGAACTTAAGCTCAAATATCAGCCTATCTATTCCTACGGACTTGATAGAATAACAGCATTTGAAGCTCTCTTAAGATGGGAGAGCAAAAAACATGGAAAGGTTCCTCCCTGCATCTTTATTCCCATGGCCGAAAAGTGCGGCTTTATCAACCAGCTTGGAGATTTCGTAATAGAGACTTCGCTGGATTTTGCTGCAAAGCTCAGATCTCAGCAAAAAATCATGACTGTAAATTTAAATGTTTCACCTATTCAGTTTTTACAGTTAAACTTTGCGGAAAAACTGATTTTAAAATTCAGGGAAAGTTTACTTCCCGAAAAAAGTATCGGCATCGAGATAACCGAGTCATACCTATTTGAAAACATGGTGGACCTGAGCGAAAAACTCGATCTGATCAGAAGGGCAGGCATTACTATCTCGGTAGATGATTTCGGCACAGGATACTCTTCACTCTCATATCTTAAGGATCTGCCTATAGATTATCTCAAGATCGACAGAAGCTTCATCATAGGTATAGAAACATCGGAGAAACATATCAAATTGATCAAAGGAGTTATTGATCTGGCAAAATCCCTTGGCTTAGATGTAATTGCCGAGGGCATCGAAACAGAGGATCAGCTGAACACTGTTTTACGATGCGGCTGCAACAACATACAGGGTTTCTATATTGCAAGACCGATGGATGAAGAAAATGCTGCAGCCTTTATCAACTCCTTCGAAGGCATCAGAAGATAACATTTACCACATCGCCCGGTATAAAAATCGAAGATACGCGGAGCAGAAGAAACTGCCCCGCGCATCTTTATGGTCAGTATAGGCGGCTAATTCATATTATCTGCCGCGGGAAGACCTCGTCTTTCCCCTGTCGGAGCTTCCTCTGCCTGGGCGTGATAAAGGGCAGACAAGTACTCTCCTGGAAGGCTCTTCCCCTATGGACCTTGTCTCTACCTCTTTGTTTTCCTTTAGAGCAAGATGGACTATGCGCCTTTCCCAACTGGACATAGGCTCAAGACTTACCGGAGTCCCCTTGCGAAGCGCTTCCCTGGCTATCGACTCTGCAAGCCTTGACAATGTCTGCTCCCTGCGCTGACGGTAGCCGCCGCAGTCAAAGCGTACCCTTCGGGTCGACATGTCATCATGACAGGCAAGGTTTGTGAGGTATTCCAAAGCCTTCAGTGTTTCTCCGTAACGTCCGATAACTACTCCGGCATCTTCTCCCACTAGGTTGATCATTCCGTCTTCGCTGAGTTCTGGTATCAGGTCCAGATCCATCTTTTCCAGGACCTCGTTTACGAAGTGGCATGATTTTATGAAAGAAGCGGGAGCGAACGGCCTTACCTCAACTTTATACGAGCTTCCCAAAAAACCGAAAAGTTTTTTATCCTCGGAAATTATCTCGGCTTCAACATCGTCCGGTCTGATCCCCCAAAGTTCTGCCGCTTTCTCACGTGCCTCTTCAACAGAGACACAATCGAGGATCAGTGATTCGATCTCAGGCATCAGACATTTTTCTTCCATTTCCCTGTCCATTATATATACCTCTTGCTGATTCTGACAAAAGGCTGATTCTTATTCATCGTCATCATCTTCATAGTCATCGTCCTCGTATTCATCGTCATCATCTTCTGCTGTTGATGATGCCGGCTTATTTTTATGGAGAGCCGGCTTGACCTGAAGTTCCTGTTTTGTTTTGGACATCACAAAATACTGCTGGACCACTCCCATAAGGGAGGAAAGCCCCCAGTAAAGCATAACTCCGCCAGGCATTGAAAGACATATAAATGCCATAAAGAACGGCATTATAGTATTCATCATTGCCATCTGTGGGTTTGTCCCGGAAGAAAGCTTCTGCTGCGCCCACGTAAGGAAGGAAATGCCTATCAGCAGGATGAGGTTACCGATATAGAGTCCTGCATTCGACAGTCCGGCTGGATTTTTGAGGATCCCTGTAAGGACAGACAGCACTCCGTAGTTTCCGGTCGGGTCGGCAGCTACACCGACTGCCTGGGCCAATCCCGCGGTGGTTGATGACCCTAGGAGCACTCCCATAAAGGAAGTCCCGGCAAAGTCATATGTTCTCAGAACGTTGAAGAGGAGAATGAGGATAGGAAGCTGAACAAGCAACGGGAGACATCCCGCCGCAGGATTGACTTTATTCTCCTTATAGAGACGCATAGTTTCCTGGTTGAGTTTCTCTTTATCGTTTGCATACTTTTCCTGCAGCACCTTCAGCCTTGGCTGTATCTTCTGCATCTGCTGCATGCTAGTCATCTGTTTCTGATTAAGGGGATAGAGGACTATCCTTACTGCTACGGTCAAAAGCACTATTGCCAGACCAAAAGAGTTTGTGAGGCCATAAAAAAATTCAAGGATCATCAGAAGCAGTTCACTTGCTCCATTCCATATCGCGCCCAAAACTTTCACCTAACCTTTCGAAGTCCTTTAAAAAACTTTCCCATCCAGATCCGTGTATCTACTTCTTTCTGCCCGGGAACAGGGTCATATCCCCCCGGATTCCACGGACCGCAGCGCAGTATCCTGCGCAAGCCAAGCTCTGCTCCGCAAAAAAGACCGTATTTCTCAACCGCTTCAGCTGTGTATTCGGAGCAATTTGGAATGAAGCGGCATTTTCCTCCTCCCAGTACCGGAGAGATCACCGTCTGGTAGAACCTGATAAAAAACAGTCCCACCAGTGAAGTCAGTCGCACGGTTTGCCATCCTTGTCTAAATCCCAGTCGGGGCCCGGCCAGTCGGGTCTCATTAGGCCTCTTCTCTTGAGTGAACGTGCTATGTCTCTGTAGACATCTTTTGAAGATTTTCCTAACCCGTTCTCTCTGAGTGAGGCTACTATCCATACTTCATCATTGATCCATGGCAATAGCCTTCTGAATGACTCTCTCATGGTTCTCCGCCCCCTGGAACGTTTGGCAGCGTTCGCTATTTTTCGTCCTACAGTCACACCTATCTGTGTAGGCCCATCGGCTCGTTCAACAAACAACAACCGCACCAGCTCGCCTGTTTCACGACGCCCGGTGCGGAATACAAGGTCGAACTGCCACCCGTGCTTGAGCCTGACAGCTGACGAAAAGCCGAAATTCACGGCTGATTAGACAGCAAGACGCGCTCTACCCTTACGGCGACGATTCCTCAAAATGCGGCGTCCGCTTGGGGAGGCAGAACGTACGAGAAAGCCCATTGAACGCTTTCGTCTGGTGTTATGCGGCTGAAATGTTCGTTTCACAGACTACACCTCCTGTGGTTCATTTTCACATGACCTTAATTGTCTTATAAGCAACCTAGTAAATATAACATACACTTCTCTATGGAGCAAGGAAAATTATATCTCATTCATTATATATTTTTTGAACATTAAATCTGATTTTAGAGTAAAATAGATTGTGCTG
>Ga0334883_1003692_pt1 | contig 15930 bp, 10 predicted proteins | sample GraSluR1_MG_6_FD_207230 | JGI IMG/M metagenome (GOLD analysis project Ga0334883, IMG submission 207230) | Sludge microbial communities from methane-producing bioreactor in Wageningen University, Netherlands - Granular Sludge_09_05-R1 | ecosystem: Engineered > Bioreactor > Anaerobic >... | reverse complement strand
ACTTCTTCGGGGAGGATTCGATACCGGCGCTGTCGGAGGGGCGGGTGCTGCCGTGGCAGATACGGAGGATGTTCGAGCACGAGCGGGATCGTTCGCTGGCGACGGATTTTGACTGAGGGGAGGGGGAGGCCGGCGAGGTCGGTATGGGGGTTTGCGCGGGCTGCGAGGGGGGTGACTCTCTGCGCGATGGGAGCAGGGTGTGGGCTGGATCACGGGCGGGAGGCACGTGCCACGGGGGCTGAATCACGGGCAGGATGTTCGTGCCACGGGGGCTGATCACGGGCAGGATGTTCGCGCCACGGGGGCTGAATCACGGGCAAGATGTTCGTGCCACGGGGACTGAGCACGGGCAAGATGCCCGCGCCACGGGGGTGCTGGCCAGAGCTCTTCTGGCATAGACGGGGGCGGTGCAGGCATTTTTTTCGTTATGTTTTGGGCGGACGGCGGCACATACATATACAGGGCGCCGGCGAGGTGCTTGCGGGCTGCTTTGAGGAGCGTTTTTGTGCGCTATGGATGTGATGCCGTTTGATAGTTGGGAGGCTTCAAAATGAAGAGAGAGTGGGCAGTTTTATTTGGCATGTTGGGTGTTTTGTTTCTGGGTTCGTTGAGCGTTGCGGACTGGTCGCCGGAGGATGGGCACAAGATGCATTTTCCTCAGATGCCGGATCCGAGGGGTTGGGACGTTTGCCTTGGGCCGATGGCGGTGGCGGATGATTTTGAATGCAGTGAGACTGGTCCGATCACGGAGATTCACTTCTGGGTGTCGTGGAAGGATGATGTTGTGAAGGAGGTTTTGGCGTGGGAAATTTCGATTCATGGTGACAATAATGGTAGGCCGGGGAAGCCATTGTGGGATTTGAAGGAGGGGAAGATATCGATTCGGCATGAGGCGCCTTCTTTGCAGGGGTGGCTTTGCCCTTGCGAACCGGACGATGCACTGAAGGTGATTGCGGACAATCATACGCGGTACGCCCAGGTGAATATCACGAATATCCGGTACCCGTTCAGGCAGGAGGCGGGTAGGATTTACTGGCTGGTTATCCGGTCGAACATGCCGCTGGTCGAGCGGGGGCTGGTGCAGCCTGAGGCGGGGTGGAAGACTTCGGTGGATCATTTCGGCAGGCCTGCGATGTGGCATCGTCGGCCTCTGGGTGTCAGCGAGAGCGAGTGGGGGGTTGTTACCGTTCGTGATCAGAGGCAGGTGGACATGGCATTCGTGATCAACGGTGAGTCGCCGTCGGCGGTGAAGATGGATTTCGGCGATGCTCCGGAGCTGGTTTGTGTGACGCTTCCGTGTCCGCATTATCCGACGACTCTTGCGAACGACGGGGCTCGTCATGTGATTCGTGAGGGGGTGTTTCTCGGCAACCCTGATCTTGACTACCCGCAGATCGACGCGGAGCCGGACGGTCAGCCGAGCATCAACTGCGACGGTGACGACCGGAACGGGTTTAACGACGAGCAGGGGGTCAGTCTTCCCAAATCAATTACTCCGGGCACGACGGCGATGATTACGGTTTGGGCTTCGGTTGAGGGTTATCTTGATGCGTGGATCGATTTCAACGCGGACGGAGACTGGGACGACAGGGGTGAACAGATATTCGTGAGCGAGCCGCTTAAGCCGGGTGCGAACGAATTGAAGTTCGATGTTCCGCTGACGGAGAATGACTTCGAGACCAAGCAGACATATTCGCGTTTTCGGTTCAGCACATACGGGGGCCTGAGCTATTTTGGGCCGGCGAAAGACGGCGAGGTTGAGGACTACCTGATATGGGTTAATCCGAGTGCGGCTCCCAAGCTGGATTTCGGCGATGCTCCGGACGGGGATTTTGCGCCGGGGGGGTATCCGACTTTGCTGATTAACGACGGGGCGCGGCACAAGATCAATCCTCGGCATCATCTGGGGCGTTATATCGACGGCGAGCGCGACGGTCAGCCGACTATGGGGGCCGACGGGGACGACCTGAACGGCCTGGACGACGAGGACGGCGTATTCTTTGCGGGGCCTTTGGTGCGCGGGGAGACGGCGGAGGTTAAGGTTATCGCGAGCGCGGAGGGGTTTTTGAATGCGTGGATCGATTTCAACGGCGACGGGGACTGGGACGACGCGGGCGAACAGATATGCCGCGGGCTCAAGATCGCCGCGGGGTCAAACGCGGTGAAGTTCGAGGCGCCGATGGACGTTTCGGGCGCGGACAGAATCAAGACTTATGCGCGTTTTCGTTATACAACGGTTGAAGCGAGTTCGCATCTTGGTTACAGAGGCCTTGCCGAGGACGGGGAAGTTGAGGATTACGTTGTAACGGTTGTATCGCCGCAGCTGCTTTACGATTTCGGAGATGCTCCGGAGCTTCGTTGCGACGATTCGGGGGTTGTTCGGTGCAACAGCTATCCGACGACGTTGTCGCGTGACGGGGCGCGGCACGTGATTCGGCCGGGGGTGTGGATGGGCAATCCTTACACGGATGTCATCCATATCGACGCGGAGCCTGACGGTCAGCCGACTATGGGGGCCGACGGGGACGACCTGAACGGTGCGGACGACGAAGACGGCGTGCATTTCATGAGTCCTTTGATTCCGGGGCATCCGGCGAAGGTGCAGATAGAGGTCAGTGTGGACGGGTACATCGATGCATGGATCGACTTTAATCATGACGGCGACTGGGATGATTACGGTGAGCAGATATTCGCCTCACAGAGGGTTAAGCTCGGTACGAACGATCTGGAATTCAAGGTGCCGCCATATCCCCATGCGATCGCCGTGAATGCGCCGACGTACGCGAGATTTCGTTTCAGCACATACGGTGGTCTGAAGTACGGCGGTCCGGCGAAAGACGGCGAGGTTGAGGACTATGCTGTCAGGATCGAACAGCCGGATCGTCTTGCGGATTTGGGCGATGCGCCGGACAGCAGCAACAGTTTCGGGGTGGGGATGACAGCGTATACTTCGATGGGTATGCTGCCTGTAACGGTGCCGGGGCGTTTTCCGACGGTCTATCGAAAGGGTTCGCCGCCTTATGGGCCGATCCACTGGGTGCCTGAGGCGGCGCACCTCGGGGCGAGCGTTAGCCGTGAGGTTGAGGCGGACTATGGTCACGATGAGGACGGTGTGAACAATCTGGTTCCTCTGAAGGATCGGGCGGATCTTGACGGCGGGGACGACGGGGTTTGTCTGCCGCTGTACCTGCCGCCGTGCCGGCCGACTCGGTTTGCTTATACGGTGAACGTGCGGCGTCCTGTTGAGGTGCTGTACGTCAATGTGTGGCTGGACTTCAACCGGGACGGGGACTGGGACGACGTACTGCCATGCGTGCTGCCGGACAGCGTGTCTGACAATCAAAGGGTGGCCAACGAATGGGCGGTTCGGAATCAGGCTCTTGTTGGTCTTCGGCCGGGTCTTCATGAGATTTGGACGCCGGCGTTTGTGAGCTGGCACCCTCGGTGGGCGCTGGGTATTGACGCTCCGATCTGGATGCGTATTACACTGTCGGAGAAGCCGTGGGGTTTGCGGCGTGAAGACGCGTCTGTTACGGAGTCGGGTTGGGGCGGATCGGGTCCGAAAGACGGGTACTGGACGGGTGAAACGGAGGATTACCTGTTTGTTCCATTGGTTGATATAAGTGGGCTGGCTGATCTGAACGGGGACCTTAAGGTGGATATGCAGGACCTTGCAATTATGGCGGACCAGTGGCTTATTGAGGTCAATGCTCGATAGCAGACTTTTCGGGGAGGGCGAAGATAAGGGGCCGCCGGTGAAGACTATCGGCGGCCCCAGTTTGTGTTGTCATGTGTTGGCCGGGTGAGCCGGCGATTAGTTTTTTCGCCATGCAGTGCGTGGTTGTCATGCCTTTACGATTTTGCTTCGGCCTTGCTTTATGGCGGCGGTGGCGTTGCGGGTGTCGACGACGAGTTTTGCGTTCTGCACGATCATGTTGTAGTCGTAGTCGCTGTGGTCGGTTGCGATGAGGACGACGTCATACTTTTTGAGCATTGCGGGGTTGATGGGTTTACTTTTCATTCTGAGGTCGTGTTCCCGCTGTTTGTGGGTCTGCGGGATGTAGGGGTCGTTGTAATCGACCTTTGCGCCGTGGTCGCGGAGGAGTTCTATGAGCTCGATTGAGGGCGATTCGCGGATGTCGTCGATGTCTTTCTTGTAGGCGAGTCCGAGGACGAGGACTTTGGCGCCGTTGAGGGATTTCTTGCGGTCGGAGAGCGCCTTGAGGACCTGGTGGACTACGTAGTATGGCATCTGGGTGTTGATTTCGCCGGCGAGTTCGATGAATCGCGTGCTCATGTCGTATTGGCGTGCCTTCCATGTGAGATAGAAGGGGTCGATGGGTATGCAGTGGCCGCCGAGTCCCGGGCCGGGGTAGAAGGCCTGGAAGCCGAAGGGCTTTGTTTTTGCGGCGTTGATTACCTCCCAGACGTCGATATTCATTCGGTCGAAGAGGAGCTTGAGCTCGTTGACCATTGCTATGTTGACGCATCGGTAGACGTTTTCGAGGACCTTTGCTGCTTCGGCGACCTCGCAGGAGTGGACGGGGACGACGGTCTTGATTGCGCGGCGGTAGAGGTTTACTGCCATGTCGAGGCTTTCCTTGTTGAGTCCTCCGACGACCTTTGCGATGGTTGCGGTTTCAAAGTTGGGATTTCCGGGGTCTTCACGTTCGGGGGAATAGGCGAGATAGAAATCCCTGCCGGCCTTGAGGCCTGACTGTTCGAGTATGGGGAGCATAAGTTCGCGCGTTGTACCGGGGTAGGTGGTGCTTTCGAGTACGACGAGCTGGCCTTTTCGGAGGTATTTGGCGATTGTGCGGCATGTGGTTTCGACATAGGTCATGTCGGGTTCGCGGTTTTCGGTGAGGGGAGTTGGTACGCAGATGAGGATGGCGTCGGGTTTTGACAAGTGGGACATAACGGCGGTGGCCTTGAACCGGCCGGAGCTGAGCATCTGTTTGAGTTCGGGGCGCGTTACGCTTTTTATGGGGGTGATGCCTTTGTTGAGCTTCTGTACTCTTTCTTCGTTTACGTCGAAGCCGAGGACTTTGAGTCCGTTGGTGCAGAATGCGCGTGCCAGGGGCAGGCCTACGTAGCCCATGCCAACGATGCCGACCGTCATGTGTTTTTGCGTCTTTGCTGCTTTTTGTTTGGCCATACTGTTAACCTCTATAAAAAACTTTAGCGGCGCCGCCCCCCTAATCCGTATTATCGGCAATTGTTGGGGTATTCTTATGGCAGAAAATGGTAAGTTGAGAGGGGTTTGATAAGACGATGCCGGCAAAGTCGCCGGCTTTTATAGGGGCAGGTTGGGAAGGATGGCTATGCCACGGGTTACCGGACGCAGGGTTTTGATTGGGCGGCGGAGCTTAACCAGTGAAGATGGGGTTTGTCCATGCCTGGTTGTTTTGTGCGTCTGTTACTTCGGCTCGGATCCATTTTGGGGGTCGGGCGGTGAGTTTCCACTGTGCGGAATCGATTGTGGCGCCTTTTTCGGCGTTGTAGACTCTTCCGCCGGCCTGGCCGTGGAATTGGAAACGTATCTGGACGGCTGGGGATGTTTTGACGGTGAGGGTGTTTTCTTCGATACGGAAGTCGTGGATTGTCGGGCCGCAGGAGGCGTAGCAGCTGCCCTGTGCGATGGCGTGCATGATGTTGGCCTTGTCGAGGGCGGGGGCTTTGATCATGGTCCAGCCCTGGTTGATCTCTTTGCTGCTGTGGACGTCGTCGGTGGCCATGCCGGCGAGGTGGATGCCCTTGTTGAGGGCCTGGTCCCAGTGGACGTTGCCGAAGCCTTTTGCCCAGCGGATGTGGCAGACGGCGTTGAAGACTTCGACGCCGATATAGCCGGTGATCTCGGACATTTCTTCGAGTGTGTGGGCGGTCCAGTATGGATGGGCGTAGATGACTTTTCCGCCGACGGCGAGGACTTTGTCGACGAGCTGCTGGGCGGGGAGTTTTCTGTCGAGTTCGAAGGGGTGGGGCAGGTCGAGGCAGACGAGGTGATGGGCGGGTGCTCCGGTGCCGGTTTGGGGGTGGGCTTCCATGCCGCAGATTGCGAGGAACTTATCGTCGGAGAAGGCGGTGAGGTCGTTGGTTTTCCAGTGGTCTGTAATTGCCACGACGGAGTAGCCGAGGTCGCGGTATTGGGCGAGTCGCGTCTTGACGTCGACGTCGCCGTCGGAGGTTGTTGTGTGGACATGGAAGGCGGACTTGTACCATTGGCCGGGCTGCTGGAATGGGTTGACGGAGGCGGGGTTGTTCTGGTTTTGCGGCTGGGGCCGCGCGGCGGCGGGGGCGGACAATACGGCGGTTTGGGCAGCGAGGATGCCGGTTGTTTTCAGGAATGATCTTCTATCCATCGTGTTTTCCTTTCGCTTGCTGGTTTTCTGGAGCAGTGATAACACTGTATTATATCGGGCGTTTTATGTCAAGGCGGGGGTTTGTGGTGGTTTTATGGGTCTTAAACGACGATACAGGACTTGTCGGGCTGCGGGTTGCCGGGGGAGGGGCCGAATGGTATTATGGGGGGGTGTTGCGAGCGGGGGGTTTTGTGGGGTACATTGGAGTCTTGAATGGGTATCGGATATTCGTTGCGGTATTTGAGGTGCGTTCGGTTTGCGTGCGCGGCCTTATTGATGTTTGCGGTTGTCGCCGGGGTTGCGCGTGGGCAGACGCCGGCGAGCGGGGCGCAGGCTGGTGAGGGCTCGGCGGGGCCGGTAGTGGTGCAGCGCGAATGGACGGCGGAGGATATTCAGCGGCGGCGCAAGGAGATCAGCGACTCGGAGGGGATAGAGGCGGAGGTCAAGTCGCGGCTTCTGGAGACATACGACAAGGCGCTTGCGGAGTTGAAGGACCTGGAGCAGTATCGTGCGCAAAGGTCGGCGTATGCTCGTGAGAGAGATGCTGCGCCTGCTGAGCTGGAGAAGGTTCGCGCTCAGTTGAGCGAGGTGCCGGCGGAGCCGAAGCTGGAGATTGACAGTCAGGCGACGGCGGCGGATCTGGAGGAGATGGTAACAGCGGCGCAGACGGAGCACGACGAGCTTGCGCGGCAGGCGACGGGGCTGGACAACGAGCTGAAGCGGCGTGAGGATCGTCGTACGCGGATTCCGGAGGAGATTGCGGCTCTGAAAGAGCAGGTCGGTCAGGTTCAGGCTCGGTTAGGGAGCATTGGGCCGGAAGCGTCGCCGGAGGTTCAGCAGGCCAATCGGCTGCTGTTGGAGATTCGGCAGGCGAAATTAGAGGCGCAGGCGGCGATGTTGGAGGCCGAGCAGCGTTATTACGGCGCGGCGATGGGGCTCCTGACGGCTCGTCGCGAGCTGGCGGGGCGGCTTGCGGCGGAGTCGCAGACGAAACTGCGGAAGCTGCGTGACGCTTTTCAGGAGGCGCGTCGCGTTCAGGCGGAGAGACTGCAGGCGGAGACGGCGGCGGCGGCGCGCGAAGCGATGTATGCGCATCCGGTGGTGAGATCGCTTGCGGAGGAGAATGCGCGTCTGGCGGAGCGGGCGACGACGGTTATAGGTCAGACGGAGGATGCGCGAGTTTACGGTCGCGGTCTTCAGTCGAAACTTGATGCGGTGGAGCGGGACTTCAAGGAGGTTCGCGAGCAGGTCGACAGTGCGGAGCGTGTTACGCAGGTGATGGGGATAATGCTGCTGACGAAGCGGAGCGGGCTTCCGGAACTGGGTGCGAACAGGCAACGGCTGCGTTTGCGTGCGGGGCGTGCGTCGGAGGCACAGTTTACGTATCTGACATTCGAGAGACAGTGGTCGGGGCTTGCGGATACGAGCGGAGCGGGTCGTGAGCTTTTGGAGAACGCTGGTGTGCGCGAGGGGGACGACGGGTATGCGGCGGTTTACGGGGAGGTGGTCAAGCTGTTAGGGGAGCAGCGGGATATAGTGCGGAAGATATCCGAGGAGTACCGGATTTACTCGGGTCTTCTTGCGTGGAATGATCGTACGGAGCGGCGTTTGATCAAGGAGGTGGAGTCTTTTGCGAGGTTCATCGACGAGCGGATTCTGTGGGTTCGGAGCAGTCCGACGATCCTGGCTGAAGACGCGGCATCGATGAAGAAGGCGGTTCGCTGGTTCGGGTCGCCTTCGAACTGGCGTGGTGCGTTGGGGGCTCTTTGGCGCGATATTGCGGAGCATCCTGCATCTTACGGTTTGTTTTTGGCGGTGCTTGGGGCGCTGATTTATGAGCGTCGTCGGATGATCGGTGCGATGGGTCGCCTTACGAAGCGAGTTGGTACGAAGTACTCGGACAGTTTCTGGCATACGTGGAAGACATTAGGGCTTACGGTGGTGCTTGCGGCGCCGATATCGGGGGCACTGCTGTTTTTGTCGTGGCGGCTGGGGTCTGCGGCGGAGGGTGACGGCTTCAGCGAATCGCTGGCGGCGGGCCTTTTGGCGTGCGGTTGGATTGTGGCTCTGTATCGGCTGGGCGTGTTTTTCTGCTACGAGGGCGGGCTTGGGGAGCAGTTGGGGTTCGATCCGGAAGTGACGGGTTCGCTTAGTCGTCATTTCAAGTGGTTCTTTTCGCTGCTGATACCGCTGACGTTTCTTGCGGCGGTTTTCATGAGCAGGGGGATGGACGCAGGAGAGCGGAACAGTCTTGGTCGGCTGCTGTTTGTGGGCTACCAGGGGGTTCTTGCGGTGTTTTTGGCGATTGCTTTTCAGCCGCAGGGTCCTGTTCTTCACCGTTACATGTCGGATCATGCGGACGGGGTAATCGCGCAGTTCAGGTATGTCTGGTACGCGGGTCTTGTGGGGCTTCCGCTTGCGCTGTCTGCGCTTGCATTGTCGGGATACTTTTATGCGGCGCAGCACCTTAACAGGCGTCTTGCAGGGACGATCCTGTTTGTTGGGGCGATGGTTTTTCTGAATGCATTCCTTCGGCGGTGGCTTTCGGTTGCGGAAAAGCGGATTTCGATTCGGCGCAAGCGTCAGCAGCTTGCGGCGCGTGCGGAGGAGGCGGCGAAGGCGGAAGGTGAAGAGAAGAAGCCCGCAGCGGCGGCGGCGGAGCTGTCGGAGGAGGCTCATGCGGAGCAGATGGGATTGCTGTCTCGTCAGGCGATGCGTTTGATGCAGGTGGCTAACGTTGTTGTTCTTGCGGTTGGCTTGTGGTGGCTGTGGGGGGACCTTTTGCCGGCGCTGGAGGGTCTGCGGTCGATTTCGCTTTGGAGCACGGCGGATGCGGACGGTACGGCTATTACGGTTGTGAGCCTTGCGGGGCTGATCAGGGCGGTGGTGTTGGTGGCGCTGACGGTGATTGTTGCGCGGAACCTGCCGGGGCTTGTTGAGATGGTGATACTTCAGCGGCTGTCGTTGGAGCCGGGGAGCCGGTTTGCGATAACGACACTTTGCCGTTACGTTATTGTGGTGACGGGTGTGATATTGACTTTCGGCGAGCTTGGAATTGGGTGGTCGAAGGTTCAGTGGCTTGTTGCGGCGATGACGGTTGGGCTTGGTTTCGGTTTGCAGGAGATATTTGCGAATTTTGTTTCCGGTCTGATCATTCTTTTCGAGCAGCCGATCCGTGTGGGGGACATGGTTACGATCGGGGACGTGAGCGGTCGGGTGACTCAGATTCGTATCCGGGCTACGACGGTTCGCAAGTATGATCAGAAGGAGCTGGTTGTTCCGAACAAGGAGTTTATCACGGGGCGGCTGGTGAACTGGTCGCTGTCGGATAAGCTGTTGCGGATCGATTTCAGGGTGGGTGTTGCCTACGGCTCGGATATTGCCAAGACGGAGGAGATTCTCTATCGGGTAGCGAGCGAGAATCCTCTGGTTCTTCATGATCAAATGCCGCCGGCTGTGGTATTTCGGGGTTTTGGAGACAGTGCTCTGGACTTCGAGCTGCGGATTTATGTTCCGAATATGGACAACTATTTGAAGGTGTGGCACGAGATCAATTGCGCGATTGACAGGGAGTTCAGGAAGGCGGGCGTCGAGATAGCATTTCCGCAGCGTGATCTGCATATCCGGTCCGGGACATTGGGGGTTCGCCTGGAGAGGGCTGAGGGGCAGGGCGAAGGGTCGGGAGCTTAGATTGGCGGCGGCTGTTTCTTATATGCTTGTTGTAGCGGTGATATTGGTGGGGAAGTTCTTTGGAGCGGAAAAATGAACGGGAAGGGTGTCGGGGCGGTGTGGCTTCTGGCGGCGGCGGTTTTGTTGTGCGGTCGGCCTGCGGCGGCGGCGGATAGCGAGGGGTGGGATGCATTCGATGTGAATCGGCGGCTGGGGCGGGGGGTGAATATCATCGGTTATGATCCGATCTGGCGGTTTCGGGAGCGGGGGCGTTTCAAGGGCGAATATTTTGCCATGCTGAAGGAGGCGGGTTTCAATACGGTGCGGATCAATCTGCATCCTTTTCGGCACATGGATGCGGAGAGGGGATTTGCGCTGCGGGATTCGTGGTGGGAGGTTTTGGACTGGGCGGTGGAGCGGGCGCTTGCGGCGAAGCTGATGGTGATTTTAGACATGCACGAGTTCGGGGCGATGGGGACTGCTCCGGAGGAGAACAAGGAGAAGTTTCTGTCGTTCTGGCGGCAGGTCTCGGAGCGGCTGCAGGACGCGCCGCGGGAGGTTGTCTTCGAGCTTCTCAATGAGCCCAGCAGGGGGCTGACGGCGGAGATGTGGAACGGCTACCTTGCGGAGGCGATGGCGATAGTACGGGCTACAAACCCGACGAGGACGGTGATCATCGGGCCGGCGGGTTACAACAATATCAACAGTCTGTACCAGTTGAAGCTGCCGGAGGACGATCGCGATATTATTTTGACGGTGCATTACTATTCGCCGTTTGACTTTACACACCAGGGGGCTTCGTGGGCGGGCAAGGCGGACAAGGTGGGAGTGAAGTGGGAGGGGACGGCAGAGGAGAAGGCAGCAATTGAACGGGATTTTGCGAGGGCGGCGGCGTGGGGCAGGGAGTACAAGCGGCCGATCTTCCTCGGGGAGTTTGGTGTTTATGACAAGGCGGAGATGGAGTCGCGGGTGCGGTATCTTCGGTTTGTCGTGGAGACGGCGGAGCAGTTGGGCTGGAGCTGGGCGTACTGGCAGTTCGACAGCGACTTCATACTTTATGACGTCGTCAACGATAAATGGAACGAGCCTGTGCGGGGTGCTTTATTAGGAGGCGGGCTATGATTCGGGTGCATTGTTTGATGTTGAGCCTGCTGCCGGCGGTTTGGGGGATTGCATTTTGTGCGGCTGCCGATGACGGGGTGGTGTTTTCGGTTGATTTTGAGGGGGCTGATGCTGCGCGTGGGGTTAAGAGCGGTCGGCTGGTTGATGTTGCGGGCGGGGGGCGTGCGCTGTTGATTGAGCGGGACAGTGCGGGTTCGACTTCGCAGGTGTACTCCGTTGCGGCGGATCGTATTGCTGGTGGTCGGATTACAGTGCGTGCGCGTGTGAAGGCGGAGGGTGTGAGTCGGCGGCCGAATTCGTGGAACGGGATCAAGGTGATGTTAGTGCTGGAGACGGGCGGGGCGAAGGATTATCCGCAGGTTGCGATTCCGGTGGGGTCGTTCGATTGGCGGGAGTTTGTGCACGTGATGCGTGTGCCGGCGGGGATCGACAAGGCGACATTGGTTCTTGGGCTGGAGGCGGTGAGCGGTAAGGTCTGGTTTGATGATGTGTCGATTAGGTTAGGTCGGCCGGGGGGTGAGGGGAAGCGGGCGGCGGAGAGGTTTACCGGTCGCGAGGTGGATCGGCTGCGCGGGGTGATGTATGGGCCGACGTTTCGGGAGGCGGACATTGCCGAGTTGGCGACGGAGTGGAAGGCCAACCAGACTCGGTGGCAGTTGAACTGGGTGCCGATGAAGGCGGCGGAGGACTGGGCGGCGGACCTGGAGCGGTTCGATGCGTGGCTGGAGGAGGCGCTTGTGGAGTGCGACAAGGCGCTGGACGCGTGCGAGAAGTATGGGATTCATGTGCTGGTCGATCTGCATACGCCACCGGGGGGGCGAGTGGAGGGGGGTGTGTGCCGGATGTTCTCGGAGAAGAAGTACCAGGACAAGCTGATCGAGGTGTGGAAGAAGATTGCCGCGCGATACAAGGGGCGGGATGTGGTGTATGCGTACGATCTCTTAAACGAGGCGGTTGAGGGGGTGGTTGCAGAGGGGCTGATGGACTGGCGGGAGTTGGCGACGGAGGCGACGCGCGCGATTCGGGCGATTGATCCGGGCAAGCCGGTGGTGTTCGAGCCGTCGCCCTGGGGCGGGCCGGAGGAATTCGATGCGCTTGTGCCGTTAGACGCGGATCGGGTGATTTACAGCTTTCACATGTACAAACCGCACCAGTTCACGCACCAGGGGGTGTATGGTAGCGAGGCGAACCTGGTTTATCCGGGTGTGATTGCGGGGCGGCATTGGGACAAGGAGGCGCTGCGTGAGGGGATGCGGGCGGCGATTGACTTTCAGGAAGAGTTCAATGTGCATATTTACGTTGGGGAGTTCAGTGCGATACGGTGGGCGCCGGAGGGGAGTGCGTATCGGTACCTGCGGGACGTGATTGAGCTGTTCGAGGAGTACGGGTGGGACTGGTCGTATCATGCGTTTCGGGAGTGGGACGGGTGGAGCGTGGAACATGGGGCGGTGAAGGGGGATCGGCGGCGGAGTGCGACGCGGACGGATCGCGAAACACTGCTGAAGGACTGGTTTAGAAACAATGATGTCGGTAATAATGGCCGGTGAGAACGTTTTTCCTATGGTCCGTAAATGAAATATACAGGTGAGGAGATCACAGTTATGAATATCACAAGCGAGCATCATTTTGATCTGACCTTTCGCTTCGCGGTCGTCCAGGCCCACAATCTCATTCGCGCATTAACCGAAGTCGGCATCACAGATGAGAAAAAGGTCCGGTCCGTTCTTGAAAGCTTCCTCTTTTCGATGGCCGAGGATTTCGACGAATCGTTTATCCGTGACCCGGCACTTGGCAACAAGAAGTACTACCCCATGATCTGCTTTCGCGACCAGGAGGAAATAGGCAAAACGGAGCAAATCGTCTTCGCCGATGGCCAAGATGCATTCCACGAAACCCTGCCTTTCGGCGTTGTCGACACCGTGCTGGATCCGGAAGACAACAAACTCGGTTTCACCTATGGGAATGAAGCCAGCGAGGTAGACCTGTGATCTGGTGTAAGAGTAACGCACATGGCAGTGCTGGGTTGGGATTGCTTCGCCGCTGCGCTCCTGGCAATGACCATCTGGAGGCTGGGGAAAACCGGTGCCTGTCCCTATTTTCGCGAGGCGGCAATTGTGCGGAGAAAACCGGTGGCTGTCCCTATTTTTGGGTGTGGGGGGTGGGGGAAAAAAGGCTTTACAAACGGGTCGGATGGGGGGAGAATAGTGTTCAGTCCGGGCTTTGACCGGCGTGCGGGGTGTTTTTTCCGCGGTGCAAACTGTGTGTTTGGATAAGAAAGGGACTACGATGCGCAGGCTGGCGTTGATACTGGTATGTTTGGGCGGGGTGGTCTTGTTGTGTTCTTGCGGGAAGAGGGGCGACAGCGGGGGCGAACGCAAGGTTCGGATTGCGGTGATTCCGAAGGGGACGACGCACATTTTCTGGCAGTCGGTTCATGCGGGGGCGCGGAAGGCGGCAGAGGATTTCGGGGTCGAGATCGAGTGGATCGGGCCTGAGCGGGAGAGCGACCGGGAGAAGCAGATTCAGATCGTTGACGACTGTATCGTGAAGAAGGTCGACGGCGTGGTGCTTGCGCCCAACGACGCGAGGGCGCTCGTGCCGTCGGTCGAGAAGGTTACGGGCAAGGGAATTCCTTGCGTGATCATCGATTCGGCGGTGGATACGGACAAGTATGTTACGTTTGCGGCGACGGATAATTACCAGGGCGGCGTTATTGCGGCTCGGCGAATGGGGGAGATATTGGGGGGCAAAGGCAAGGTGCTGGTTCTGAAGTATGCGCCGGGTTCGGCGTCGACGGAGGAGCGGGAGAAGGGGTTCTTCGATACGATTGCCAAGGAGTTTGGGGATATCACGATCGTCGACAGCAAGCACGGTATGGATACGGTGGAAACGTCGCTGCAGGCGGCTGAGGACCTGCTGACGAAGCATACGGAGGTCGACGGTTTTTATGCGTGCAACGAGACTACGGCAGTCGGGACGCTTCAGGCGCTGACGAGTTCGGGTCGGACGGGCATCAAGTTCGTCGGGTTCGACGCGGGTGATACACTGTTGGGCGGGTTGACTCAGGGCAAGATCGATTCGTTGGTTGTGCAGGATCCGTTCAAGATGGGTTACGAGGGGGTCAAGGCGGTGGTTGATGCTCTCAACGGGCGCGAGGTTCCGAAGCGGATCGATACGGGGGTGGAGTTGGTGACGCGTGCGCGACTGGAAGAGCCTGCTATCAAGACACTGCTGAATCTGCAATGATGCACATCGACCCTGACGGCGGCGCGGAGGGGACGACGGCGCTTCGTATGGCGGGCATTTCGAAACGTTTCGGGCCCGTTCAGGCGTTGAGCGACGTGACGTTTACGGCGCGGAAGGGGACGGTTCATGCGCTTGTTGGTGAGAACGGGGCCGGCAAGAGCACGCTGATGAAGGTGTTAACGGGGGTGCATCAGCCGGACACGGGTGAAATCGAGATTCACGGGCAGGAGATGGTGTTGGCCAATCCCGGCGAGGCTATCGAGGCGGGGGTTTCGATGATCTACCAGGAGCTGGATCTGGCGGAGGATTTGACGGTAGCGGCGAATGTTTTTCTGGGGATGGAATTGCCCGGGCGGCTGCCGTTTACGGTGGATCATTGGCGGATGGCGGAGGAGACGCAGGCTCTTGCGGACCGGTTCAATTTTGAGATCGATGCGCGGGCTACGGTGTCGGACCTTTCGACGGGTGACTGCCAGATCGTGGAGGTGCTCAAGGCGCTGATGCGGAAGGCGTCGATCATTGTGATGGACGAGCCGACGTCGTCGCTTTCGGAGCGTGAGGCGCGGCGGCTGTTCGAGATCGTGCGGGATTTGCGGGGGCGTGGGTATACGATTATATACATTTCGCACCGCTTAGAGGAGATTGTGGATCTGGCGGATGATATCAGCGTGCTTCGGGACGGGTACGTTGTGCACACGGGATCGGCGGCGAACCTGGAGATAGGGCAGATCGTGCATTACATGGTTGGGCGTGAGCTGAAGGATTTTTATCCGTCGCGCGAGGCTGAGATCGGTGACGTTTTGTTCAGCGCCGAGCACATCGGTTCGGTCGCGGGAGTGGAGGATATATCGTTCGAGGTGCGTCGCGGGGAGATCGTCGGGATGGCGGGTCTTGTGGGGGCTGGTCGGACGGAGGTTGCGCGGGCGATTTTCGGGGTGGACAAGCGGACGGGCGGCAGGGTGCTTCTTGAGGGGGAGGAGATTGCTGTGGGCTCGCCGGCGGATGCGATCGGGGCGGGGATTGCGTATCTGACGGAAGATCGCAAGCGGACGGGTCTTTGCCTGGAACTTCCGTGCAGTTGGAACGTTACGCTGCCGAATCTTTGCGGGATCGGGATGCGGCACATTATATCGCCGGGTCGGGAGACTCGGATTGCGCGGGAGTACGGTTCGAAGATATCGGTGAAGTGGGCGTCGCCGGGGGCGCCGGCGGATTCGCTTTCGGGGGGAAACCAGCAGAAGGTGCTGATTGCGCGATGGCTGTTGGCGGAGTCGAAGTTCTTGATCGTTGACGAGCCGACTCGCGGGATCGACGTGGGGGCGAAGAAGGAGATTTATACGTTGTTGAACACGTTAGCGGGGCAGGGCAAGGGGATCCTGTTCATCAGCTCGGAACTGCCGGAGCTGTTTGGGGTAACTGATCGGATTCTGGTGATGCGGCGCGGGCGGCTGGTTGGGAATCTGAAGACGAAGGACACGTCGCCGGACTGGGTCATGCATTTGGCGGCCGTGGAGGACAACTGATGGGCAAA
>Ga0334883_1003691_pt1 | contig 15937 bp, 16 predicted proteins | sample GraSluR1_MG_6_FD_207230 | JGI IMG/M metagenome (GOLD analysis project Ga0334883, IMG submission 207230) | Sludge microbial communities from methane-producing bioreactor in Wageningen University, Netherlands - Granular Sludge_09_05-R1 | ecosystem: Engineered > Bioreactor > Anaerobic >... | reverse complement strand
TGTAATCTTTGATCTTTTTTCGACTGTATTTGTTTTTCCACCATAGAATTTTATCGGTTGATTCTTAAGGTTTACTACCGCCTGATCTCCACCTCTATCGATTGCTAGTTTCAAAGCTTCTTCTGCAGCTTCTCCCAAATCGGATAGAGCTGCTTCATAAGAGGCTAATCCAATCGACATCGTTACCCTTACATCATTATCGTTAGCAATATTGCTTATGATATTCAAGATTTTAAACTCATCTTTCATTAGCTCATCAAGTTTATTTCTGCTCATGAAAATCACAGATTTTTCTGCTCTTAAATTGACAAAATATATCTCGTGTTCAGAACACCAATTATTTAAAGCTGATAACAACAACCCCTGAATATTTGCTTTGACTTGATAGTCCATATTAGAGGTTGCTTCGGCGAAGTTATCCAAGCTAATTACACCTATAACACTCAATCTATCATAATATTTCTTTTTAATAGTTTCCCTTTCAGTTACTTCAAACAAGTAGATTGTGTTGTTTTTGGGATAGTGAATAACATCATAAATCTTATCAAATGCAATGATATTAAACTTACCAATCCTTTTAGATACATTTTCATAGAGATCTTTATTAATAACTCCTAAACTTCTATCAACAAGAACATTTGAAAAGAACTCCTTGGCAAATGGGTTAGCATAATCGATGTTGTAATCATCGTCATATATCATAATACCAACAGGTAAATAGTTAAGAGCTATATCCTCGCTATTCATCTTCTTCTTTTGAGTCAAATTAATTTCTTTAATTCTCTTTTCTAACTCTTGGATCCTTTGCTTCTTAGCTTTGGTTACAAAATGATTGAACCCATACCAAAGCAATGCTAACAACAACAATACATTATAGAAAATAAAGTACTCCAAGTCTAGGTAGGGTTTGACAACAATTAAACCTAAAATTATCATTAATAAAAACACTATAGAAATGATAATATACTGTGTCTTTTTTGCTTTACTCATAATCAGCCTCGCTAGATTTTCATAATATGTAATTATACCATAAAGCCATTAAAAAGAAAACTTGATAATCCTTAAATCGTATTTGATGAGTACCTAGCTGTTTATTAAGAGCAAATGTTATCATAACTCCTCTTTTATTGATGGATATACAAGAGTTCTTCGTTCTAAAAAAATAGAATAAATCCTTCCCAAAAAAAAGCACCTACGAATAGGTGCAAAGTAATTTTTACTCTTTTACATACGGTAAAAGCGCCATGAATCTAGCTCTTTTAATCGCTGTAGCTAAGTGTTTCTGATAGTATGCATTAGTACCAGTAACTCTTCTTGGAAGTATTTTACCTCTTTCAGATATAAATCTCTTAAGTAATTCAAAATCTTTGAAATCTATATATTTAATCTTATTTTCAGTAAAATAGCATCTTTTACGGTTTCTTCTACGATTTGATTTAAAGCCAACCTTTGCCATTGTTCAATCCTCCTTTTTAAAATGGTAAATCATCTTCAACATTGTTGAAGTTATCAATTTCATCTTCTTTATCTTTCACATCAGGAGAATCATCGCTTTGTGACTTTGTGTCCAAAAATACGACTGAATCAGCAACTATTTCAGTAACATATCTTCTTGCATTGATTTTTTCATCCATATAATCACGATTTTGCAAACGGCCATCCAAAGCAATCATCGATCCCTTTGTGACGTATTTTGCAATATTTTCAGCTTGTTTTCTCCAAGCTGTACAGTTGAAAAAATCTGCATTTTTGTCATTGACACTGGACTGAAACGGACGATTCACTGCTAAAGTGAAAGAACATACAGCAGTATTGTTGCTTGTATATCTAAGCTCAGGGTCTTTAGTTAGACGACCTACAAGAACAACTTTATTAAACATAAAAAACCTCCTACTTATGCTTCGTCTCTAGCAATGACTATATGACGGATGACATCTTCTTTAATTTTCATGACACGATCAATCTCAGAAACTGCTTCTTTTGAAGCTACTACGTCAATAATCACATAATAGCCTTTTGTAAAATCAGCAATTTCGTATGCTAGATCTTTGATGCCCCACTCAATTACTTTCAAATCTTTAGAACCGTTACTTGTAAAGATTTCACTAAATGATTTAATTAAATCTTTTCTATTTTGTTCCTCAAGATTTGGACGAATGATGTACATTATCTCATATCTTTTCATATTATACCTCCTTTTGGTCTATTGGCTGCTCTTGCAGCAAGGTGATAAATCACAACGATGTATTATAACACAATTGAAATTCTTTGTCTAGGAAAAAAGGCTCTTGATTTCGTTTTTCTTAATGACGAAATCAAGAGAAAAAAAACACCTTTTCAGGTGGTTTTATTCAACTGTTGTATCAGTGGTTTCTGAAGTAGTCTCTGTGGTTGTAGTAGTCGTTGACTGTGGAATATATCTTCCTTGGAAAATGTCTACAGCTTCTTCATAATAACTCTCATCAGCTATCATGATACAATTACCATTTATATAGTCAGCAGGATCTAAACCTTCTAGTAGCGCTTGTAAAGACAGACTTGTCTCTAAAACTTCATTCATATAATCCTCTGATTGAAACTCGATTACGATTACTACTTTATCTAGTCCATTCGAGAAAGCATATGCTCTAAAACCAACTAAAGATGCTAGGATATTAACTGTTTGAGTAACTGTTGTTGCAGTTGTGTTTGTTCCACTTGTAGTCTCTTCAGTAATTATTGGAGCAGTGGTAGTAGTCGTTACATTTGTTTGTGGTGGAACGGTAATATTCAAATCATCAACAACATCATCAACTACAGAAAACATTATTGAGCCACCTCTAAAATTGTATTCATATAAACTATAACCCGCGTTTGTAAAATTCCTTGAAACTTTGTTAATTGAACTACAAGCCCCCAAAGCTCCTACTAATAAAACAAACGTAATCAATATAAAAATCTTCTTGATATTCTTCATTGCACACCATCCTAAATAATATAATATACAAATATTATATACCTTTCTTCTTGAAAATTATATCTTATAAAACCAATTATGTCAATGATTGAATTGTGATACTTCATTGAGAGTTTTTTCGATAAGGTAAAAGCATTGATACCTTATTTTTATATTCTTTGTAGTCTGGTCTTTTCATTAGTTTTTTCTCCATCATCGGAATGCTGATAAACAAGAAAAGACCTACCATAAGAATCGGATAAACAATATTTAAGTTAACTCTGTTGACAGTGGATAAATACATAATGTATACCCCTAACCATAAACCGAGTTCTCCGAGATAATTTGGGTGTCTACTATACTTCCAAAGACCATTATCGATACATGAGTTTTTACTTTGATTACCCTTTCTAAATTCATACATTTGCTTATCAGCAAAATGCTGGATAATCACCGAAACAATAGATATCGCAAATCCAAAGATGAATAAAACATTTATAGAGTTATTTGAGCTGCTCTTTTCAATGATTTCATGAGAGTTTATCAATTGCAAAAAAACGATGATTGTAGGAAACAAATGAATTCCAAATAGATTAGTTATTAAATATATTCTCGGAGCTCTTTGCTTAAGATAATCATAACGCCAATCTTGCGAACTAAATCCATGCCAATTCTTCCACCAATTAAAGGTCAATCTAGCGCTCCATAATAACAATGCGATAAACATCATTATAACCGGTAAAGTAAAACTTTGATAAAGTATCATCCAATAAAATACTATAAAAATTGGGATTACACTCCAGTAAGGATCATATAAAGACGCATTCTTAGTAATTATAGAAAAAAAGAAAATAATTAAAGTCATGATTATATCCGCTAGTAATGCAACAATCAACACATTCATGGCTATGCTATATCCATAATTCATTACCAAGATTCCAATAAAAATCACAAATCCATAAATCATAATAAAAAACACTAACGTCTGCTTTTTTGTAAGTTCCATCAAGTTCATTTTGATATTCCTTTCTCTTAGTAAGAAACTATTGATTTATTACTTCTATTATCTTTTCATAACAAAACTTTATTGCTTTAAGTCTGATGAAATTTCTATCTCCACTAAAATTTTTCCTGTATAAATAATCCTTACCAAGATATCTTATACCAATAAAAACTTCACCAATTTCAAAGTTATTAGGTTTTGATGGCCCAGCAACTCCCGAAATAGCCATCAAAACTTCAGCTTGGCTGATTTTTGACAAACCTTGAAGCATCTCAATAATTGTTTCTTTAGAATACTCTGTATATTGTTTGATTGTTTCTAAATTGCATTTTAAAATTTTTATTTTAGCATCATTTGAGTAGACTGTGAAGCTTTCAGATAAAACTGTTGAAGCATCAGGTATCGATGTAAGTAACCCGCTTAGCAAACCTCCTGTAATCGATTCAGAAAATGCTATCTTAAGATTTTTTCTTTTAAGTTCAAAAACTGTAAGTTTAGCTAGCCTTAGACAGTCTTCTAAAAGTTTCATATCTATGATTTTATCATACATTGAACCTAAAGTGAAAGACATCTCCATCTTTAGCTACATATTCCTTTCCTTCTAGTCGATACTTCCCTAATTCTTTAGCTTTAGCCTCGCTTCCAGCTTTAATTAAGTCATCATAACTAATCGTTTCAGCGCGGATGAATCCCTTCTCAAAATCACTATGAATTACTCCAGCGCATTCAGGAGCCTTCATCCCAGACTTGAAAGTCCAAGCTCTAACTTCTTTTTCTCCTGCAGTAAAGAAAGTTTTTAAACCTAAGATATGGTAACTGACATTGATCAAAGAATCTAATCCTGAGTTAGTAATCCCCAATTCTTCCATAAAGATCTCTCTATCTTCATAATCTAGTTCTTGAAGTTCATATTCAATTCTAACACTGATAACAATCACTTCAGCTTTATCTTTTTTTGCTTGTTCTTTAACCATCTTTACATAACCATTACTATCAAAATCGTTAATTTCACTCTCGGATATATTACATACATAAACCATCGGTTTCAATGTTAAAAACGAAAAATGTCTGATCATTTTGACATCGTCAACAGACAAATCCATACTTCTAATTGGAACACCTTCTTTAAGTTTTTCCAAGATTCTTGATAGCAATCTAAACTCTTCATAAGCTTCTGTATTGGCTTTGTTTTCAGCTTGCTTCTTAATTTTAGGTAATCTTTTCTCGATTACTTCCATGTCTGCAAAAATCAATTCTATACTGATGGTTTCAACATCTCTTAGCGGATCAACAGACCCATCAACATGAAGAACATTATCATCGTCAAAGCATCTTATTACTTGAACTATCGCATCAGTTGTTCTGATGTGTGACAAGAATTGATTTCCTAAACCTTCCCCTTTAGATGCTCCCTTAACAAGTCCTGCGATATCTCTAAACTCAAATGTTGTATAGATTGTCTTTTTTGGCTTATAAATTCTAGTCAATTCCTCAATTCTTTGATCGGGAACATCAACAACCCCAATATTTGGTTCTATAGTTGAAAAAAGATAATTACCCGCTTGAACCTTAGCTTTTGTTATTGCATTGAAAAGGGTCGTCTTACCAACATTAGGCAATCCGATTATCCCTGCAGTTAAACCCATATTCACTCCTTAATAATTTCATTCAAACCGAAAAGTTTAACGGTATTCCTAAATGTAGCATTCTCTACTTCTACAACTGGAATATTACGTAAATTAGCGATTTCACGTATAATATACTTTAAATTCTTGGACTCATTTGTTTTACCGCGATGCGGCATTGGTGCTAAGTACGGTGAATCCGTTTCTACCAAGAGGTAGTTTAGATCGATTTTCTGAGCTATTTCCTTTGGCACTCTAGCATTTTTAAAAGTAACTGGGCCTGCTAATGATATATACATTCCAATGTTGATGAATTTCTTAACAAATTCCCAAGAACCGGAATAACAATGCATTACTCCAAATATATTCTTGTCTTTATAATCTTTAATAATTTCATATGTGTCATTCAAGGAATCTCTCATATGGACAACAATCGGAAGATTATATCTATTAGCCAATTGAATTTGTTTAATAAACAGCTCTTTTTGTCTTACTTCTTGACTTTTATCCCAATAGTAATCCAATCCCATTTCTCCCAAAGCTTTTACTTTAGGGTGTTTAAGATTTTGCTCGAGCCATTCCAAATCAGATTCTTTGTAATGCTTAGCTTCACTCGGGTGGATTCCAATTGCTGCATAAACTTCCTCATACATGGTTGCTATATCAAGTGCTAGTTCAGATGATTCGCGGTCATAGCCAATACAGATAAAAGCCTTGACATTATTATCTTTAGCTCTTTCAATAATTTCTTCTATTCTTGGAAATAGTTCTTCATCATTTAGATGAACATGAGAATCAATAATCATATGTATCTCCTATCACAGTAATTACTTCAAACAAAACTCTACTAGATTTTTAACATTAAAACCAAAGTAATCCATAACATCTTGTCCATTGCCACTTCTTCCAAACTCATCTATTCCATAGACTTTTTTACCAAATCGATACCAAGGTTGTCTTGAACCCATTTCTACACATATCACTTCTTTATTCTCTGGCAGGATACTTTGTTGAAATTCTTGGCTTTGGTTCAAAAACAATTCCATCGAAGGCATAGAAACAACTCGTACTTTAAGATTATGCTTTGTTGCTAATTCTTTTGCTGATTCTATAGCTAAATTTACTTCTGAACCAGTAGCTATGATTATCTTTTCATAATTGACTTCATCTTTTACAATGAAAGCTCCCTTGCAAAAATCTTCATAACTAATTTGATAATCTGTTATAACATTTTGCCTAGTTAATACTAGCACACTTGGAAGATTTTTGCTTTCAAGAGCAAATCTGAAAGCATGCCTAACTTCGTTAGCGTTAGCTGGTCTAAAAACATTGATATCCGGCATCGCCCTAAACATAGATAATTGTTCGATTGGTTCATGTGTTGGTCCATCTTCTCCAACTGCGATTGAATCATGAGTAAAAATATATATGCTAGGAACTTTCATTAAAGCACTAATGCGCATGGCTGGTTTCATATAATCTGAAAAGATTAAAAACCCTCCACAAAAAGCCTTTAAATTATGTAAAGCCATACCATTAACTAAACCTGCCATTGCATGTTCTCTAACACCAAAATTAATATTTCTTCCCAAACGGTTAGTAATATCAAAATCTCCATTGATGCCTTTAACTTTAGTGGAAGAAGTTAAATCTGCTGAACCACCTATCATTGCTTTTGAATATGATGATAGTTTTTCGATTACTTTTCCGATTGTAACTCTTGTTGCTTCTTTGGCTTCTAAAACCTGAGGAATAACCGTTTCAAAGTCAATATTTATGTCTCCATTGATTATATCCATCAACTCCTTATAATTGATTGGATATCTCTCTTGATAATCCTTTAGTCTAACTTCCCATTTTTGATAATTATCAAAACCCCTAGATACAAAAGTATTTAAAAAATCTTGATAAGCTGATTGAGGGACATCAAACTCAGAATGTTCATAGTTAAATTCTTTCCTCATCCTGTCTGTTTCATCTTTTCCTATTGGGCTTCCATGAGTTTTTGAACTACCCGCATTTGAAGACCCATAACCAATGATACTTTTCACCTCAATAAAACTCGGTTTATCGCTTATTTTAGCTTTTTCAATAGCTTTATTTAAACTCTTAGAATCGTTGGGTTCCTCAATCAATTGATAACTCCAATTCATTGATAAAACCTTTTGCTTGATATCATCGCTAGTTGCTAAACTGATTGGTCCGTCTAATTGAATATCATTAGAGTCAAACAACACTATCAGCTTGCTCAAACCTAATCGTCCAGCAATAGCCATAGATTCCATGCTAATTCCTTCTTGTAAATCACCATCACCACAAAGAACATAAGTATAGTGATTGACAACTTCGCAATCATCTTTGTTAAAAACAGCGCTCAAATAACTTTCAGCCAAAGCATTACCTACTGCCATTGATAATCCCTGCCCCAAAGGTCCTGTTGTTGAATCAACACCAGGAGTATGTCGATACTCAGGGTGACCTGGTGTTTTGCTGTTAAGTTGTCTAAAATCCTTTAAGTCATTAATTTTTAAATCATAACCAGCTAAATGCAATAGCGCATAAAGCAAAGCACTTCCGTGACCTGCAGCTAAAAAGAATCGATCACGATTAAACCAATCCGGTTTATCCGGATTGGCAATTAGATGTTTGGTATACAACTCATAAACTGTGTTTGCTGCGCCTAAAACAATTCCGGGATGTCCTGAATTAGCTTTATTAATCATATCAAGTCCTAAAAACATGATGGTAGATATTGTCTTATTCATATTCTCTCCTTACCACTGAAAAATATTCTATTTTTTTCTTCTCGACTATTATACCATAATTTGACTATTAGAAAAAGATATAACAATCAGATTAAGTGTAAAATGACACATTAATCATAACTTTCAAAGAAAACAAAAAAAAGCACCCTTACGGATGCTTTATAGTTTTTTACTACTCTAGGATTGTAACTACTGAACCAGCACCTACAGTGTGTCCACCTTCACGAATTGAAAATTTAGTTCCTTGTTCTAATGCAATCGCATGAATCAATTCAACTTCCATTTCAATGTTATCCCCTGGCATAACCATTTCAACACCTTTTGGTAATTGAATAACGCCTGTGATATCAGTTGTACGGAAATAAAATTGAGGACGGTAATTTGAGAAGAATGGAGTGTGACGTCCACCTTCATCATGGCTCAACACGTATACTTGTGCAGTAAACTTAGTATGAGGAGTAACGCTTTTTGGTTTAGCGATTACTTGTCCACGTTGAACTTGATCTCTAGAGATACCACGTAATAATAGTCCTACATTATCTCCTGCTTGTGCATAATCCAATAATTTTCTGAACATTTCTACGCCAGTTACAACAGCTTCTTTAGTGTCTCTAATACCAATGATTTCAATCTTTTCATTAACTTTGATTTGACCACGGTCAACTCTACCAGTAACAACTGTTCCGCGACCAGTAATAGTAAATACGTCTTCAATTGGCATCAAGAATGGTTTATCAACCGCTCTTTCAGGAAGAGGAATATAATCATCTACAGCAGCCATTAATTCTAAGATTTTTTCTTCTTGTTCAGCATCTCCTTCAAGAGCTTTTAAAGCAGAACCAACAATAATTGGAGTTTCATCTCCTGGGAAACCGTATTCTTCGAGCAATTCACGAATCTCCATATCAACTAATTCGATTAATTCCTCATCATCAACCATGTCAGCTTTGTTTAAGAATACAACAATTTTTGGAACACCAACTTGACGAGATAATAAGATGTGTTCTCTTGTTTGAGGCATAGCGCCATCAGCTGCAGAAACAACCAAAATAGCACCATCCATTTGTGCAGCACCAGTAATCATATTTTTTACATAGTCAGCATGTCCTGGGCAGTCAACATGTGCATAGTGACGATTTTCAGTTGAATACTCAATATGAGCAGTATTAATAGTAATACCTCTTGCTTTTTCTTCTGGAGCAGAGTCAATTGAAGCATAGTCTCTAACTTCTGACAAACCTTTTCTTGATAAAACGACAGTAATAGCCGCTGTTAATGTTGTTTTTCCGTGGTCAACATGACCGATAGTACCAATATTAACATGTGGTTTTGTACGTTCAAATTTAGCTTTAGCCATTTTTATATTTTCTCCTTTTTTATAATTTTTCGCTTAATAGCATATGTTTATCGATATTATTTTATAACAATATCTAAAATATTGCAATAATTAAATCCTTTGATTAGTTTAATTGTTTCGTTTAGTAATTATTTCTTCAGCAATTGATTTTGGACACTTATCATAGTGTGAGAATTGCATAGTATGATTAGCTCTTCCTTGGCTATTTGATCTCAAAGATGTTGCATATCCGAACATTTCTGACAAAGGAACTTTTGCAGAAACCTTCTGCGCATTTCCTTGCTTTTCTTGCCCTTCAATTCTGCCTCTTCTGGATGTCAAGTCTCCGATCACATTACCGATATAATCCTCTGGTGTAACTACATCAACACTCATTATCGGCTCTAAAAGCGTAGGTTTACAAAAATCTTTTGCTTTTTTTAAAGCCATTGAAGCTGCAATCTTGAATGCCATTTCAGAAGAGTCGACTTCATGATATGAACCATCAAAAAGTGTAGCTTTCAAATCGAGTAATGGATATCCTGCAATAACGCCACCCTGTAAAGATTCTTGAATACCTTTATCGACAACATTGATATATTCTCGAGGCACTGTTCCTCCAACAATCTTATCTACAAATTCATAGCCTTTTCCTGGATTAGGCTCAAAACGAACGAATACATGTCCATATTGTCCTCTCCCACCTGACTGTCTCACAAACTTACCTTCGCATTCAGCTGCTTGAGTAATTGTTTCGCGATATGAAACCTGTGGATTTCCAACTGACGCCTCAACTTTAAACTCTCTTTTCATACGATCAACAATAATCTCTAAGTGTAACTCTCCCATACCAGAAATGATTGTTTGTCCTGTTTCTTGGTCTGTATATGTTCTAAACGTTGGATCTTCTTCACTAAGTTTTTGAAGAGCTATACCCATTTTATCTTGATCTTTTTTTGTCTTGGGTTCAATAGCTACTGAAATTACTGGTTCTGGGAATTTCATTGATTCTAAGATTACATGAGTTTTTTCAGAACATAAAGTATCTCCGGTAATGGTATCTTTCAAGCCTACCGCAGCTGCGATATCTCCCGAATAGACCTCATCAATTTCAGTTCTACTGTTTGCATGCATCTGCAATATTCTGCCCAATCTCTCTTTTTTATCTTTTGAAGTATTGACTATATATGATCCTTTTTTAGCTACTCCAGAGTAAACTCTAAAAAATGTTACTCTTCCAACAAAGGGATCCGTCATAACTTTGAATGCTAAAGCTACGAACTCTTTGTTGTCATCATGAACCAAAGTAACCTCATCCCCATTGCGGTTAATACCCTTTATCTGCATTACCTCAACTGGAGATGGTAAATAGTCAATTGTTGCATCTATCACAAACTTAATTCCTTTGTTTTTAAATGCAGAACCACACATTACTGGAAAGAACTTAACAGTCAAGGTAGCCTTTCTAATTGCTTGCTTTAACATGTCCGGACTTACTTCCTCACCTTCAAGGAAGGTCATCATCAATTCTTCATCAAAATCACATAGTGTTTCAATCAATTTGTTTCTTCTGTTTAAAACAAGTTCTAATAGATTTTTTGGCATATCTATTTCTTTGTAATTCTCTTCTGGTTCACCATCAAAATCATATGCCTTCATCTCAACCAAATCAATTATGCCGCTAAACTCATCTTCAGCTCCAATTGGCCATTGAATCGCTTCAGCCTTTTCGCCTAAACGCTTATGGATTGAATCAATTGTTGCTTCAAAATCCGCACCAATCTTATCCATTTTATTCGCAAACACAATTCTTGGAACTCTATACTCATTAGCTTGACGCCAAACTGTTTCTGTCTGTGGTTCAACTCCAGCTTGAGCATCTAATACCGTTACAGCACCATCTAAGACACGTAATGATCTTGACACTTCCACAGTGAAATCCACATGTCCTGGGGTATCGATGATATTTACTCTATGATTTTTCCAGAAAGCTGTAGTAGCTGCAGCAGTTATCGTAATTCCACGTTCCTGTTCTTGTTCCATCCAATCCATTTGAGAAGCACCATCATGGGTTTCTCCCATTTTATGAATTCTTCCGGTATGAAATAAAACTCTTTCAGTAGTCGTGGTTTTACCAGCATCAATATGAGCCATGATACCGATATTACGTGTTTTATCTAAACTATATTCACGTGCCATAACTTAAATTCCTTTCCTTAACTAAAATCTATAATGAGCGAAAGCTTTATTTGCTTCTGCCATTCTATGCATATCTTCTCTCTTTTTAACAGATGCACCTGTATTGTTACTTGCATCAATTATTTCTTTTGCCAATCTCTCTTCCATTGTTCTTTCATTTCTAGAACGAGAATATTGTACTAACCATCTAAGCCCTAGAGTAGTTCTTCTATCCGCTCTTACTTCACTAGGAACTTGGTAGTTCTGTCCGCCGATACGACGGCTTCTTACCTCTAAAACTGGCATGATATTATTAAGCGCTTCATTAAACACTTCCAGAGGATTTTTTCCGGTGATTTCTTGAACACGATTAAATGCATTATACAATAAATTCTGTGCAAGATTCTTTTTTCCATCTAACATAATATTATTGATTAGTTTTGTAACTAACTTCGAGTTATATATCGGATCCGGCAAGACATCTCTTTTTACAATTTTACCTTTACGAGGCATAAGTAATTCCTCCTTTCAAAATTCTTATTAAATATTTAAAAAATTACTTTTTCGGTCTTTTTGCTCCGTACTTAGAACGCCCTTGCATTCTTTTGTCAACAGCTGTTGTATCCAATGTTCCTCTCACTATGTGATAACGAACACCAGGTAAGTCTTTAACACGTCCGCCACGAATCAATACAACGCTATGTTCCTGTAATGAGTGCCCAATACCAGGGATATATGCGTTAACTTCACCACCGTTTGATAAACGGACACGAGCATACTTTCTTAAAGCTGAGTTTGGTTTTTTAGGAGTCATAGTCGCAACTCTGACACAAACACCACGCTTTTGTGGAGAACTAATATCTGTATATCTCTTCTGTAAACTGTTGTATCCAATATTCAACTGTGGTGCCTTTGATTTCTTTGTTTTTGATTGACGACCTTTTTTGATTAATTGGTTTATAGTTGGCATGTACATTCCTCCTTTCATACCCACACACCCGGGAGGTGCGTTTGTCTCATTTTTATAAGGTTGCTGGGCAACCTAAGGATTAATAACAAATTAAAGCGTAATTATTATACACCACTAGACTAGGTGTGTCAAGTTTTTCCTTTTCAGTTTTTTTCAACCTTATATATTATATAATATCCCAAAAAAAAAGCAAGCAAAATTATCTTTCTTTTAAAAGATTTTTACTCGTTTTTACAACTTTATAGAACTTCTACTGTAATATCTGTTTTTCTTTATTCAAAAAAGAGAATTTCAGTTTAAAAACTCTAATTATGTATAATGAAATCAATGCAATAAATAGTAAAAATATCTCTGCCCAAATAATATTTCCAATTTGATTTGCGATCAAAACCACCAAAAAGTCAACTGTAAAATGTATCAACAAAACATAAACTAGATAAATTTTCTTGCCTGAAACTAATCCATACATTGTTATAACACTTAAGCAGATATGTAAAATGATAACCATCACCCGCTCTGCTCCTGCAATCAGAAAAATATATGTTCTTGTTTCAACCAGCAAATCTTGAACTTGTCTTAACTGACCCTGAGTAACTATATCTGAGTTATTAATCAAGTCTTGAAAACCTCCATTATTAATCATAATAGCATAGACCACATAAGTAATATAAGTCAAGACTAATAAGATAAAAGCTTCAACACCTCCATGTCCAATCCCATGAGCTAAACCTGTATTGAAATCTTGATTTTTCTTCATGAAAAATTTAATGAAAACAACCCTTCCGGTTGTTTCAAACAAGCTAGCTGTTAAGGCTAATAAAAATAGCGTTAGCATATTTGGTAATCCAGTTAAGAAAACAGAAACCACTGAACTTTGTAGTATTGGCAACCTTATCAAAACTTGGAATACAAAAAAAGATAAACCTCCCACAACAAAGGCGAGACTAACATATCTATGTTTCTTAATCAATAAAAACCCTAAAAAAAGAGGAAATGCTAAGGAAACAAAAGCGCTAATAATCATCGCAACTATGTTCGAATAACTAACCATACAATACCTCAAAAATTTCTAAAAAAATCTATTCATTCTTCTACTAAAGGCACAAATCTACAAAAACACAATCTTTCTCTCTTTATTTTTGATTGTTCTTTTGTTATAACAATTAGTTCCTGCCATATTCCAAAATCAATTGGGATAACCATCCGACCAAATTCAACTAACTGATCTATAAGTTTATTAGGTAAATAAGGTGCTGCAGCCGAAACAATTATCTTATCATATGGCACACCAACTAAATAACCTAGATAACCATTACCTATATGATAAATGATATTTTTATAACCTAGTTGATCCAATGTCAATTTCGCTTTGATTTGTAGTGGTTCTTTTAATTCAACTGTATATACTTCAGCTGCTAGTTGAGCTATAATAGCTGTTTGATACCCAGAACCAGTTCCAATCTCTAAAACTCTATCTGTACTCTTAATATTTAAACTTTCAAGCATCAATGCAACTATATAGGGTTGAGAGATTGTCTGATTTAAACCAATATCTAATGGGTAATCCTCATAAGCATACTCTCTTAGATGACTATCAACAAATTGGTGACGTTTGACTTTGGAAAAAGCATCAATGACTCTTAAATCATTGATTCCTCTAGCAACTAATTGCTGCTCAATCATCTGATTAAGTAAGACTTGAGTAGTTTTTCTTTCCATTAAAAACACCCTTTACGAACTAATTGGTGGACATTTTTTTTGCGCCTTGTTAATATACATCTTCTGATCTGCAGATTCTATTAAACTCCTTAATGACGATTCTTTTTTAGGATCATAGATATCAAAACCATAACTATAGCTTAAAGTATCTGGCATCCCATTTATAAGGCCTATCTTTCTTAAATTAAAATTCAATTTATCAAGGTACATTTTGATTTCTTCTTTATTGCTTAAAGAAGAAACAACAACAAATTCATCGCCACCAATTCGAGCAATGTAATCTCTCTTATCAAAACTCTCTATACAAGCAGTAGCAAAAACCCTCAACACTTCATCCCCAATTAAATGCCCATATGTATCATTGATTATTTTCAAACCATCTAAGTCCATCATTATAATCGAGATACTATTTTTTCTATTAATATTAAAACTGCTGACGTAATTCTCAAAAGCACCTTTATTCATCAAACCTGTTAAATAGTCTAGGGCGATTAATTTTGTTTGAATAAAAACATACATAACAAATATCGAAAGAGAAAACATTGGCCATAATATCAATATTCCATAATTGAAAGCTTGGATAATTCCTCCAATCATTGGAGGAATCGTAAAGAAAACCAAGGGGTAAAACTTAAAGTATTGAAGTCTTCTTTTATTTGTAATAACAATAAAAATTGGCACAATCATATAAACATATAATATTAGCAATGACGCAATAAATATACTGCCTCTGACATATTCATTGGTTGATGTGATATAAAAGAATAAAGGAACAAATAAGCTGAGAAAAGAAACAAAAACATTAATAATCAAAGGCAACAAAATCAAAATCATAATTATATCTATTTTGGGTTTTTTAAGATATATCAGTTCATAAACATAAAATAACCAAACACCAGCAATTATCGATGGAAATGCATATATCAAAACCGAAAAAAATCTCATAGCAATTGCATTAACAACCCCTGGATAACCATCTAGCAACTCGTGACACATATCAAATACAAGCATCAACAGTGTAAAAAGAACAATTTTATTAAAATAATTATGCCCTAACCGCTTCATTTGCTTTGATGAATTCATCGCAATAAAAACTATCAGAAGAACAAGAATCGCATAGATATAAACATATAATGAATTTTCCATATGGGTCTCCTCTCGCGATTAATCTAAAAAATTAATATTACCTATTTATCTATTTACTCTATAATTATATCATTAATCACTCATTGTAAGTATCTACTAAAAACATTTTAGCAATAAAATCTATAAAAAAAATATGGTATTGTCAATAATTTTGTGTAAATAAGATTCTATAGTTCTTTAAGAGTCTTTATGTATTTGAGTTTTGTTTTAAAGGTTTTGTTTTAAAGGTTTTGTTTTAAAGGTTTTGTTTTAAAGGTTTT
>Ga0334883_1003684_pt1 | contig 15963 bp, 6 predicted proteins | sample GraSluR1_MG_6_FD_207230 | JGI IMG/M metagenome (GOLD analysis project Ga0334883, IMG submission 207230) | Sludge microbial communities from methane-producing bioreactor in Wageningen University, Netherlands - Granular Sludge_09_05-R1 | ecosystem: Engineered > Bioreactor > Anaerobic > Unclassified... | reverse complement strand
AGGCCGGTGATGTACATGATCGGGCCCATGCTGTGGGTGCAGTAGTACGGCGCCGGAAGCCAGTTGCGCCAGTGGTCGAAGGTAGGGGAGAGGCCGATCTTGGTGTCCACCGACACCGGGTGAACGTACTCGCCCTCCCCGTAGCGGAACTCGCCGATCTCGCCCTGCCGGTAGAGATGGGCCATCTCCTGGGCGCAGTTGAAGTAGGCGCAGTTCTCGGCGTACATGTAGACCTTGCCGCTGGCTTCCACGGCCCGGACGAGCTGTACCGCCTCGCCCATGGTCTTGATGGCGATGTTCTCGCTCTGCACGTGTTTGCCCGCCTGCAGTGCCTGTATGGCGGCGGGGGCGTGCTCGGTGCAGTAGTTGGCCAGCACCACCGCGTCCAGGTCGTGGGCAAGCATCTCGGCATAGTCGGTGTAGCCGGTGACACCGGGATGGGCCTTGAGGAACTCCTGCAGGGCGCCCTCGCGTTGCTCGCAGACCGCCGCCAGCTCGACGCCCTCCATCGCAGCGGCCTGCTCGGCGAAGGAACGGCCGCGCCCGATGCCGTACACGCCCACCTTGATCGTCTCGGTACTGCGTTTGGCCATTGTAGGTGCCTCCTGGCGATGGGCCGCCGCAATGCGGCGGGCTTCGCGATCGGTGCAGTCCAGGGGAGAGAACCGAGGTCGCCGGGCCTTGGCCGGTCTGCCTTCTGCACAAGGCGGGCATGGCGCTGCGCTGCCGTTCCCCCTCCTCCCGTCTCGCCAGGCGTGTCGGCGAGTGAGGGAGCGGGGGAAAGCCCGCGGGGGGCGGGGCATGCCGTAGCCGTTTGCCCACCCCCATCCCTCAAGCCCCGCCCCCTCCTAGAGGTCCCAGTCCGGACGGAGCTCCCTGGCGCGCTTGGCCACCTTGTCCCGCAGTCGCTTGGGCTTCTTGATGTCCCCCAGGACGCTGGGCAGAGGCTGCCCGGGACCGGCGTCCGCGGGGTCCGGCGACCAGTTGTCCCCTTCGTAGGGGGCGAGCTCGGCATCCGACGCGAAGCTCGGTACGTCGAAGGCCATGTTGTCGTTCAGGGCGCTCTTGTAGGCCAGGATTCCCAGGCAGCTCATCTGCAGCCCGCGGTAGATGTCGAAGTACGGCTGAGTGCCGGTGCGGATGGCCTCGATGAACTCGTGGAGCATGAAGAAGTCTCCGCCGCCATGGCCGCTGCGGGCCGCCAGGTCGTGGAACTGCCGGAACTCCGGGCGGTACATGAGGTCCGCCGGCTCACCCGGCTGCTTGTTCCACGGCTCCTTGTGCACGATCAACTGCCCACCGTCGGTGCGCGAGTTCTCCATCTCACCCTTGTGGCCGTAGATGCGGTACCACACGTAGTGCTTCTCCAGCGCTCCGAACAGGAGCTTGGCGTAGCCGCCGTTCTCCATCTGCACCATGATGATGGCGGCGAGGTCATTGCGCTTGTACGTCTCGCTGCACGCCGGAGTCAGCGGGTCCCAGGGGATGACGAAGCCGCTCACCTTCACCGGTCGCAGGCGCGTGATGTACATGATCGGGCTCATGCTGTGGGTGCAGTAGTAGGTGGCCGGGATCCAGTTGCGCCAGTGGTCGAAGGTGGGGGAGAGGCTGATCTTGGTGTCGGTGGATACGGGGTGGACGTACTCGCCCTCGCCATAGCGGAACTCACCGATCTCGCCCTGGCGGTACAGATGGGCCATCTCCTGGACGAAGGTCATGTAGGCGTAGTTCTCGGCGTACATGTACACCTTGCCGCTGGCCTCCACGGCGCGGACGAGGTCCACCGCCTCGCCCATGGTCTTGACCGCGATCGACTCGCTTTGCACGTGCTTGCCCGCCTGGAGGGCCTCGATGGCCGCCGGAGCGTGCTCGGTGCAGTAGTTGGCCAAGACCACCGCGTCCAGGTCGTGCTCCAGCATCTTGTTGTACTCCGTATAGCCCGTCACACCGGGGTGGGCTTTGGTGAAGTCGTTGAGTGCTCTCTGCCTCTGGTCGCATACGGCCGCCAACTCAACGCCTTCCATCGCGGCGGCCTGCTCGGCGAAGGAGCTGCCGCGACCGATGCCGTACACGCCGACGCGAATGGTCTTGGTGCTTCGTTTGGCCATGGGTGGTACCTCCTGCCCGTCAAAGGGCGGCTCTGACTTGGCTACTTGGTTCGTCCGCTGCGCGGGGGCGCCGCGAACCTTGACGCATCAGCGTCCCGGGGCCGCGGCATCCAGCTCGTCAAGGGTGAAGCGGACGCTTGTGATGAACGGCTCTTGGCCCTCCACCCAGTGCCCGTAGGTTGTGGCCACAATGGTCCCGTCCGGCAGGAGTTCCAGGGCCGGGTAGGCGCAGTCGGCGCCCTTCTTGTTGTCCATCAGACGCACGCGGTACTGCCCCTCGCGGCCGTGCGCGATGTCCTCGTAGGTGCCCACCCAGCCCACCCAGTCGCCGGCCGTGGGGCTCTGTCGCGTGGTGTCGCGGAAGCTGCAGAAGATCCGTCCATCCGGTGCGGTGAGCGCCTGATGCCGGTCGCCCGTGAGGGCCGCGGGCAGTTCGTGGGGCTCGGACCATGTGGCGCCTTCATCGCCGCTGAAGATGACGAAGGAGTTGTACTGTCTGCTGTTCTCCCTGAGCAGCAGAGCGATCTGGGCCCCGTCGGGCGATCTGACTGCCCCGGGCTCGCAGAGGTGCGCCGTTGGGTGCCGGGCGATCGCCACAGGCTCGGACCAGGTCAGGCCGCCGTCCTCCGAAAGCGTCTTGTACACAACAAAGGGCCCCGCCTCGCCTGCCGCCCTCAGGAAGCGTCCGTCATCGTGGAAGACGGCCATGTAGCGGCCATCGCGCAGAGCAACACAATCGGCCATGGCAACGATGCCGCCGAAGTCTCCGATCGGCGCCAGCGGCGACCACGTCTCGCCCTGGTCCTCGGAGACGGCCATGCGGATGGGGTAGAGGCCGGAGAACATGATGAGCCGACGGCGCCCGTGGGCATCAACGGTCTGGTACAGCGTGGGAACCTCCAGCGATGTTGCCCAGTTGTCGGGTACCGGCAGGCGGTCGGTCCAGGTCAGGCCGCGGTCGAAGCTCTTCTTCATCACGATGGGGCCGCGCCCGTGACCCTTGGGGTAGACGGCGATCAGCGTCTGTTGGTCCGAGAGAAGCACCGTGGTCGGGTGGCCCAGGTACTGGCCGGGCTCGCGATCCACCACCACCTGTCGCTGTGTGTCGGCGGCCAGATCGATGAGTGGGATGGTGTAGCCCGGCGGCATGGCCGAGGTATCGGCCTCACGGTGTGCCGGCATGGTGACCTCCGAGGTCATGGTCGGTTGAGTGGCTCAAGGCCCGTGTGCCCCGGCACAGGGCGACGATGGGGCTGCGGGCAGCCGTGCGGGATCGCCGCCGGGTCGGAGGCGGTCCGGCGCCCGGCCCCCGGCGTTGGTCGGTGCACTGTCTACGCGGCTGCCTACTGTCCCGCGGCGTCGGCCAGCTTCGCCCCCAGAGCACGCAGGCGCGTACCGGCCTCGGGGTCCGGACTGCCCTTGACCAGGACGGGATCGGCGACCTTCTTGAGCTTGAAGCTGCCGGCAACCGACTCGATGCTATCGATCGCTCTCCCGCCACCGCCGTGGGTGACGAAGGCCCCGTAGGGCTTGTCCGTCACCTCGCCCTGAGTGGGGTAGAAGGACCGGTCGAGGAAGTCCTTGAGGCCGCCTCCCATGTAGCTGAATGCGTCATAGGAGCCCAGCGCCACGGCGCCGCAGTCCATGAGGTCGCCTGGCCCGGCCTCGAAGCCCGTCTTGAGCACTACCTCGGCCCCGGCGTCCCTGGCGCCCGCGGCCACAGCCTCCGCGGCGGCCTTGGTGTTCCCCGACATACTGCAGTACACCACAAGCACGGTTCCCATGTCACGATCCCTCCCGTGTTCCGGTGGCGATGACTCGCCACTCGTCCAGAGGTACGGCCGGAGACCCCGCCCTCGCCGCGGATGTCATTCTGAGAGCGTCCACTCCCGAAGGGAGCAGCTCGAGGGATCTCCCGGCATTCAGCGAGATTCCTCGCTATCTCGCTGCGCGAGATGGACGCTCAGAATGACATGAAACGGACCAGCCGGACTTCCCGGCCGGACTTCTGGTTGTACAACTGTACTTGCGGGCTCCGCCCGGCGCCGACCTGCCGATGGCTGGCTCGAGCTGTGTCGGAAGACCGACGCCGGCCTTGTACTCAGACTATGCAGGTTCTGGGCGGGCGCCGACTCACGTCGCCTCACACCCCCAACCCCCCTCTCCCTTACTCGCCGATACGACCGGCGAGACGGGAGGAGGGGGGACGGCACTATTGCGAGCGATAGAGGCTTTACTGCGGTGGGATGTGGCATCAATGCGTTCATGCATAATGTGAGCTTGTAGGCCGGCTTGGCGGGCTGGAAAGCCAGCCCCACCAACGGCCGCTGGACCGCCCCAACCCATGCACGGTTGTAGTGCTAGCGGCCCTGCCGGTCACTTCACCGCCCGGGCCTGTGATCCTTCCTGCCTGCACGCCGGAGACTACCCTCCCTCCTCGATCCGCCGGGCGATGGCCTCGCGCGTCCGGCCGAGCAGTACCTGATCCAGATTGTAGCTGCCGATGTCGCGCACCAGCGTGTCGGCCACCCGGCGCATCTCGGCCCGTGCGAAGGCCGCCGGGTCCGCCACACCGTCGCGTTCCGCGGCCGTCTTCAGGCGCTCTTGCAGGATCGTCAGGTACTCGAAATCGTCGATGCCCTTTTGCATCAGCTTCAGGCGCAAGGTGGGCAGCGGCGGGCCCCCCTCCTTGTCGGGGTAGAGCAAGATCGCCTCCCCGGCGTCGTACACGTACAGGCTCTCCTGATTGCGACCGGTGACCCAGGGCACGGGCGTGATGTCTTCCCACGGATCGATCTTGTTGTAGAACGTGGTCTGCCAAAGCTGCGCGCCGACCGCGCCGTACCTGGCGGCCTGCCAGAACCACAGGCGGTGGAGCTGTGGCGGAGCCTCCAACGTGGCCGGGATGTTGTAGACCCAGATCTCGTCACCCGCCGCGCGGCGGGCGTCCACGCTGGCCTCAGTGAAGTGCGGGCGACCGAACGGTACCGACCAGGCCTTCACTACCCCGTAGAAGGCCTCGTGGTTGGGGCTGGTGGTCTCCCAGATCTTGAAGTCCGGGTCGCCTGCGAGGGCCAGCTTCTGCAGGGCCACGACCCTGTCGAAGTAGTCGGGCTCGGGCTCATCCCACAGATAGAGGTAGGCCATGGAGAGCCAGCCCTTGTCGCGCAGATGCTGCCCGACCTGGCGCATGTACTGCGGAAACAGCCGGTTGAACTCCTCGCTGAGGGGCTCCAGGCCCAGCCACTGGGAGTGTTTCTCCCACCCCTCGCTGGTGCCGCCACCAAAGCATGGCCCCAGGAAGAACGCATTGAACTGCAGGCTATCGATGAACCACTGGATACGTCGGTCGAAGTCCGCGAAGTCACAGACCACTTTCCCGTCCACAAGCCTGGCCGGGACCGTGGCGGTCGCGCCATTGCCGCGCACCCCGTGGGCGTGCAGCACTCGGGCGATGTCGCGCTCGATCTCCTCCAGCGGCCGCCGGTCCCAGGGGCGGAAGGAGGACGCGGAGTAGGTGATCAGCGTGCGGAACGTAGGATCGCGGGGCAGTTCGAAGTCATACACACGGACAGACAGCGGGATGGCGGCAAGGGTCGTGTCCCCGGCCTGAGCGATGATGGCGCCGGTGTAAGTGCCGGGCTTGGCGTCGCGTGGGACGGTGACTCCAACCAGGAAGGGGGCGTTCTCCCCGGCCGTCAGGGCGATGGGCTCGGGTCTGAGTAGCGGGTCGGGCGTCGGGCCCAGGCGCGTGCCCTGGCGGTGCGCGGTCTTGACGTTGGCAAAGCCCACCGGCCACCAGTGCACCTGCGTCCCGTCGATGGTACCCGGTCCCGTGAGATCGCCGGGAGCCAGCAGCACCCGGGGCACATCCCGGGTGGGGAGCAGCACGACCTGGGAGTAGACCGTCTCGCCTCGAGCCGCCGCCAGGCCGACCTCGTCGGCTTGCACGGCGTAGTCGGGGACGCCGTCCTCCCTGTACACCCGCGCCGCCAGGTCGTCGGCCCAGACCGTCAGCTCGTTCGTCCTGGACAAGAGCACTGCCGTCTCCGAGACCCAGGACCGGCCGGCCTCGTAGGTCTTGTAGGCGCTGAGAAGTGGCTCGGGAAAGCCGCCCTCGTACACGCCCACATCGTCGAACCAGGCGTGGCACTCCGGCCCGGAGGTGTGGTGGGTCGTCAGCACAGGATGCAGGGAGGTTTCGTCCTCCGTCGTCGTATAGCGGGCGAAATGCTGGGTCCAGTCCTGGGTCATGTATTGGCTGTCATCGGGCACCACGCGCTGCGCCTTGTTGGTCTGCAGCCAGACGTAGGCCCTGGACATGGTCATGTCCTGCGTCTTGCACCACCAGGAGACGAAGTAGGTCGTCTGCGGCTTGACGGCGATGTCCGCGGCGGCGCAGGTCACGAAAGACCCCGGACTGGTGGCGAGTCTGATGGAGCACTGCCCGCTGTGGGCCTCCTGGCGATCGATGACCACGTTCTTGCCGGGCTTGCCGAACTCACCGCCGCGCCAGTCCGCCGCGAATCCGTCGGCGGTGATGATCTCCATGGAGGGGTTCTTCACCAGGTTCGCGGGTGTCTGGGCCAAGACCACCGCGGACGCCGATAGGGCACACATCAGCAGGGCAATGCGCATAGTATCGAGGGCTCCTTGCAGTGTCCGTCGACTGAGTTGTTCTTCGACGGACGTGGCCGGTCCCCTCCCTGCGCGGGGTTGCAGGCGGCCGCTCAAACGCGTCGGGATGGTAGGGGCTCTGTGTTCCGCGGCACCCGTGCGGGTGGGCGGAGGTGCGCGGGTGCTCAGGCGGGAACCGGAGATGGGTGGACTATGGTGCCACGGCATGTCGGGCTTTGGCGCGCCGGCCGCCGTTCCCCGGCGCCCCGGCGCCCCGGCGGCACCGGCTCCGGCGCCGGCGCCGGGGCAGCCGGCACCTGTGCCCGAGTCGTGGGAGGGCCGCTCGAGACGATGGCCGGTGCGGTGAAGGGCAGGAGATTGTCCTCAGGGCGCCTTGCCGTTGTCGCACAGATTCGCAGTGGCGAGACAAGGGTCCCCACCGGCGCAGGCCCGTGGAATGAGGCCTGCAGCAATGATCCGAGAGGGTGAACGGGCCGATGGGACGTAGCGAGACTGCGGTGATGTCCTGGATTCTGGTGCTTGCGGCCTTTGGCGCCGCCAATGCCGTCCCCCTCGGGACGCCCGGAACGATCGCCACCTACTCGCTGAACGCCGACCTGGGACAGCGGCCGGAGTTCGAGCGCGAACACCGTCTGTCTGTGGTCGAGATGAAGCTGGGGCTCGGCCCGGATGAGAATGTCCGGGGACGCCCGTACCAGTGGTGCGTTCTTGGCTTCACCCGCGCCAACGGCCATGCGTATGAGGCGTGGCTGCTGCTGGATTCATGGCCCGGTGTAGACCATTTCCCGGTCGTCGCCCGGTACCTGTGGCGCGAGCCCGACTGGCCCGACGCGGTGGAGTTTGTCAATCAGGCAACCGGGGCGGCCGCCCTGCCTCGCCTGTCGCTGTGGGAGTACGGCTGGCCCCGGTCCCTGGGGGGCGGGCCTCTTTCCGTCGAAGGAACAGCCTTCCCAGAGGCCCTGATGTTCCAGGGCTTCCAGTTCGACCGCGCGCCCGTCGCGGACGGCCAGGCTCTGAACCCTCCGGCCGAGGCCACCGTAGTCGGCCTCGACCCCGACCTGATCCTCGGTCACATGACCCGCGACACCGAGGTGGACGGGAAGCCCCACTGGACTCTGCCGGAGGGCAAGTACCGGTACCGCAAGACCGTTGCCGAGGATCACCGGAAGCATCTCGAGGCCGGCTTCTCGCTGTTCCAGGCGACTCCGCGGCCCGAGTGGCTCACCCGCAGCGCGGCATGGGACAACAACCTGTTCTGGCTCATGGATGACTGGCCGGCGCAGCTCTATCGCTCCAACTACTGGGGGCGCGGCATCTACGTTGACGAGCCGGCGATCCACAACCGCGGGCTGCTCAACGAGAGGGCCGACCTGGCCGGAAAGCTGACGCCCGCGGAGGCGGTCACTACGCTTCAGGCCCGCCTGCAGGCCGCACTGCGTCCCACTGTGGGGAACTACTCACAGGTCTGGATCAACAGCTTCATCGACCGGCAGTTCGGGCGCGGCGACCTGTGGATCGTAGAGCGAGACTATCCGGTGTGGGAGGCGCTCTGGACCACCGCCTGGTACCAGCTCGCAGTGGAGAACGGCGTCGCGGGCATCGTCGACGAAGACACATCCATGGAAGACCTGACGGAGAGCTACAACAGGGCCTTCGGCACGCAGATCCCCCCCACCGTTGAGAGCGCATGCGCCATTCGGGTGGCCGTCCTGCGCGGCGCCGCCAGGAACTTCAACAAGCGCTGGGGAGTGGCGTTCTACTCTCCGTCCGAGCCGCGGCTGAAGGCCGCCGGTATCCCGATCCTCTACAATAGGGGCGCGAGCTACTTCTGGGTCTGGACGGGTTGGGTCGGCATCGGCGACAACTCCGGCCTGCCCTACAGCTACCAGCGTTACTATGCGTCGCTGGTGAAACAGGCGCAGGCGGCCAACCCGCGCCGTGACATGAGGGCCCTGTTGACCGCGGCGAGGACCTGCATCGTCATCCCCCATGGCTACACCTTCGCGCCCGGTCCCCTGCAGTCCGTCCGCTGGCTCCACCTCGAGCGCGAGAGCGGGCTGGGCGCAACGTACCGGCAGGTCCTGTGCAATGCCGCCCTGGAAGTGGAGCGCTGCCTGCGGCTGGGAATCGAGTTCGACATCGCCGTAGATGACCCCCAGTTCACGGCGGAGGGCTACGAGGAGATCGTGTACTGCCGCGAGGACGGAACCGTGGTGGTGCAGGCCAAAGGGGCCGAGAGGCGCCTTGGCGCCGGTCGCGAGCCGGACCGTCCCGACCTCGGACCTGGTCCCGCCCTGTCCATCGATGTGCCCGCAGCGCCTCTGACGGCTCCGTGCACGGTGGTTCTGCAGGCGGTCGCGACGGCGGGCACCGGGGAGTTCGAGAACGGTAGCCCGCGCGTTGCCTGGGAGATCTACGGCCCGGACAGGGGAGTGGTGCTGCAGACGGGGGAGAGCATCGAGGTGGACCTTCCCGCCGGAGGGCTCTACCGCGTGCGGGCCGCGGCGGCCGATGTGTTCGGCCGCCCGGCGGTGGCCTGGACGGACCTGCAGGTGGCTGAGACCCGCTTGGAGGCCGCCCTGTTGCCCGCCGAGTGGCTGTTTCGGACGGATCCCGGCGACACCGGGATGACGGAGGGGTGGCAGGCGACGGACTACGACGACAGCGGGTGGACGAGTATCCCGGTGCCCGCGTGGTGGGAGACCACGCCGGTTGGCGTCTACGACGGGTACGCCTGGTACCGCGTGCGCTTCACCCTCGCGCCGGAGCTGGAGGGCCACAAGCTGTGGCTCGAGTTCGCCGGCGTGGATGAGAGCGCCTGGGTGTACCTCAATGGGGAGCTCATCGGTGAGCGCAGCGCCCAATCCACCGGCCTGACGCCCGCGGACTTCTGGGACGAGCCCTTCAGCGTCCCCGTCGAGGGCGTCCGCTTTGGGCAGGAGAACGTGCTGGCGGTGCGCGTCCATGACTCGGCGCAGATGGGTGGCATCTTCCGCCCGGTGCGATTGCTGGTGGACAAGTAGGTGGGCCGCAGCAGGATGTGCGCCGCTTTGCGCGTATCCGCCGCGGCCGGGCCTGCGCCTCGGGAGTTGATACAGTGAACCGTTCCTGCCTGTCGCGACTGTATGTCCTCGTTGCCATTGCCGGCTCGATCGCCCTTCCGAGCTCGGCCTTCGCTCAGCCGCCGGTCGAGACGCTGCAGGAGTGGGTGGCCTTTGAGGGGGCGGCGGCGGCGCGGGCGGAGCTGGAGACGAGGGTTCCCGCGGAGTGTGCTGCCGTTACCGGGCCGGACGGGCGCGGGGCGCTGCGGGTCGTGGTTCCGGACATGGAGCAGGAGGAACAGGCCTGCGCTTTCAGTATCGCTCTCCCCACACTGGAGGGCGAGTTCAATGCCGTCCGTCTGTGGGTGAAGGGCACGCAGCAGACCAGACGGCTCGAGGTCGCGTTCCGGACCCCGGAGGGCAACTACGGAACCGAGCTGCGACTGAGCCCGGACTGGCAGGAGATGACCCTCCGGGCCCGCGACGCCGGTCCTTTGCTGGGCACTCAGGGCGGCCGGCTGACGCTCTCGCGAGCGACTCGCGTGCGCTTCTGTTTCGGTCGCTGGCAGGGCCACACGGGGGGGCCTCATGAGGTGAGCATCGGCTCGATCACCGCGGTCCGTTCGCCTCTGGCCGCACCACCGCCCCCCGTGGAGCGCTTGGAGCGGCCGGAGGTGCCGCTTCCCCTGCAGCCCTTCACCGTGGAGTTGCTGGACATGGCACGGGGTGAGTGGGTCTTCTCCGACGCTCTGGGCCAGAACCTCCGCCTGCCCGGCCCCGTGTTCGCGCAGGCCTTCGGGGCACCTGCGACCCCAGAATTGCGCCTGGCCTACCTCTGCTTGGATCCCGAGTTCCCCGACGACCCGGAGCACGCGGTGCTGCATATCGTCTCGCCCATTGGTCGGCAGGACGGGGCATTGTCATACCTGGTTGAGGAGCCCTACTTCGCTTGCGGCGTCATCGCGCGCCGGACTGCGGGCGGCGTCACCCGCTGCGAGCTTCACGACATCACTCTTGGCCCGGCGACCACGGGCGACCGCTATGTAGCGGGGCTGCACTTGCTTTCCGATGGACAAGCCTACCCGCTGTACCTGGCTCCCGGCGGGGGTGAAGAGCTGCAGGTGCGGCTCAGCACCGACCGGGTGGGGCACGTCTTCACCGGCTCGGAGCCGGTCACGGTTACCGTGGCGGGGCTGTGTCCGGGACCACAGGCCGCCTGCACACTCGCCCTGCAGCTCACAGACTACGCCACCGGAGAGGTGCTCTGGAGCGGCACGCAGGCTCTGACCTGCCAAGCCGGCGCCCGGACCGCCGTTCCGTTGGACATCCCTCTGGACCGTTACGGCGTGTTTGAGCTCGTGGCCGAGGGGGGGCCTGAGCCGGCCAGGCTGCGACTGTGTCGCATCCCGGCGCCGCGGGCAGTCGACGCCGAGGCTTCCGCCATCGGCATGAACATCTTCCAGCAGCAGATCTGGTGGTACGCCTACCAGGTGCCCCTGCTGGCAAAGGCGGGGGTGCACTGGATCCGGCCGTGGCTGGCGTGGGAGAACGTCTGGTCGGCGCAGCAGCCTGCCGCGGACGTCTGGGATACCCGCGCCCTGGACGCGGCCCTACGGCGCATGGCGGCCTTTGGTATGGAATACCAGGCCATCTTGTTTGGGGCGCCGCAGTGGGCGACCGGCCACAGCGGATGGCGGGCACCGCCTCAGGAGCGCCTGGACCTGTGGTCTGCGTACGTCCGCCGGCTGGTGGAGCAGTACAAGGACCGTATCGACCACTGGGAGGTCTGGAACGAGCCGGACCTCATGTGGCAGGAGCAAACGCGCCACTCGGGCGAGCACTATGTAGCGGTGCTGAAGGCCGCCTGGGAGGCCGCCAGGGCCGCGGACCCGGACTGCACGGTGCTGGGGCTCTCCCATGCCGGTTACATGGACTGGCTGGATAGGGTGGGGCGGCTGGGAGCCGGGGATTACTTCGATATCGCCACCCTCCACAGTTACGCGCCGCCGGCGGACTACTGCGCCGCAATCCGGCAGCGCCGGGAGGTGCTGGACCGCCACGGCATGGGCGACAAGCCGATCTGGATGAACGAGTTCGGCGCCACGGCCTACGATTTCAGCCCGGAATACTCGGCCGAGTATTCGTGCTCGGAGCTCAAGCAGGCCCAGATCCTCACCGCCAACTACGCACTCTCGCTGTCCGAGGACCCCGAGATGAAGGCGTTCTGGTTCTGCACCTACGATCCGCGCGATTCCGCCCACGAGTCCGACTGGGCCTGGGACGCCGGGATCGGGGTGCTGTACCTGGGCTTCCTGCCAAAGCTGTCCTATGCGGCGTTGGCCGGTGTCAGTCAGGAGCTGGACGGGCGCGCCTGCGTGGGGCGCGCGGTTGTTTTGGAGGATCGCCCCCCGGACGAGGCGCTGGGACTGCAGCAGGTGTCCTTCGCCGGCCCTCTCTCCGTGGTCTGGGCCGACCATCCGAACCGCGCCGCGGCGGTGCCGGCCACGGCGCTGGGATGTCTCGCTCAGGAGCGGATCGCCATCCGCGACGCCTACACCAACCCGGTTGCCTCGGGTCTCGCCGGCGAGCTGACAGTCGACCTCTCCCGCGGAGCGCTGTACCTGGAGGGAAGCGCCCAGCTTGCGGGCATCGCCCGGGCGGAGCAGGCGGTGAGTCTGGATGTGCCGGAAGTGGCCGTCCTGCCGGGGACCACAGCGCGGGTCGAGGTACAGACTCCTGCCGGGGCGGAGGTTACCGCTCACCTCGAGCCGGGACTGCCGCTGGAGGTTCGGGTGGCTGCGGGCGACGGCGGCGCCCGAGTAGTGGAGCTGGCGGCGGCCGCGGAGGCTCAGCGTGCGGCGGGGATGCTCACGGTTCGCTCCCACTTCCCGGCGGGAGAGATGGGACTTGTGGCTCGCCATGCCGTCCGGCGCAGTCTGCCGGTGAGTATCGGTGAGCCGAACCTCCTGCGCGACGGCGGTCTGCAGACCCGGGGCCTACCACACTGGACACCGGAACGCCAGAGCGGCTACTCGTGGGATGGCACCGTTGGGCACGTTGCCCCCGGCAGCATCCGGCTCGACGGCCCCTTCGACCGCCGTTTGGTACACTGGGGCCTCGTGCCCGCCGTGGACCAGGACACGAGGCTCTCGGCCTGGGTGAAGACCGAGGCGCTCAGCGGCGGGACGGTCACCTTGAACATGGCCTTCTTCGGCGCCGACAAGTGGCTGGGGAGCTGGTGCCTGGCGGCCACGGGGCCGGTGGATGACCTGGAGGAAGGTTGGCGCGTTCTGCCGGGGCTCGGACGGCTTCCCACCGGCACCGCGGATTGGACTCAGGTGGAGGCCGTTCTGCCCGCCGGGACGATCCCAAGGGACACCGTGAAGGCGGCGTTCTACATCGACGCCAAGGACGGCGGCAGCGGCACGGTCTGGCTGGACGATCTGGACCTGTGGCAGCCGGCGCGAGAGCCCTGAGGCAACGTTGCCCTGCGTGTGGACGTCCGGGACAGGGCCGGGCTGCGATTGACGACATGGGAGGCAGGCTATGCGGACCGCGCTGATGGGGTGCATCGCCACGCTGGTATCCATCTCTGCCATCGCCTCACCACTGTCGCCGGATGAGCAGCGGCAGTGGCTGAGGCACGTCATCCCCTTGCCCAAACAGGCCTCCATCCCGGAGACCCGACGGCTGCCGGTAGACGGCGTCGTGATCTCGCTTCGGGTAGGTGCGGGCGACGTGGAGCGGGCCGGGGCTGAGCTGCTGGCCGCGGCTCTGAAGACCCGGGTTGTCGGGCAGGCGCCTGAGGGCTGCTTCCGGCTGCTGGTAGGGACCTGTGACGAGGCCGGGCGCCTCGGTGAGGTGACAGTTCCACAGGCCGGGCGGCTTTCGGCTCTCAAGAGCAGCGATCAGGCCTATGCCATCGCGCCGGTGGGCGACGATGCGTTGGCGCTGACGGGGCTCACCGAGCGTGGTGTCTACTACGCCTGCCTGACCATGGCCCAGATCAGCCGATGGAAGGTGCGCCGCAACTACCTCACCTTGCCCATCGCCTCCATCATCGACTGGCCAGACCTTCAGGAACGCGGCGAGTGGGGCGGCAACTGCTCCAGCGACATCGAGTGGATGTCCGCCCGCAAGATGAACCTGGCCGAGGTGCACTGCAACCTGCAGGTGACGGCTGAGGGCAAGGGCGTGGCGAGCATGGCGCCGGAGCTGCTGGAAGAGGGGCGTCTGCACGCGTTCAAAGTCGTCCCGATCATCACGCATCTGGATCAACTGGCGGGCAGCGGGATATTCCGGGTCTATCGCGAGCTCATCGGGGAGGGCGAATCGGCCCGTCTGCGCGGGTACGAGGACACCATCGCCCCATGCTTCTCCAACCCGAAGATGCTTTCGCTTCTCACCGACTGGATGGTCTGTCTCGGCAGGCAGACAAACGTGACCGACATCTGCTGCTGGCTCAGTGAGAACTCGGTGCAGTGCGGCTGCGAGCAGTGCAGACAAGTACCCCAGCACGTCCTGGAGACCCGCACGCTCGCGAACGCATACCGGGAGGCCGTCAAGCAGTGCCCGAGCCTGAAGATGCGGGTCCTGTTGACCCAGGGCAGCTACGCCCACAACGATCAGGTTCTGGCCGAGTGTCCGCCGGAGGTGGGCGTCAGCTACTACGACGGTGGGCGTACCTACGATTCCTCGCGTGACCCGATGATCTACCCGCTGCTTGAGGACTTCGCCGCCGGCGGCCGCTGGCTGGGGGTGTACCCGCAGGTGACGGCCTCGTGGCGCATTGTGTGTCCGTGGAGCGGGCCACAGTTTGTGAAGTACCGGATGACGGAGTTCGTGGACAAGGGCCTCAGCAACCTCACCGCTTACGCGACGCCCCACAACCGGCTGTACGACTTCAACGTCACCGCCGCCGCGGAGTGGGGCTGGAATGCCCACGGACGGGACGAGCGGGAGTTCGCCACCGCCTGGGCCATCGGCCGCGGCATCCGCGAGCCGGAGAAGGCGGCCGAGTGGGCGATGACCCTCGGGCCGGTGGGCTGGGACGTGTACGGCTCCGGTGTCCCCTTCCCGGCCTACTTCGGTGCCGCCGGGCGCGCCATGACCGGTCGCGTTCCGCCGCAGTTGGGTACCGGCATGTTCCGCTACTTTCCGACGGAGGAGCGGTTCGCCGAGGACCGAGCCGCCTGCGCCAAAGCGGCGAAGCTCGCCGAGGAGCTGGCGTTCCCGGAGATCATCGCGGAGACGAAGGTGATCTCCGGCTACCTGACGATGATCGAGAGCCAGTACTCGCTGCTGAAATGGATGTCCCGCGAGGTGGCTCCGAGCGACGAGGACCGGCTGGCGATGCGCGACACACTGACCACCTTCTCGGAGGCGGCGCAGGCGGTCTCGGCAGGTCTCGCACAGTGGGAGCAGGCCTGCCTAGACAAGGGGATCGGCGGGCGCCTGGCGGACACCGTGAACGTTACCGAGCAGACGGCGGCGGACGTCGCGGCATCCCTGCTGCCCTTCGGTATCCGCGAACCGTATGCCTCCTACCTGAGGACGAAGATCGGAGAGTACGTGGATGACGACTTCGAGCAGGAGCAGTCGATCCGGAAGGTCTGGGAGGTCACGCCCCGGATCAGCGGACCGGGGCCGTACAATGTGCTGTTCTACCACATTGGGGGATGGAACGGCGGCACGGTGCAGCGAGTGGCGCTGGCCGCGGCCCCTGCGGATCGCCCGGAGCAGCTCACGGAACTCGCCGTTGATGAACACCAGGGCAGCATAGGCTGGACGCCCACCGACCCGGTGTACGAGCTCAACCTGCCGGCCCATGACCCCAACCTGAGCTACTGGCTAGTCGTGAACATGAGCGGGGTCAAGTCCAGTGACAAGCCGCTAGATCGGCGGGGCTGCCACGGTGGGGCGTACTTCTGGAAGGTGCTGCCGCCCGGCGTCCGGCCCGAGCCGCTGCCGCTGGAGCCGATGTCGGAGCAAGAGCGTGCCCGCTTCGGCCCCCCGGAGTTCACCGGGGGTGGGATCCGGGTGGGCGTCCTACAGGGCGGGTACGGTTCCCGCTCGGTCCTAGCCCGGATTATTCATCACACGCCGTGTTGCCCCGCCGGGCGGCGCGCGACGCGTGCGGCGGGGCGCCGGCACGGGCTGAGGCGGGCCCCGGAGGC
>Ga0334883_1003682_pt1 | contig 15971 bp, 12 predicted proteins | sample GraSluR1_MG_6_FD_207230 | JGI IMG/M metagenome (GOLD analysis project Ga0334883, IMG submission 207230) | Sludge microbial communities from methane-producing bioreactor in Wageningen University, Netherlands - Granular Sludge_09_05-R1 | ecosystem: Engineered > Bioreactor > Anaerobic >... | reverse complement strand
GTGAGGTACTTGAGCAGGGTGCGGAGCCGATCCCGGTCGTCCGGGTCAACCCGGGTCTCAACATGTACGCGGAAGCCCGAGCGGTCGACCGGCCAGGCCTGCATGGTGGCTGCCGCCTCGGGGCTCATTAGGCCGAGGCGGGTGAAGAACCTCGGGCTCGCCACGGCTGCCAAGATGGCCTGCTGACGGCGCTCAAATCAAGACCAGGCCAGGGGATTTCCTGAAGGACTTCTGTCAACCTGGAGGGGGAACAGGACACCTGTCAAGAACGGGCTGGCCAGGTCTGGTAAGATCGGATCGAGATCAAGCGCTGGAGGCGCCCGGATGAACACCTGGCCGTTGAACGAGGCGAAGACGAAGCTTGGGGACCTCATCCGCGAAGCTCAGGAGCACGGGCCCCAGTCCATCTCGGTGCGAGGCCGGGAAGCGGCGGTCGTGCTATCCGCCGAGGAATACCGTCGCTGGAAGGGTCCCCGGCGCTCAATGCTGCGGTTCTTGCAGGAATCGCCGCTGACCGACCCGGATCTGGACCTGGAACGCCACGACGAGATTGGGCGGGAGGTCGAGCTATGACCTTCCTTCTGGACACCTGTGTCCTGGCGGAGGGCCGCAAGCCCGCGCCAGACCCCAATGTGGCAGCTTGGCTGGATGAACAGGACGTCCGGGACCTGTACCTCAGCGCGGTCACCCTGGGAGAATTGTGGAAGGGAGCCTCTCGTCATCCAGATGAGCGGCGGCGGCAGAAGCTGTCTGTCTGGCTGGAGCAGGAACTGCAAGTGGAGTTTCATGGCAGGATTCTGGCAGTGGACCGGGATGTGGCGGCTGCCTGGGGAGTGATCCAGGGCGAGGCGCTGCGACGAGGCCAGCCGCTGCCAATTCTCGACTCGATGATCGCGGCCACGGCCGCGAAATACGGCCTGACCGTGGTCACCAGGAACGTTCTCGACTTCGTCGGGACCGGCGTCGATGTCCTCAACCCTTGGGAAGCCAGGCCCGCCGCTCCAATAAGGTGAGGGGCATCCAGCAGGCTGCGATGAGCGAGCCACGGCCGACCGGCGGTGCGTCCACCCCGGATTGTGAGCCTCACTCCTACATGGCGAGGTGGACCTCCCAGCGGGCCATCACCAGGAACTCCCCGTAGCGTATCGCTGTAGGGCCTCGCGGATCCATCGATCATAGTCCTCTACGGTCCGACGGCCCTGGTCTGGCTCACCCCTGTTGCACCATTCCTGGCGCTGCTCCCTGGAGAGCGAAAGGTAGCTGCGCACACCCTCGCGGAGGATCTCAGCCAAGGGCTGGCGGGGGACCAGGGCGTCGATGAGCCGCACGGGCGCTGCCTCTTCTTCATCCCCCTCGCTCAACCGGTCCCGGAAGGCCTCGACCACCAGGCGAACCCGCCGATCGTCCCTGGCAAAAGTGAAGAACTCGTGGTAGTTCCCCTCCTCGTCGATGTGCAGGTGGGATGAGCCAGACCGGGCGATGGTGTGACTGAAGCTGAGAAGGTCTTCCAGGGGGTCGAAGACATCGCTGGCCTGGATCGCCGTCTCGATGTCTCCCACCCGCAGGCGCAGGGTCAGCCATCCACATCTGGGATCTCCCAGCAGGAACCCCAGGTCGTCGACTTCCTGCGGTTCGCCCGGAGGCTCCAGGACGGGCTCGCCGGGGGCGCGCCAACAGCGAGACTTCTCTTCCCAATACCAGCCATTGAATTGCGCCAGGTGGCTCAGGAAGCAGTGCTGGGATTCCAGTGCCTCCCCGATTCTCATATGACCCTGGAAGAGCAAGCGCACCTCGAGGGGCCGATGCCCCTTGCGGATCAGGCCGTCCTGGACCCGGCCTGGAGAGAGTTCCGTCGAATGGGTCAACCAGCCATCTCGCCCCTCAATCCGGACCATGTAGTCATAGATCGGCGTGTACCCCGGTGGGCAATGCTCTTGGTCCCACTGCGCTTCCTCCATCAAGATCGGCCTCCAGGTTCTCGATTCCGGTCTCGACCGGGTCGAAAGGGGCTGAACTCCTCGTGACATTGCCTGGCAGCTCCCCCCCATATGGATGACAAGAGAGGCAACCCGGCCTGGCCGTGTCAACCGAAAAATGAGACCCCTTTGCTCGCAGAAACGAGACCCCCCCTGGCCGTGGGGAGACTTCAGTTGTAGGGCCGGCCAGAAGTCGACCTCCTTGCCTGAGGTGGGGTCTGGTGACTTCCGCCGTCGCCCCGTATTCGCGTTCCTGTCGCCCGCTTCGCCGCAGGCTCTGCGCCATCTGTGCGGTGACTCGGGGCTTTGGTGGAACACCGCCGCATGGTCCGACCCAGCGATCCTAAAGCAGCGTGCGCCGCCGAGTCCAAAGCGCCCGACCTACACAACCAGTTCGCTGTTGACACCTTCGGCAGCCCTGGCGATCAATGCTTTCTCGACGGCCTCGATCCAGCGTTCCAGCCGGGCAGCAACATCCTCACCCTTCTTCAAGCTGCGAGCCAGGTACAGGCCATCGTTGCGAAGCTTCGCCAATTCCGATCCGGGCGCGACCCTGGTCGCGAGGACATCGAGCAGGGTGAGCAGGTGCTCGCGCGCGCGGCGCCGCCATCCGCGACGCAGGCTTGCCAGGTCGCGACGCAGGGCCTTCAACAGAAATTCCGGGCGGGGGGGAGGGAGCAGACGCGACACCAAGCACCAGACGCGTTCAATCACGGTCCCGACCATCTCTACGCCCATTTCGAGGAACCACTTCGCAAGCTCGAGCGCGGACCACGAGGACCTCTCCGCCGGCAGCAGGTCAACCTTGATCGTCCCGCCTCCGCCTCCACCCCCACTGCTCCGTCTCCCACCGCCCTTGGCCGGCGACCATTCCGCGGGCAACTCCACAGGCTGGACGATCTCCACCCTCTGCCCGTCGCGGTTGACAACCTCGCTGCGGTCCACCAGGACGAAGGCGGTGAAGCGAGTCAGGATTCCATATTCCAGGGCTATCGCGAGGATTTCCCGTTCCAGGGCTTTGGGCTCTCCCTCCCGCATTCGGATTCTGTCCTCGAGATCGCTGACGCGCTCGCGGGCCCACACCAGGGGAAGAGCCGGGCTGTCCGTCGGCGTCGCCGCGAGGCGCTGGCTCCAGGATGACCCGTCGGCTCTTCGGGCTGTCACCTCCAGCTCGCCGTGCCCTGACTTTCGACCCAAGACCTCGCAGGGGCGGGCCGCGAAGAGGTCGGGCGCTCGTTCCGGGGCCAAGCTATCCTTCGTGATTCCCAACCCGCGATCGTGCAGATCCACATCCATCAGGAGGGGGCGGCCCGTCTCGCTGGCCAGGCGCTTGAGCGCCCCTTCCAGCTTCTCGCCCGGGGTCACGAGCTCGCAAGTGCCGCGCCCGATCTGGGCCAGGCGGCGCAGGAAGGCATCGTTGACCGCGGTGTCGATGCCCAGTGTAAACAGACGAGCATGGGGGTTCTTCTGTTGCGCGGCCCGGAGAACCTCGTGTTCGTTGTCCACCTCGCCATCGGTGATCAGAACCACGCAGAGAATGCGTCCCCGCTCTTCTGGACTCTTCATCACCTGCTGCAGGGGTTTCAAGACCTCCGTCCCCCCACCAGCCTGGAGCCCCGACAGCCATTCGCAGGCCTGCAGGGCCTTGCTTACATCCTGGAGTCTGCCCTTCTGGAAACTTTGGACATCGCTGGAGAAGGTGACCAGGGAGAAGCGGTCTCCCGGCTCGAGAAGTTCGAGGAAGTCGGCCACCGCCTTACTGGCGCTTTGGAACTTCGTGCCATACATGCTGCCGGAGCGGTCCAACAGGATGACCACGTCGCGGGGCATTCCGGGTAGCGATTTGCGAGGTGGGATCAGGGTTAACAGGAAGTGTCCTGGATCGGCCAGGAGGAGGGCCTTGGCTTCGTGGCCAGCCATTCGGAAGCGCAGCAGGAAGTCCCGATTCAGGAGTTCGTCGCCATTGGACAACTCGACCACCAACCGCCCCTCCTGCGTCGAAGAAGTCATGGCGTGCTGGGTGCAGGCAAGGTGGTCAGGCTCCAGCCCCTCGCCCTCAAACTCCACCCGGATGTTCAGGGAGGCACCGGTCTGGAGGCCAGGAGGAAGGACCGGCGGGGTCACTCGGGACGCGTCCCGGACGCGTCGGGTGTCCTGGCCGACTCCACGACCCCTTGGGGGCCTGGGTAGAGGGCTCCCAGGAGTGTAGCGAGGCGCCACCACCAGCGGAAATCGGAAGGTTGTCTCGACCAGGTTGCGCTCCATCCGGCTGGCATAGGACAACTCGATGGTCAGCTCCTCGCCAGGCGGGATGTTCCCCAACTGCACGGTGAAGACGTTGTCGCGTTCCTGCTCCAGCAGGGCGGCCCGGTGGCCCTGGCGCAGGCCCCGGTCGTATTCCTGGCGTGCTTCCTTGCGCTCCTTCACGGCCCCCTCGACCAAGCGGCCGGCCAAGCGCATCCTGAATCGGTGCACCGCGGCGCCAGCGGGGAGGGGGAAGATGTAGGTGGCTTCCATCGGTACCGAGAACGTGTTGCCGAAGGTCTGGACAACCTCGACCAGGGCCAGGGGACCGGACAAGCGGGCCCGGACGTCGAGGCCCCGCAATGGGAAGAAGTCGGCAACATCCCCATCTCCAGGGCTCCGCCCCTGCAACTGGCCTGGCCCGACAGGCTCCCTGTCGTCTGGTTCATCCTGCGGATGAATCAGGTCTACCCGGGGTTCGCGCATCGCGGTTCCTCCTTATGGACTGGGGCCTGGAGGTACCTTAGTCGCAGGCTATGACAGGAATTGTCATTGCGCCAGGCAAAGCCTGGGTGAGGAGGAGAGTAAAGCATGAGCTGAACCTGAAACCTCACGATGGAACCCAGCGGGTGAAAGTCCCGCCCAACCAAGGTTGGCCACCAGTTGGTAGCGAGTCTTGCGCCGTCCGGGGTGACCCGGCCGACGAAGCGTAGACAGCAAGTCTGTGGGCTGTGTGATCGAGCCCCGAAATTGTGATCGTGGCGGTGCCGACGTCGTTGACATAGCGGAAGGCAACACTCTGGCGCCCAGATGGCCTGGCGTCCGAGGCCGCCGGGGTCCAAGAGCATTGGCACGCAGGCAAGGGTTCCCCAGGAACCTGGGAGACCCCGTCATCTCCACCCCCAGCAGCGACCGGATAGGGGAGCCGGACAAGAAACAACCCTGGCCCGGGCGCCCTCGCGCCAGAGGACCCCGGGAGCTAACCGCAAGAGCTGGGCGCGGGGCAGGTACCGCCGACCGACCGTAAGAAGGGCGGCGGGATGGATGGCGGGGAGTCGGAGCGCTCCATAGTACCGCTGAAGCGGGGGAACCTACCCGAGGGACCCCGTGGAGGGAAGGGAGCGCCGGGTTACGGAACTGGAGGAGGGAAAGATGGACGGAGCTCAGACTCCTGATATCGTCTCTACGAAACTCCGACAGATAGCGGAGCGGGCGAGGGAGCGCCCGGGGATGGCCTTTACGAACCTCTCCCACCACATCGACCTGGACTTCCTGAGGGAAGCATTCCGACGGACCCGTAAGGACGGGGCCCCGGGCGTCGACGGCGTCACGGCCCAGGAGTATGAGGGCGACCTGGACAGGTCTCTCCAGGACCTTCTGGAGCGGATGAAGTCGGGCACCTACAGGGCCCCCGCGGTCCGACGGGTGCATATCCCGAAGGATGGCCGGGGCAAGACCCGCCCCATCGGCATACCGACCCTGGAGGACAAGGTTCTTCAGCGGGCGGCGACGATGGTGCTGGAAGCCGTCTACGAGCAGGACTTCTTGGACTGCTCCTACGGCTTTCGGCCGGGGCGGTCCGCTCACCAGGGGCTGCAAGCGCTCTGGGATGGTCTGATGAGGATGGGTGGCGGCTTCGTCCTGGACGTGGACATTCAGGGTTTCTTTGATAACCTGGACCACACTCATCTCCGCGCCTTTCTCGACCGCAGGGTGTGCGACCGCGGACTGCGGCGACTCATCGGCAAGTGGCTGAATGCAGGAGTCCTGGAAGCTGGCGAACTCCACTACCCAGACGCGGGAACGCCCCAGGGCGGCGTCATCTCCCCGTTGCTGGCCAACGTCTACCTTCACGAGGTGCTCGACCGCTGGTTCAGCGAGACCGTGCTTCCTCTCATGGAGGGGCGGGCGTTCATGGTCAGGTACGCGGATGACTTCGTCATGGCGTTCACGTCCCAGCGGGACGCCGAGCGAGTCTGGAGGGCCCTTCCCAAGCGGTTCAACCGCTTCGGACTGAGCCTGAACATGGAGAAGAGCCGAATCCTCGAGTTCCGGAGGCCAAGGCCGGGTGGGCCGGAGAGGGAGGGGTCTCGACCCGAGACCTTTGACTTTCTTGGCTTCACTCACCACTGGGGCCGGACCCTGAAAGGGAAGTGGGCCGTGAAGCGCCGGACGGCGCGCGGCCGACTGAAGAGAGCGCTGAAGCGGGTCGCGGACTGGTGCCGCGACAACCGACACGTGCCTCTCGCGCTGCAACACAGGCGCCTTTCCAAGGGGCTGCAGGGCCATTACGCCTACTACGGCATCACGGGCAATATCGATGCACTGCAACGCTTCCGCGAACTGGTGAGGAAGGCCTGGAGGAAGTGGCTGAACCGCCGCTCCTGGATGGCCCGACTCTCCTGGGAAAAGATGGCGTTGTTGCTGCAAAGATTTCCCCTGCCCCGAGCCCGAGTTGTTCAATCCGTGTACCCTCGCGCAGCGAACCCGTGACCTGACGAGCCGGATGCGTCAACGCGCACGTCCGGATCTGTGGGAGGCCAGGGGGGAAACCCCCTGGTCTACCCGGCGGGGGCAGCGCTGGCAGCAGATTCTGCCTGGTGGCCGGGCACCTGTGCCTGATGCTGCCTCCCGACCCAGAGAGGACTGTCCCCGCGCACGCGCCGAACCTGCAGTCGCGCTCAAAGGGGTGTAGGAAGCCTATGGGGGGATGCTTCCCGGGCGGACTGGCGGCACCTTCAGCGGATCTGGGGGCGACCGGGGCACCTGGACGGCGTCTTTGGGGTGGAACGTCGGCTGCTTTGGAACGCTGGGATTGTTCGCGGACCTGGTTGAAGCTCGGACAGGCCACGGCTCGGGCATTCCGGGCAACGGCAAAGCCTGGCCGGTGGACGCCAGGTCGGTCAGTCTAGCCAGTCCTCCCAGCCAGGTGGTATCCGGTTGGCGTCGTCCCCAGGTGGCCCGGGATGGGGGAAGGCTCGCGGCTTTCGGGATTCCTAGAAGATTCCATGCAGGGGGCCGCCGGGCGCGGCCAGGGCTTCGACGCGGCGCACGGCCCGCGGGTCCTCCTCCAGGACCGGGGCGTGGTGGGGCTTGGGTCGGGCATCCAGGATCAGGGGACCCTGGCAACCCCAGTGCTTGTGGACCACCCGGGCACCCCGGCCACCCAGGTCGGGGGCGGGGCTGGAGCGGGTGAAGGCCACCCACAGGAAGTTGGCCAGCGAGCGGGCCACGAAAAGGCTGTCCTCGACCACGACCACCAGGGGAAAGCCCTCTCCGGCGTCGATCTCCTCCAGGAGCGGGTCCTCCGGCCCGGGCCAGCGCGGCCCCCGCACGGCCAGGATTCCCGGCAGGACGATCTGGGGATCCCCGAATCCCGGCGGCAGGCGCAGATCCTCCGGCAGGTTCCCGGCCAGCTTGCGGATGGGGGGGCCGACCGCGGCCAGGACGACCTTCGAGCCGTGGTGCAGGGCCTCACCTGAATAGTCCAGGGTGTCGATCGTGGTCCGCGTCTGGAAGTGCAGGTCGCGCCGCAGGTCCAGCCGCTCCAGCATGTGGCGCAGGAAGGCGGGGACGTCGTGGAGGTCCAGGTCGGGAGCATCCTCGCGGGCCGCGATCAGCAGGTACTTGGCCAGGGAGAGCTGGCCCTGGCCCAGGATGGCGTTGGCCTGGGTCAAGAGCTCCCGAGGGGTCCGGCGGGGTTCGTAGGGCGTGTAACGCTCGCTGCCGATCGCCAGCAGCAGCGGGTGGACGCCCGCCGCATCGACCGCATGCACCGCGTGGACCCCCGGCAGGACCGAGGGGATGGCCGGGGCGGTCAGCTCGTGGATCAGCTCGCCGAAGACGGTGTCCTCCTGGGGCGGGCGGCCCACGCTGGTGAAGGGCCAGACGGCTCCGGGGCGGTGGTACACGGCCTGCACCGTCATGACCGGGAAGTCATGGGCCCGGCTGTAGTAGCCCAGGTGGTCGCCGAAGGGCCCCTCGGGCTTGCGCTGCTGTGGATCGATCCAGCCCACCAGGCAGTAGTCCGCCTCGGCGGGAGCCAGGACTCCCTCGGGGGTCCGCACCAGGCGCAGCCGGCGCCCGCCCAGCACGCCCGCGAAGAGCAGCTCGCTCAGCCCTTCGGGCAAGGGCATGATCGCGGCCAGGGCCAGGGCAGGGGGGCCGCCTACGCTGATGGCCACAGGCAAGGGCTGGCCGCGCCGGATGGCGGCGGCGTGGTGGATTCCCAGGCCGCGGTGGATCTGGTAGTGGAGCCCCACCTCCCGGTCCGGAAGGTAGGTCCCGCCCCCGAGCTGGACGCGGTACATCCCCAGGTTGGAGTTCCGCCAGCCCGGTCGGTCGGGGTCCTCGCTGTAGACCTGGGGCAGGGTGATGAAGGCCCCGCCGTCCTCGGGCCAGCCGCGGATCGCGGGCAGCTCCGAGACCCGGCAGCGCCGGGCCAGGACGGGAGCCTGGCGGACGAAGCGGGGGAGCGCGTGCAGGGCCGCCCGGGGCAGGTCCAGGTAGCGCCAGGGGTGGCGCGCCAGATCCGCGGGGTCCGCCTTGAGGTCGGCGATCCGGCGCACCCGCGTCAAGGTGTCGCGGAAGAGGAAGCGGGCCCGCTTCAAGGTGCCGAAGAGGTTGCCCACCGCCGGAAAGCGACACCCCTTGAGGTTCTCGAAGAGGAGCGCCGGCCCCCCGGCGGCGTAGACCCGGCGCAGGATCAGGGCGGCTTCCAGGTCCGGGTCCACCTCCTCGGCGATTCGGAGGAGCTGACCGGTCCGCTCCAGATCTTCCAGGCAGGTGCGAAGGTCGGGATGGCCCACGCCGGGGCCTTCGCGGGGAAGGCGGCGCTGCCTCCTGAAGGGAGCCGGAGGGGCCCAGGGAGAAGTCCCGGTGCATGGAACCCCCGCGCTTTGGCGTCTGCCCCCTGGAGGACGAGGTCCTGCACTTCGAGATGGGGGCCTCCTACACGGCGTGGACGCGCTCGGGGCAGGCGCTGCGCATCCTGAGGGCCTGCTCGTATCAGCCTCCGCTTCGCGATCCGGAGAACCATCCCACCTTCCTGTGGGTCGAGGCCCTGGAGGGGTTCTATCTGTTGCGCCAGCATCTGCTTGGGGTTCAGCCCCTGCCCTGGTATGTGCTGAGGCGGGTCGTGCCGGACCCCGGAGAGTGCCACTTCTTCTTCGGATTCCAGGCCCTTCTCGGGGACTTCATCCAGGAGCAGGGGCTGGATGTGCCCTGCGATCTGGAGTCGGTGCTGCCGGGGTTCGGCTCCAGGGATTGAGCCGAACCTGCCCGGTCGCGGGTCAGGCCGGCGCCGAGGCCCGGCGCAGGCGGTCGCGGACCGCCTCCCAGTCGGGACCCTCGGGGACCCCCTCCACCAGGATCCGCTGGCGGCCCAGCAGGTCCATCCGGCGCAGCGAGGCGTACAGCTCGCGGGCATAGTCCCGGGCCGAATCGGGGGCCAGGATCCAGTCGGCGGGATCGATCCCTGCGAAGGCCGGACGGCGGGCCATGACCACGAAGGGGAGGCCCGCCTGGGCCAGGCTCCTGACCTCCTTCTCCAGCTCGGTGGGGGAGACCAGGCTCAGCGGGGTGCGGGGGGAGTAGTGGCGGGAGAGGGTCCCCGGAGCCCGGGTCTGGGAGCCCGCACCCGGTTCGGAGCCGAGGATCTCCCGCAGGTCCCGGGCGCGCAGGAAGCCCGGGCGCAGGATCCGGGGCTCCTCCCCCGAGAGGTCGAGGATCGTGGACTCGACCCCCACCGGGCAGGGGCCGCCGTCCAGGACCATGGCCACGTCCGAGCCCAGGTCTTCGCGGACGTGCTGGGCGGTGGTGGGGCTCAGGCTGCCGAAGCGATTGGCCGAAGGCGCCGCCAGGCCGCCTCCGAAGGCCTCCAGCAGGCGCAGGGCCACAGGGTGGCCGGGAACCCGCAGCCCGACGGTCTCCTGTCCGCCCGTCAGGCGATCCGAGACGCCGGCGGCGCGCGGCAGGATCAGGGTCATCGGGCCGGGCCAGAAGCGGCGGGCCAGCTCCCATGCCACCGGCGGCACGACCCGGGCCCAGCGGGGCAGTTCCTCGGCCGAGGCCAGGTGCACGATCACGGGGTGGTCCCCGGGCCGGCCCTTGACGCGGTAGAGCAGATCCAGGGCCTGCGGGTTGGAGGCATCGGCCCCCAGGCCGTAGACCGTCTCGGTGGGAAAGGCCACCAGGAGGCCCTTCTTGAGGGCCTGGACCGCCTGTCGGATCTCCTCGGTGCTCATGGGAGGCGGGATTTCCACCGCCGGGGCGGGACCCCTGCGTCTTCCGGGTCGCGGGAATCCGCAGGAGGGGGGGGCGCGGGATGAAGGGGCAGAGAATTCTCAATCTGATCCGTTCTTGACGCCGTGCCCCGGGGGGTGACACGTCTTGTCGCTGCAGCGATGTCATGATCAGGCCGGCCTGTCGGCAAGAATCCCGTCGGAGGAACCCCTCCTCCGCACTCAGGAGGTCCCGTGCAGAGGCTCACGCGTTTCGGATTTCTCTTGGTCCTGGCCTGGTTGCTGGCGGCTGCGACGGCCCGGGCTGATTCTGATGGCTTCTTTCCTCCCGACCTGCCCGAACCAGGATTCCTGGGGCTCAGCACGCGTTGGGAACCAGGGGGGGCTCTCGTTCTCAGTGTGGATACCGACGGCCCGGCGGACCAGGCAGGCTTGAGGCCCGGGGACGTCATTGTGGCGCAGGCCAATCCGCTGACACCCCAGAGACTTGAAGGCCTCCACTCGATGCCTCCGGGCACCCGCTCCATTCTGCACGTCCGGCGCCATGGCACTGCCATGACCTTCCGCTGCACGTGGGACGTGCTTTCCCCGGAGAGGCGCCAAAGGATGGAGAGGAGCCTGCCACACTTGACCAGCCTTTCGGGTTGCGTCGAGGTGGTGTCGGGCCGTCAGGTGGGCATTCATCTCATGGCTCCGGCTGGCGGCCTTCCTCGGTTGCAAACGGCGAAGGCCCACCTGCAACAGGGCAACATACGATTGGCGGACTTGAGCTTCCTGCGCACTCACGACGACTGGCGAATCGTGGCCGAGGTGCCGGAAGGGGCGACCTTGCCAAAGCTTCACGACGTTGCGGTCTTCGTCATGTCCCCACCTCCGAGGCCCATCACGTGGGGCCCGAACTGGACTCCCCCGGAACGACCCGAACCCGACCCTGCGCCCGCAAGCCGCGTGCCGGCCCGCCGGGTCCAGGTGCCCGTCAGCCTTCTCAACGAGCACCTGAAGGTGGTGAGGGCTCACTACAAGACCCTGCTGGCGGCTCTGCCCCAGGAGGTGCGGCAAATCGGCCAGACGGTGACCCTGGAGATCGACCACAGCCCGGACCTGAATGCCTTCGCCAGGATGGATGCCCAGGGCCGTCGGAGCATCGTTCTGACTCGCGGGATGAGCGAACTGCTCATGCTGCTCGGCTACATCCAGGCGGTCCTGCCCGAGAAGACGCTGGAGTCAAGCCTGCAGGAGATGGACCGGATGGCCCTGGTGAAGGCTCTGAGCGAAGTCCGCGAGTTCACCTTGCCGTCCGGGTTCCTGAGCCGGACTCGAGACTCCGCCTTCCGCCGACGGATGGACGCCTGCGCCGCTCCGATGTACACCTTCGTCCTGGGGCATGAACTGGGCCATCACCTGCTGGCGCACGAGAAGAACGACTCCGACCTCTTGGGAAGGATGCTCAGTCGGGAGCAGGAGAAGCAGGCCGATTCCTTGGCCGCCAGGATGGTCCAGGCGACGGGAGGTGACAAGTCGAGCGTTCTGTTGTTCGCCGGATTCATGACCCGGGTGGAGAACTACCAGGGCGCCCAGTACGTTCCGGACTACCTTCAGACCCACCCGGACTGGCGAGACCGCACTTCGTTCCTGGAAGGGGTCTTTTCGACCTTCTGAGCCACCTGGGCCACTCCTGTGGCTCACGAAAGCTTCTCGCTTCGACCCAGGGCCCCTGGCCGGGGTCAACGAAAGGAGACCCCATGACCTTCCTCAGCTTCGATATCGAGATCTCCGACGTCTTCGACGTGGAACCGGGCCAGGACATCGAGAGTTTTGCTCCGTTTCACGTGTCCGTGGCGGCCTCGATCGTCAACGGGGGCGAGGAGAGGCTCTGGTACTCCGAGGAGTCCCCAGGGCACCCCGCCTTGAACCTGACCCCGGCCAAGGCCCGGGAGATGCTGGACTATCTCGAGGAGATGCAGAATCGCGGGCTCCCGGTCGTGGCCTGGAACGGGTTGAAGTTCGACTTCAAGTGGTTGGGCTACCAGGCCGGGGACCTGGCCCACGCCGCCCGGATCGCCTTGAAGAGCTATGATCCCTTCTTCCAGTTCTTCAACCAGCGCGGCTTCTTCCTGTCCCTGGCCAAGGTGGCCGAGGGCCTGGAGGTCCCGATCCGCAAGAGCATGGATGGCGCCGAGGCGCCCCGGGCCTGGAGGCAGGGGCGGTTCCAGGAGGTGATGGACTACGTCCTGGGCGATTGCCGCATCACCAACCACCTGGTCCTGGCCATCAAGAAGCGCGGCGGCATCGCGTGGGTCAACCGGCGCGGCGAGGTGGCCTTCGAGCGCTTCGAACGCTTCAAGAAGGTGGAGGAGCTCCTCGCCGAGCCACCGCCCGACACGAGCTGGATGGACTCTCCCCCGGACAAGCGGGACTTCTACCGCTGGATCGAGACGCTGAAGGTGTAGGGGCCCGCCTGAACACCGCATCGGCCGCACCCCCCCTGGGAGGGCGATTCCGGCATGTCTCGCCGGAATCTCCTCCGAAGCGTGCCGGGTATCCTGGGCCGAACCCGACCAACCTCCTCCCCCCGCCCCGGCAGGCGGCCCGCCCCGCGCCACGAACGTTCCCGCCCTGAGAGGTGGACGACCGGATGTCTGGCAGGTGGGTCCGTTGGGTTCTTTTCGGGGGCCTGCTGGCAGCCCTGGCGGCGGGCATGCACCTCTGTCCCAGGGGCACCCCGGTTCAGGCCGTGCATCCGGTGCGCCGGCAGGTGGTCGAGTCGCTGGCGGTCTCGGGCCAGGTCCGCGGGACCCAGGAGAGCCGCCTGGCCCCGCCGGTGCAGGGCGTCCTGGGGCAGGTCCTGCGCGAGGAGGGCGACCGCTTCCAGGCGGGGGAGGAGCTGGCCCGATTGGATCTGGACCTCCTCCAGGCCCAGGAGGAGCAGGCCCGCCGCTCATTGCAGACCGCCCAGGCGCGTCTGGTCCAGGTCTCCACGCCCCCCCTGGCCTCGGAGGTGGCCCGCGTCCAGGCCGAGACCTCCCAGGCCGTGGCCGTGGCCCGGGCCCGCCTGGAAGAGAGCCTGCGTCGACTGGAAGAGCTGCAGGCTGGCTCCACTGCGGAGGAGCTTCGCTTCAGCGAGGGGCAGTTCCAGGCCGCCCGGGCCCGCACGCTGCAGGCCGCTCGGGACCTGGACCGGGCCCGTCAGCTCTGGACCCAGGGCGCCCTGCCCGGGGCCGACCTGGAGAAGGCCCAGACCGAGTCGGAGCTGGCCCGGCAGGCCGAAGAGCAGGCCCGGGCCCGACTCCAGGAGGCTCGACGCGGCCCGCGTACGGAGGTCCTCGGGGCCGCCCGGGCCCAGGTCCAGGCCGCCCGGGCCTCGCTCCAGGGGGCCGAGGCGACCCGGACGGCCCGCCTGGCCGAGCTTTCCGACCGGCCCCGCCCCGAGGACGTCCAGGTCGCCCGGGCCCAGGTGGACGAGGCCCGTCGGGCCCTGGAGGTGACGCGCCAATGCCTGGACCAGGGCCGAATCCGGGCTCCCTATGACGGGCTGGTCCTGAAGAAGCTGGCCGAGCCGGGCGACCCCGCGGGCCCCTCCCAGCCGGTCCTGGCCGTTTCGCGCTGGCCCCAGGTGGAGATCCGGGCCGACGTGGACGAGAGCAACCTGGGCCGGCTGGCCGTGGGGCAGACCGCCCTGGTGACCTCGGAGGCCCGCCGCGAGGCCCGCCTGGAGGGCAAGGTCGCCGAGATCGCCCCGCACGTCGATCCCGAACGTGGGACCGTCGAGATTCGGGTCCGGCTGGACTCCAGCCCGGAAGGCCTCAGGCCCGGCCAGACGGTCAGCGTGAACATCCTCTTCCAGGAGGCCACGGAACTCCTGGTGGTCCCGCTGCCAAGCGTCCTGGCCCTGGGCGCAACCAGCCGGGTCATGCTGGTCCAGGACGGGCAGGCCGTCTCCCGCGAGGTGGAGGTCGGGCCGGCGGGCCGGGATTCCTGGCCCGTCCATCGAGGCCTGAGCGAGTCCGATCGGGTCATCCTCGAGCCGGCGGGCCTGCAGGAAGGCCAGCAGGTTCGGGCCACGCTCCGGAGCTTCGAGCCTTGAGGCCCCGAGCATGAGGTTCGAGGCCTACGTGGCGGCCCGCTACCTGCGGGCCAGCCCCGGGCAGACCTTCCTGACGGTGGGGGCGGTGGCCATCGCGGTGACGGTGGTGGTCTTCATCAACAGCCTGATCGGGGGCCTGCAGATCCGGCTCCTGCGCGACAATATCGGCTCCTTGCCGCACGTCACCGTGCGTCCCGCCCCTCCCGACCCTGTTCCCCTGCAGGACGTGCTTCCTGCCGAGCCCGGCACGGTTCACACCTCGCGCATCCAGAAGCTCTCCGAGATCCGGAGGGACCTGGAGAATCCCGAGAAGGTCGTCGCCCAGTTGAGCCTGTTCGAGGGGGTCACGGCGCTCTCGCCGGCCGTCCGCGGCCAGGCCTTCCTGCTGCGCGGCTCGCGGCGCTTCGGGGTCACCGTTTCGGGGGCCGACCCGCCCCGCCAGGAGCGGATCGTGGGCCTGCAGGACGATCTGGTGGCCGGGCGCTGGTTGGATCTGGGCCCCGACGAGCTGGTCCTGGGGTTCCGCCTGGCTGGCGACGCGGGGGTCGGTCTGGGAGACCGGGTCCGCCTGGTCTCGGCCGAGGGGGTGACCGAGGTCTTCCGGGTGGCCGGGATCTTCGACACCGGCAGCAACGCCGTGGACCAGGGGCAGGTCTTCCTCACCCTGCGGGCCGCCCAGGCCTTGTTCCGGACCGGCCGCAACGTCTCCAGCATCCAGATGAAGCTGCGCGAGCCCTTCCAGGCCGACCGGGTGGCCCTGTCGATCCGGTCCTCGCTGGGCTACGAGGTCGACTCGTGGATGCAGGAGCAGGCCATGTTCGTCAACGGCTTCCGGGCCCAGGACCAGTCCCGGATGATGATCAGCTTCTTCAGCCTGCTGGCCTCGGCCTTCGGCATCGCCTCGGTGCTGATCGTCTCGGTGGTTCGCAAGTCCCGCGAGATCGGCATCCTCAAGAGCATGGGGACCCGGGATCGCCAGATCATGGGGATCTTCACCCTGCAGGGCCTCTTCGTCTCGTTGTTGGGGTCGGCCGTGGGCTGCGGGGCGGCCTGGCTCCTGCTGGACTTTCTCAGCGGAATCCGGCAGGTGGCCCGCTTCGGCAAGACCGACCAGTTGTTCCCGGTTTCCTTCGACCCTTCGCTCTTCCTGTACGCTGCGGGGGCCGCGATCCTCTCGACCATGCTGGCCTCGCTCCTGCCCGCGCGGCGGGCGGCCTCGATGAACCCCGTGGAGGTGCTGCGCGGTGAGTGAGCCGGTGGTTGAGGCCCGGGGCCTGGTCCAGATCTATGAGGCTGGCACCACCCGCGAGGTTCGCGTGTTGCGCGGGGTCGATCTGCGCGTGCTGCCGGGTGAGTTCCTGTCGGTGGTGGGGCAGAGCGGCTCGGGCAAGTCGACGCTTCTCAACGTGTTGGGGGCGCTGGACG
>Ga0334883_1003676_pt1 | contig 16003 bp, 12 predicted proteins | sample GraSluR1_MG_6_FD_207230 | JGI IMG/M metagenome (GOLD analysis project Ga0334883, IMG submission 207230) | Sludge microbial communities from methane-producing bioreactor in Wageningen University, Netherlands - Granular Sludge_09_05-R1 | ecosystem: Engineered > Bioreactor > Anaerobic >... | reverse complement strand
CAGGCTTTGCTGCAGCATGATATCGATCCGAATCTACTGGATGCGGTACTCTTGACCCATGCACATGTTGATCATCTGTATGCTCTGCCTTCGCTGCTACACAATCTGTGGATGCGTAATCGTGAAAAACCGCTGCTGATTGCAGGAAGTGAGACTACGTTGGAGCAGGCCAAGAGGCTCTACCGACTCTTTCATCTGGATGCAAAGCCCTCACTCGACTCGCTGCTGAGGTGGGAAAGCGTACCCTCCCAGATTGGCAGCATCCGTTTGGACACCTTCGAGGTCTTTCACCGACCCACGATGCCAACCCAGGGCTATACCTTCACCTCCAAAGAAAAGAAAGTTTCCTATTTTCCTGACAGTGCGGTGAGAAAGCCCTATCCAGCATGTGCAAGGCATTCGGATCTGATCATCCACGAAGTGGGTGGTTTGAATGCCGACAAAGAGAGTCTGCATCATGAGGGGCACTCTACTGCCTTGGAGGTTGCCCAGCTTGCAAAGGACTTGGAAGCTGCCAAGCTGCTCCTTGTCCATCTTCCTCCCCAACTAGAGCTTCATGAGGCGATTCTCTTGGAAGCTCAGTCAGTATTTCCCCAAGCACAATTGCCGAAGGGATGCTCTGTAATCACCTTGCATTGAACACAGTGCGCAATGATCTGAAGAAGGGTCAAAAGAGATACACATCGGTAAGGAACTGAAGCAGGCTGACATACCGAATTCCTTCGATGGTGTCCTGAAAGCGAGTATCCATAGTAACGACAAACTTGGGGTATGCGTCACGAATTGCAAGCAATGGCGCAGCCTCTCGAGCAACGGTATTTTCCAGGTTCAATTGGTAGGCAACCTGTACATAAAGTCTGGTTTTGGTATTCTCAGCAACAAAATCAATTTCAAGATTTTCCAGTTTTCCGATGGAAACCCTATATCCTCGTCCTACCAGTTCGAGGAAGACGATGTTCTCAAGGATCCCAGAGATATGGCGGTCACGATATCCGAGCACAGCATGTTGGATTCCTTGATCAGCCAAGTAATACTTTTCTTGCGTTTTCAGCAATTCTTTTCCTTGGATATCATACCGCTGTACCTTGTGTATGATGAACGAATTCACCAATGCATCCAGATATGAGTAGATGGTATTGATATCGACTGCGCGATGCTGGCTCTTGAAGTAATCAGAAATCTTTTTTGCAGAGACAGGACTGCCGAGTGTGTCCATAAGAAAGTGCATGATTCTATGCAATAGGTCAACATTGCGGATATTGTAGCGTTGCACAACGTCACGAAGCACAATGGAATCATAGATATCGCTGACAATCATATACGTTGCCTTCTCATCGTAGTGTGAGAGATGCACCGCAGGGAAACCTCCTCTTCTGATGAAGAGCCATAACAACTCTTCATCCGTTTGCTTTTTCCTATCCTCTGAGCGGAATTGGAGCATTTCGCTGAACGACAGGACATACATTAGGATATGAATATATCTTCCCGTCAAGAGGGTGGAAAGTTCGGAAGATAGGAGTTGGGAATTTGAGCCTGTGATATAGATGTCGCAAGAGTAATCAAGGTTGAGTGAATTGATCACCTCCTCCCAAGACTCAACAATCTGGATTTCATCGAAGAATAGATATGTTTTCCCTTTCAGCGCACCAAGTTTTTGAGAAAGCGATGTATACAGTGAATGCGAATCACGTAGGTCAGCGAGTTGCATACTCTCAAAGTTCATGGAAATGATGTGATCTTCAGCAACTCCTTGTTCTTTGATGATCTCTTGTATGAGCAACAACATCGTTGATTTCCCCGATCGGCGTACACCTGTCAGTATTTTGATAAATGGTGTATCAATAAATTGCCTGATTTGATCATAATATCTTGGTCTGTCGATCATTGAAGACTCCTATTGTAATGATTATACCCCGAAAAAGTAGTTCTGCATAGAAAGTTTTTCTGCCTATATCCCAAAAAACTACCTGTTTCTCGAGGTTTTTAGGGGTACAACCCTAAAAACTTTTTCCTGCCACAGATCAGACCTCCCTTTCTTGAACAGCCTCTCTGCTCACGGTATCATTGCGGGTATTGGAGACTGCACCATGGGTAAGGAACAACGAAAACTAGGCCTCTTTGACAGCGTACATCTCTTGGTCGGGGGTATGATCGGTTCGGCCATCTTCTCCCTCTCCGGCCTGACCATCCTCAGTGCAGGCCCAGCTGCACTCATTTCCTGGGTGTTGGGGGCTCTCATTCTCCTGGCCTATGGCTTGCAAACGGCAGAGCTTGCTTCCAAGTACCCGCAGAGTGGTGGTGTGTTTACCTTTCCTGCACTCCTGCTTGGCAAGAACCGCGAACAAGGAAGGCTCTGGGGATGGATCTCAGCTTGGGCCTACCTCTTTGGTTGTATTGCCGGAGCCTCCTTTTCTGCAATCTATATCGGCATCTACCTCGGTGTTGCGTTTCCTATCTTCTCTTTGATGCAGGTTCCGTTGGCATTGCTCGCCGTTCTCTTCAGCGGCTTTCTGAACATGCTCCGCTTCCGCATCACAGGAAAAACCACCACCTTTCTGACACTCTTTTTGGGGCTCACGCTGTTGCTGTTCGTCTTCTCAGTCTTTGGCAGCGGACGCTGGGATGCTTCCTTGCTCACGCCTTTCTTCTCCCAAGGCAGTGGCGGAGCAACGGGCTTTCTTGATGCCCTGCCGCTTGCAATGGTTGCCTATGGGGCCATCGTTGCCCTCTCTTTCCTGGTAGGGGAGGTGGAAAAGCCGCATCGCACCGTTCCCAAGGCGATGGCAATTGCCATGGCCGTGGTACTGGTACTCTACCTGCTGGTCTTGGTGGCAACCCTGGGGTTGGTCTCATCTTCCTACCTGCAGGAAAACGTGGGCATGCAGTACATCCCCTTGTATGCGGCTGCATCCTTCCTTCCAGGATTGCCGTTCCTTCCTGCCCTCATTTCCATCTCAGCCCTCCTTGCCTTGGTCACGACCATGATCGTCACCATGGCCCTTGCGGCCCATACCCTGCAAGCCTGTGCTGGCAATGGCATTCTTCCCCCCTTCCTTGCCAAGGAGAGCAAGAAGACAGGATCCCCGATAGGCGCAACGGTAGTAGTTGTTGTGGTAACAGGGTTCTTCTCTGCAATTCCGCAGCTGACCAACATCCTGATCAACCTCGGCGCGCTTTGCAACGTCATCGTGGTAGCCATTGTGTGTCTTACCGTCCTCTCCTCCAGAACACAGCACCCGGAACTTGGTGAGGACTCCTTCAAGGCACCGGGAGGAAGAGTCTTGCCGATCCTCACCCTCGGTGTCCTGGTTGCGACGTATATCCCCAGCGTACTGGGTGGTGGCTGGCAGCTCTGGGTTGCCACCTTGGTCTATTATGTGATCGGGATGGCTTTCTATGCTCGGCGAAGGAGTGCCCAATGAGCAGTGCCTTCGGCGTCTTCGACGGGGTGCATACGGGCCATCAGGCACTTTTGGCCCTCAAGCCCAAGAAGATCTATCTCAGCCCACTCCCCCAAAGCTCCTCGCTGACCACCTCCGAGGAGCGGGAAGCGCTTATCAGGAAGTACGTAGGGAAGAAGTGCAAGATCGAATACAGCAACAATCCAAGCAAGAGCGAATCGCTCTTGCTCTACCCTGATGCTGCTGAGTATGCACTCCTTACCAAAGAATATCTGGAAAAGAGTACCTATACCGAACCTGTTCTCCATCATGAACTCCCCATTACCTCCGAAAGAATTCGAATGGCTTTGGAAGCGGGAGAGGTGGAAGAGGCCGAGGCGATGCTAGGCTACTCCTATACCCTTACCGGAGAGGTGGTGTATGGGAGACAGTTGGGAAGAACGGTGGGCATGCCCACCGTCAACCTGAAGATTGCCCCTGAAAAACTGCTTCCCAAGCACGGGGTGTATGGTTCGATTACCATTGTAGATGGTGTGCGCTACCTGGGCGTCACCAGCATTGGCCTGCGGCCTACCGTTGATGATCTTCCTCATATTACCATCGAAACCTTCTTGGTGCATTTCAACCGCGACCTCTATGGGCAACAAGTCAGTTTGGAGCTGAAGACCTACATCCGACCCATCACCAAGTTTGAGAGCCTTGAAGCTGTACGGCAGAAGGTTGATGAGGATGTGCGGTATGTCGTGGAAAAACACTACGAATAAGTAACAATTCTGGACGCCGTTCTCTTCTCATGCTACCGTCAAGAGAGCGAGGATAAGACGGTGAAAGCAGAGCAGTATCAGAAAGGGTCCTTTACCATGCCCGGTGAAGCTGGGTATGAGAACCTTACCTTGGAGTTGGCACAGAAGTGGGGTGCCGATGTCATCCGCGACTGTGAGGGTACCAAGCTCTCTTCCGAGTTGCTTTCTGCCGGCATGGATGTCTACTCCACCATCTGCATCATTCGCGAGCACAATGCATTTGCCCAAGAACACCCCCAATTCCAACAGCAGGTGTTCTTGGAGAGTGAGCGGGTGCTGTGCACTGATACCTCGGTGTCCATCAATCTTCTCAGCCAATACTTTTCCCGCCAGTTCGAACTCAACGCAAGTTCGGTTGATTTCTGGCAGGTATTTGACCGGACCACTGGAGAAGAGCTTTCTCCTTCGCAATGGGCATGTGAAGAGAGCACTGGCAAAGTGCTTATTCGCAATGCAGTGCAGTGGCATCACTACAGCGTGAACTTCCTTGCCTATCGGATCTGGGAAGAGATCAACATGTACAACCATGTGACCAACAGCTGGCAGAAGGAGCCGCTTCGTCAGCTCGACCCGCGGTACCCAGAGGTGCGGGAGTATTTGCGCAATTGGTTGGCTGCCTGGTGCGAGGAGCATTCTGAGACTGATGTGGTGCGGTTCACTTCACTTTTCTACAACTTTGTCTGGATCTGGGGCAGTGATGAACGCAACCAGCATCTGTTCACCGATTGGGCTTCCTATGACTTTACGGTAAGTCCCCTGGCACTGGAGCAGTTTGCCCAAGCCTATGGGTATGCTCTTACGGCAGAGGATTTCATCAACCAAGGGTATCGCAACCCCAACCATATCGCATGGAAGCAGAAGATGGTGGACTACCTCTGGTTCACCAACGCATTTGTATGCTCCTTCGGCAAGGAGCTGGTGGACATCGTCCACCGCTACGGCAAGAGGGCCTATGTCTTCTATGATGATAGCTGGGTGGGTATGGAACCCCAGTCGGAAGCGTTCCAGAGCATCGGCTTCGATGGCATCATCAAGTGCGTGTTCTCGGGCTTTGAGGTACGACTCTGCAGCAGTGTACCGGGAAACCTCACCCATGAACTTAGGTTGCATCCCTATCTCTTTCCGGTAGGCCTTGGTGGTGCTCCCACCTTCAAGGAAGGGGGCAACCCCGCCCTCGATGCCCAGCTCTACTGGGTGCATGTCCGCAGGGCTCTTTTGAGGACCTCTGTCGACAGGATTGGACTGGGTGGCTACCTGCATCTGACCGAGGGCTTTCCGGAGTTTGTAGATACCATTTCCGACATTGCAAAGCAGTTCAGGATGATCAAGGAACTGCACCAACGCTCTGAAGTGCAGAAGGCACCGGTGAGGATTGGCATCCTCTCCAGTTGGGGAAAGCTGAGGACCTGGACGTGCGGTGGACACTATCATGAGCATCCGGATCTGGATCTGATCAACATCCTGGAAAGCCTTGCAGGCCTTCCCTATGAGGTTGGGTTTCTCAGCTTCGAGGAAATAAACAGAGAGAATCTTTCAACTCTTGATGTCATCATCAATGCTGGCTTTGCAGGCAGCAGTTGGAGTGGGGGAGACCACTGGAAGGATGATTCTGTGCTCTCCATACTCACCGAATGGGTGTATGAGGGAGGAGCGTTCTTAGGCATCAATGAACCTTCGGCGGTACAAGGCTATGCCAACAACCTGCGCATGGCGCCTGTGCTGGGCATCGATATTGATGATGGAAGGCGTCTGTGTCATGGCGTCTGGAAGGTCGAGCCATCTACTGATGGGCTTGAGGAATTCTCCTTAGCCAAGAAGGAGGGTGTCTACATCCTTGCTGGTACTACCGAAGTTTTACAGGCGATAGAATCAGTTCCTGTGCTTACTCGTAATGCATTCGGCAAAGGGAAGGGTATCTATCTGAGTGAGTATCGCTACACTCCCCACAATACCTTTGCCCTGCGTTCACTTTTTGTACAGAGTGCAGGTAAGACTTCCTCCTTCTCTACCAACAATCCCTTTGTTGACTGTGCGTTCTTCCCTGAGACAAGAACGCTTGTGCTCGCCAATGGAAGTCCTGGAGAGCAAGCTGCGGTGGTGCGTGTTGGGAACGAGACACGAAATGAGCAGGTGGAAGGCTTTGGGATGAAGGTGATACAGCTTTAGCGATTTCCTTTACCGAAATGGCAAGAAATTGTCACGGATGGCTATAGATACTCCGAATGTAGTTTACACCAATCACCAAGAATGGTAGGCTTCAGTAAGGCCGCGGGATGGGGTAGGTATGCTCTAACAATACTGAGAGAATCCCGGCTCTTTTCTGTAGGTTCGTCCTGGAAAAGAGGGGCCTCATGCAGCCTGTTGCCAGTCTTATCTGGGTTGGGGTAGGTTTGCCCAAATTTGCAGTTTCCCTCAGGTAGGTAATTATGTATCAGAAGATTGTACACCAGAAGCGTTTGTACATGACCTTTGTTGTGTTCTTTCTGTTTGTGTTCCAATACCTCTATGCCGGACGGTTCACCAACGAACGTGTCATCCAGTTTTTCATCACCAATGTCTCCCTCATTGCCTTCCTTTTTGCATTCCATGGGTTTGAATTGAACACGCTCAAGAGCAAGAACGCCGTATTGATCTCGACGGTGATAGGTTCGTTTCTTGGTGTCTTGTTGGGCATGTTCTTGGTGATTCTGTTCTTTGGGGCACAGCGTGATATATATCGGAGTGAATTGATCGCCACGACTCTTGCAGCAATCGTAGGTATCCCAATCTTTTCTTCCATTTACTACCGGATCATCGTGAAACGCATTCCTCCGACGCTATGCATTGCTTTGGGTGACCCTGCACGGTACAAGGCTCTGACTGATGAAGTGGAAGGCGTTTCGCATGGAAAGGTGAAGGTTCTTTCGTGGGTATCCAATGTAATGGAAGCACAGGAAGCCTTTGGTTCTCTTGGTGATACTGCGATACTCATTGCAGACCTCCAACTCTATCGTGAACTTTCCGATACCATCCGTGGTTTGGAGAAGAAGGGTGTACAGAAGTACTTCATCACCGAAGCGGTGGAGTATTGGTTGAATCGTATTCCCCTCCAGCTCTTGGAAGAGTATCGGGACTACTACGAGTTGTTTCTCAATCAAACACCCATATCCCAAGAGAAACGGTTTATGGACATCATTCTTGGCTTGATCATGATGGTGATAGCCCTTCCATTCATTTTGGTGTTTGGCCTTCTCATTGTCCTGAATTCGGGTTTCCCCATCATCTTCAAGCAGCCCAGGATTGGGTTGTATGAAGGTCCTTTTATGTTCTATAAGCTTCGAAGCTTGAAGGTGGATAAGAAAGCCGAGAACTCTGACAATCCGAACGGAACCATTACCCAACGTATCACACTGGTGGGGAAGATACTCAGGAAGACCCGTGTAGATGAGTTCCCCCAGTTCGTGAACATCCTCAACGGAACGATGTCAGTGGTAGGGCCGAGGCCTGAGATGCAAGTCTATCATGATAAGTGGATTCAGGAGATTCCCTTCTATGGATATCGGAACATGGTCCGCCCGGGTCTTACCGGTTGGGCCCAGATAAACTATGGGCACACCACTACCAAGGAAGAGTACATCAAGAAGACTGAGTACGATTTGTATTATGTGAAGCACAAATCCCTGCTCTTTGATATCCAGATCATCATGCAGACCTTTGAGACCTTCCTGGGTATGAAGGGTGGTAGGTAACCAAGCGATGCATGTCCTGGTCGAGTCTCAGTTCTTCTATCCCGAGCAGATGCGTATCAACGATATCTGTCTTGCACTGGTAGAACGCGGACATACGGTCACCGTGGTGACAAGCATTCCAAACTATCCCCAAGGGAAGTATTACCCCGGGTATGGGCTGTTCAAGAAAAGGAAAGAAACCTACAAAGGGATTTCCATCATACATCTGCCAGTAATCCCTCGAGGGAAAGGATTCCTTGGGCTCACGTTCAACTATATTTCTTTCGTTGTCTCAGGTTGGTTTTTTGCACACTTTTCTTCCCTCAAGCCGGATGTCCTGTTCATGAACATGAGCTCTCCCATGACCCAAAGTCTTGTCGGGACTTGGTTCGCCAAACGTAGAAGAATCCCGAGCCTTATATACATCATGGATTTGTGGCCTGAGAGCTTTCAGGTTATCACGGGCATTTCTTCTCCGATACTGCTCAAGCCTTTGGGTAGGATGGTTGATCATATCTACGCTCGTGTTGAAAAGGTTCTGACCTCCTCTCACGGATTCTTGGATGTCATAGAAAAACGAGGGGTGCCCGCTGACAAGTTGGAGTATTGGCCACAGTACGCAGAGGAGTTCTATACTCCTCTCGAACCTGTTGCGCCATCTCTCATCCCTTTTGATTCTCGTTTGAAAATCATTTTCACAGGTAATGTGGGACTCGCCCAAGGGTTGGATCTCCTCATTCCAGTTGCAAAAATCATGCAATCGCAGCAAGTTCCTGTATGTTTTGTTATTGTCGGAGATGGGAGTTACAAAGATACCCTGACATCCTGTGTGGAAGAGAATAAGCTGCAGGATGCTTTTTTATTCATTCCCCGGCAGCCTGCGCCCCAAATCCCTCAGCTACTTGCCCAGGCAGATGCAGGATTGGTGATACTGAAGAAGAGCGACATCTTTTCCAAAACGCTTCCAGCAAAGGTACAGTCCTATATGGCGTGTGCTCTTCCCCTTATTGTCTCGGCAGATGGGGAGGCTTCACGTGTTGTGATGGAAGCAGATGCAGGCTTTGTGGCTCCTGCTGAAGAAGCCGAGGCACTGGCCGATGCGATCAGCCAATTTGCTGAGTTGAACAATGAAGAGAGAAAACAGCTGGGGACATCAGCAAAAGCATATTCAAAGAGGACATTCCAAAAGAGCAAACTCATTGACCGATTGGAAAACCTCTTGGAAACTCTAGGAAAGGAAGGAAACCATGTTCAAGAATAAGACCATCCTGATCACCGGTGGTACCGGTTCGTTCGGTAACGCTGTGTTGGAGCGCTTTCTCAATACCGACATAGCGGAGATCCGCATCTTCAGCCGTGACGAGAAGAAACAGGATGACATGCGCCACTTCTACAAGAACGACAAGATCAAGTACTACATCGGGGATGTGCGCGACTACCGCAGCATCCGCGATGCACTCAATGGTGTTGACTTTGTCTTCAGTGCAGCGGCGCTGAAACAGGTTCCCTCCTGTGAATTCTTTCCCATGGAAGCGGTGAAGACCAATGTCATCGGTACTGACAACGTGCTGACGGCCTGCATCAATGCAGGGGTGAAGAAGGTCATCTGCCTGTCCACCGACAAGGCGGCCTATCCCATCAATGCCATGGGAACCAGCAAGGCCATGATGGAGAAGGTCTTTGTTGCCAAGTCCCGTACCGTGGCGGAGGACAAGACACTCATCTGCGGGACAAGGTACGGCAATGTACTTTGTTCCCGAGGTTCGGTGGTTCCCCTGTTCGTCGAGCAGATCAAGGCGGGCAAGCCGATGACCGTGACCGAGCCTTCCATGACCCGTTTCATCATGACGCTGGAGGAGGCGGTTGACTTGGTTCTCTATGCCTATGAACATGCCCATACCGGGGACATCCTGGTGCAGAAGGCACCGGCGAGTACAATCGGCGATCTTGCCCAGGCGGTGAAGGAACTCTTCGGTGCGGGCAACGAGATCCGGACCATCGGTATCAGGCACGGGGAGAAGATGTACGAGACGCTGTTGACCAACGAAGAGTGTGCCCATGCCATCGATCTGGGCAACTTCTACCGAGTGCCTGCAGACAACCGCGACCTCAACTATGACAAGTATTTCACTGACGGGAATGGAAAGCGGACCACCCTTACCGAGTTCAACTCCAGCAACACCGAACTGCTCACCGTAGAGCAGATCAAGGAGAAGCTGCTTACCCTTAAGTACATCCAGGATGAGCTGAAGGCATGGGAGAGCCGCTAGGATGAGGATTCTGATAACCGGCTCAAATGGCTTTGTAGGAAAGAACCTTGTCTGTGAGCTGAGAAGCAAGGGCTATGAGGATCTGTACCTCTTTGACATTGAAACAGAGCCTTCTCTTCTTGACTCCTTCACCAAGGATTGTGAGTTTGTGTTCCATCTTGCCGGGGTGAACCGGCCCAAGGATGTGGACGAGTTCATGCAGGGCAACTTTGGTTTCACCGATATCTTGCTTGCTTCCTTGAAGAAAAACAACAATACCTGTCCTGTGCTCATTACCTCATCCATTCAAGCTGCTCTGGACAATCCCTATGGGAAGAGCAAGAAGGCAGGGGAGGACCTGCTTTTCAGCTATGCCAAGGAGACGGGTGCAACGGTGCATGTGTTCCGCCTTCCCAATGTCTTCGGTAAGTGGTGCAGGCCCAACTACAACAGTGCTGTCGCCACGTTCTGCCACAACATTGCCCGCGATCTTCCCATCACGGTCAATGACCCTGAGGTGGTGATGAATCTGGTGTACATCGATGATGTCCTTGAAGCGTTTCTCTGTGCACTCAAGGGTGATGTGGTGAAAGAGGATGGTTTTTGCAGGGTGTCCACCGTCCATACGGTGAAGCTCGGCAGGATTGTGGAGCTTCTCAAAGGCTTCAGGGAAAGCCGTACAACGCTTTCTGTGCCCAATATGGCAAACAGCTTCGAGAAGGTGCTGTACAGCACCTATCTGAGCTATCTGCCTGAGAACCAATTTAGCTATCCTCTGAAGATGAATACCGACAACCGTGGCAGCTTCACCGAGATCATCCGTACCGCCGAGCGTGGCCAGTTCTCCGTGAATATCTCCAAACCCGGCATCACCAAGGGCAACCATTGGCACCATACGAAAAACGAGAAGTTCCTGGTGGTCAGTGGCAAGGCCTTGATACAGTTCAGGAAGGTCGGGACAGAAGAGGTTGTCGACTATCATGTGTCGGGTGAGCAGCTGGAGGTTGTGGATATCCCCCCGGGGTATACCCACAACATCATCAACGAAGGGGAGGGTGATCTGGTGACCTTCATGTGGGCCAACGAGCCATTCAACCCTGAAAGACCTGATACTGTCTTTGAGAAGGTGTAAGCAGCATGGAAAAGATGAAGGTGATGACCATCTTGGGAACAAGACCTGAGATCATACGGCTCAGTGCAGTGATACAGAAGTGCGACCAGTACTTCAACCATATTCTGGTGCATACAGGGCAGAATTGGGACTACACGCTCAACCAGGTGTTCTTCGAGGACCTGGGGCTGAGGGCTCCCGACTACTATCTGGACAGTGTTGGCAAGAACCTGGGCGAGACGATGGGGAACATCATTGCCAAGAGCTATGAGGTGATCCATAAAGAGAAGCCCGATGCTCTTCTGGTACTGGGTGACACCAACAGTGCCCTAGCAGCCATCAGTGCGAAACGTCTGAAAGTGCCCATCTTCCATATGGAAGCAGGCAACCGCTGCTGGGACTGGAATGTGAGCGAGATGATCAACCGGAAAATAGTTGACCATATCAGCGACATCAACCTTCCGTATACAGAGCACTCAAGGAGATACTTGCTCTCTGAGGGGTTGGACGGTAAGACCATATTTGTCACCGGTTCCCCCATGAGAGAAGTGCTGGACAGCCACATGGAAGGAATTCAGAAAAGCGATGTACTGCAGAGGCTGAGCCTTGAGAAGAACCGATACATCCTTGTCTCAGCACATCGGGAAGAGAACATAGATAATGAAGAGCACTTCATGTCGTTGATGACAGCCATCAATGATATGGCTGAGCAGTATCAGATGCCGGTGATCTACAGCACACACCCAAGAAGCAGGAAGTTCATCGAGCAGAGAAACTTCCACTTCCATCCCTTGGTGCAGAGCCTGAAGCCCTTCGGCTTCTTGGACTACAACAAGCTGCAGATGAATGCCTACTGCGTGCTTTCTGACAGCGGAACACTGAGCGAGGAATCAGCAATGCTGGACTTTGCCGGGGTTCTCATCAGGACAAGCACCGAGAGACCTGAGGTATTGGACAAGGGAACGGTAGTCATCGGTGGCATCACAACGAAGGATATCTCTCAGGCCTTGGAGATGGCCGTCTTCATGAGAGATAACAAAGAAAAGACTGAGATGCCTGCCGACTACCATGACACCAATGTATCGGTGAAGGTAGTCAAGTTGATCCAGAGCTATGCAAAGATAGTCAATGAGACGGTGTGGGGAAAGAATTTTCAAGGAGTAATGGATGAAAGGAATTATTCTAGCAGGAGGTAAAGGCACCCGCCTTTTCCCAATGACTAAGGCGGTCTCAAAGCAATTGCTTCCAATCTATGACAAGCCTCTTATCTATTACCCGCTCTCTGTGTTGATGCTTGCAAGCATTAGGGAAATACTCATAATCTCTACTCCAGAGGATACTCCTGTCTACAAACGACTATTGGGAGATGGTTCAGAAATTGGCCTGAGATTGGAATATGTAGTCCAAGAAAAGCCTCGTGGACTCGCGGATGCTTTCATTCTTGGAGAGTCGTTCATCGGAATGGATTCAGCCTGTCTGATTCTTGGGGACAATGTTTTCTATGGTCAAGACCTCACTGATATACTAAACCGAGCTAAAAACAGATCACTTGGAGCAACAATTTTTGGGTATCCTGTTAATGACCCACGCTCCTTCGGAGTTGTCGCATTTGATGAGAACCAGAAGGTCATCTCCATTGAAGAGAAGCCGCTGTACCCAAAATCCAAGTATGCGGTGCCCGGTCTCTACTTCTACGACAATCGAGTTGTAGAGATTGCCAAGCAGGTCAAGCCATCTGACCGCGGCGAGATTGAGATTACTGCGGTGAACAACGCCTATCTAGAGATGGGTGAGCTGCATGTGGAATTGCTGGGTCGCGGTATGGCTTGGCTGGATACAGGTACCCCGGAAGGTATGCTCAAGGCCGCCGAGTATGTGGAGGCGGTGCAATCACGGCAGGGATTCTACATCTCCTGCATCGAGGAAATCGCCTGGAGAAGGGGTTTCATTACCACTGAGCAGTTGAAGAAGATCGGAGAAAGCCTGAAGATGACAGACTACGGCCAGTATATCCTTTCTTTGGTTGACGAGTCTGTGTAGGAGGAGTAGGTGAGTATAAAGCCAAGAACTTTTTTGGTTACCGGTGGGGCTGGTTTCATCGGGAGCAACTTCATTGCTTATCTCCTGGAAAAGCATCCTGATGATACGATTGTTAACCTTGATGCACTCACGTATGCAGGGAACCTTGAGAATCTGAAAAGTGTTGAAGGCAATCCGCGATATGCCTTTGTGAAAGGTGATATCAGGAATCGGGAATTGGTTAGGGCTCTATTCACGGAACATCGCTTCACCCATGTTGTGAATTTTGCAGCTGAGAGTCATGTGGACAGGAGCATTGTCGATCCCGAGCTGTTCCTTACCACCAACATCATTGGAACAGAGATCCTGCTGGATGAGGCAAAGAGAAGTTGGAAACTGAATCCTGATGATAAGTACTGCAAAGAATACCGGCAAGGGGTGAGGTTTCATCAGGTGTCCACTGATGAGGTGTATGGAGCGCTCGGAAAGGAAGGATTGTTTACAGAAGTAATGCCGCTGCTTCCCAACAGCCCCTATTCCGCTTCAAAGGCGAGTGCAGACCTCATTGTCCGTGCTTATCACGAGACTTTTGGACTTCCAGTAACAATTTCCCGTTGTTCGAACAACTATGGTCCATACCAATTCCCGGAGAAACTTATACCACTGATGATCAACAACTGTCTCAATGACAAGAGTCTTCCGGTCTACGGGGATGGGATGCAGATTAGGGATTGGTTGCATGTTATCGACCACTGTTCTGCCATCGATGCCATCCTGGAAAAAGGAGCCGTTGGTGAGGTCTATAACATTGGTGGCAACAATGAGAAAGCGAACATCGATATCGTGAAGCTCATCATCAGGATGGTGGGAAAATCTGAAGATCTAATCACGTATGTAAAAGATCGCCCTGGCCATGATCGCAGGTATGCCATCGACAACGCAAAGGTAACCAACCTGCTGGGATGGAAACCCTTCTACACATTTGAGCAAGGAATGGAAGAGACAATCCGGTGGTACCTTGATAACCAGCAGTGGATTGATAGGGTGGTGAGTGGAGATTATCAGGCCTACTACCAAAGTATGTACGTTGCAAAAGGTTGAGTAATATTACGTAATGCGCATGAAAACATTATTGAAAAAGATTAAGTAGGAACTACATGTTTATTTTTTGTACACTGTTTGACTCGAAATACCTTGACAAGGGAATTGCCTTGTACGAATCCCTTTGTAGTGTTGAAGCAGATTTCAAACTATACGTATTTGCCTTCGACCAAACGGCTTATGAAGTACTCAAAAGTCAAAATTTTGAGAAGATGCGATTAGTTTCCTTGCAAGAGTTTGAAACTGACCAGATGCTGAAGGTGAAGCAAGAAAGATCTGCTGCTGAGTATTGTTGGACCTGTACCCCAATTACCATAGATTATGTGTTAAGAGAGTACAATGAGCCTCATTGCACATATCTTGATGCAGATTTATACTTTTTCGCTTCCCCAAAAGTACTAATTCAAGAACTGCAAGAAGCGAAGAAATCTGTAATAATCACAGAGCACCGATTTCCTTTATCGGAACAGGAACAGATGATGGAAAGGGCTGGAAAATACTGTGTTCAGTTCAATACCTTTCTGAATGATGAACAAGGAAAAGAGATTCTGGAGACTTGGAAAGAGCAATGTCTTGATTGGTGTTTTTATACCCCCAATGGAGAAAGGATGGGAGACCAAAAGTATCTTGAAACTTGGACTACTGATTATTCCTGCGTTCATGAATTACAGCATTTGGGTGGAGGTGTGGCACCTTGGAACATTTCCCAATACACTTTGCTCGATGAGGAAAAGAAACTATTGCTCTACAATGAATCTTCGTTTTCTCTTGTGTTTTATCATTTCCAGAATATTCGGTATCTTCCACTTGATTTGGTGAACCTTCGGTCTGGGACGAAAGATAGGAAATTGAAAAATGCAATTTATCGCCCATATCTAAAACATATTGAAATGATTAGGGCAATGCTACAAAAAGAGTATCAACTTGTTTTCTCGATTAAAAAATCATACTATCAGAATCCAATATTGCGATTCATTCAGAACTATATAATGCCATTTAAAGTAACAAGTCTTTCAGATATTGTGTCCCTTAAAAAATTGAGGAAAAGTAAATGAACATTCCTGTGAACGATCTTCATAGAGTAAATTTGCCATTTCAGACGGAGCTAGAGAAAAAGGCTCTCGAGGTAATACGAAGTGGCTGGTTTGTCCTCGGAAAAGAAGTTGAATTGTTTGAGCAAGAATTTGCTACCAAACTTGGAGTTCCTTATTGTGTAGGGATTGATAATGGGCTCAATGCAATTAAGCTTGGATGTCAAGCTTTGGGTATTGGTGTTGGTGATGAAGTAATCATGCAAGCAAATACGTATATAGCTACCGTGCTTGGTGTGACATGGAACGGCGCAACACCAATATTTGTTGAACCAAATGAATTCTATAACATCAATGTTAATTTATTGAAATCAAAAATCACAACCAAAACAAAAGCTGTTCTGGTAACCCATTTATATGGGCAAACATCCGAAATGGATTCGATTGTTGATTTCTGCAATGAGAACAACTTGTTTTTACTTGAAGACTGTGCCCAGTCTCACTTCTCTGAATTTGATGAGCGATACTCAGGTACCTTTGGAGATCTTGGATTTTTTAGCTTTTATCCCACAAAAAATCTA
>Ga0334883_1003666_pt1 | contig 16054 bp, 10 predicted proteins | sample GraSluR1_MG_6_FD_207230 | JGI IMG/M metagenome (GOLD analysis project Ga0334883, IMG submission 207230) | Sludge microbial communities from methane-producing bioreactor in Wageningen University, Netherlands - Granular Sludge_09_05-R1 | ecosystem: Engineered > Bioreactor > Anaerobic >... | reverse complement strand
CCAGAAGCGTTCTGCCGGAGGTCGGCGGCGCCCCATCCGACAAGACGCGGCGATGCCCCAGGCCGGCGCTCGGCCCGTTGTTCTTCACGTAGGACGACACCGAGTACTCGAACGCCGAACGCCCGGCTTGCTGCTCGAGGGTCATCTCGGCGATGAGATAGAGCGATTCTTCCCGGATCACGACGCTGCATGCGCCGCGGCGGGCCCTTCCATTCGGTTCGAAGACGTCGAGCCTGGTGCTCGCGTGGTCCGGATCGCCGTCGATCAGCGTGAACATGTAGTCCACGCCCTTGTGGACGCCTCCGTCGCTTCTTCCCGTGCTCTCGTCGCGGTCGGCCTTCACGTAGAGATGGAGCACGTTGCTGCCCGCGCGCACGGGACGGGTGAACTCGAACTTGAAGGCGTTTCGGTCGGCTGCCAAGGGGAGGTGCCAGATCGCGCGGACCGCGTTGAACTCGGGATGCCATTGCTCCTGTTCCTGAGCCTTGGCATTCTCGCCGATGAGCGTCCAGCGGTAATCGTGATTCGAATCCGCCGGCCACAAGAGATGGAATTCCGGGGGCAGGTCACGCGCCCGCACTGTCTGCTGTGCTTCCTGGCCGGCCCCCACGGCGCCGAGGATCATCGCAACGAGGCAGGAACTCACGCCGTTCCAGCAAATGCCGTCCATCGTTACCTCCCGGGTGCCCCTCGCGTCATTCAATTGCCTCAGGCTGACCGCCGTCACGCAGTGCATTCCATCGGACGTTCTTGCCGGAAGGGCCCGTCAGAAGGAAGCCGCTGATGAGCAGTCTACTCGACGAGCTCGTCACGGGTCACGCCCCCCTCCCCCCGGTTAGCCTCCGCGAACGACGAGGGTAGCCCTCCGGGGCTTGGCAAGCTGGTTTCGCGCGGGCCACGCTCGTCTAGTTCGGGGGCCGCGTGCGCGGAGGCTCAGATTCAACCCTTGATCACCCCGATCGGGCGCAGGCGGGCGACCTTGCGGGCCAGGCCCGCCCGGTGGACCACGTCGACCACGATGTCGGCGTCTTTGTAGGCGGCGGGCTGCTCTTCGGCGAGCCCGGTGCGGCTTCGGCACCGGGCGACGATGCCCGCCTCGGCCAACTCGCGGTCGATGCGGCGGCCCTTGGACTGGCGGATCGCTTCCTTGCGGCTCATCAACCGCCCCGCCCCGTGGCAGCTCGTGCCGAACGAGCGGGCCATGCTTTCCGGCTGGCCCGCGAGCACCCAACTCGTGCGCCCCATGTCGCCGGGAATGATCACCGGCTGGCCGATCGCCCGATAGCGGTCGGGCAGCTCGGGATGCCCGGCGGGAAAGGCCCGGGTGGCCCCCTTGCGGTGCACGCAAAGCGATTTGCGCCGCCCGCCCACCATGTGCTCTTCGATCTTCGCGATGTTGTGGGCCACGTCGTACACGAGGTTCATCTTCATCGACTGCCAGTCGCGCCCGAAAAACTCGGCGAAGACCTCGCGCGCCTGCCACATGAGAAGCTGCCGGTTGGCCCACGCGAAATTCGCCGCCGCCCGCATCGCCCCCAGGTACTTCTGCCCCTCGGGGCTGTTGACCGGCGCGCAGGCCAATTGGCGGTCGGGAAGCTCGATGCCGTACTTGGCCGGGACGTTGCGCAACGCGCGCAGGGCGTCGTCGCACACCTGGTAGCCCAAGCCGCGCGAGCCCGAGTGGATCATCACGCAAACCGCGTCGCGTTCGAGGCCCATCACGCGGGCGGCCTCGTCGTCGAAGATCGCGTCGACCACTTGCACTTCGAGAAAATGGTTGCCCGAGCCCAGCGTGCCGCACTGATCGTCGCCGCGATCGAATGCCTTCGGGCTGACCGCGTCGGGATCGGCCCCCGGCATACACCCGCCGGCCTCGGTGTGCTCGACGTCGCCCTCGGTGGCGAGACCCTCGTTCTTCAGGTAGCGCGACCCCTCGGCCAGGATCCGCCGGAGTTGCCTGCGGTCGAACAGGTACGCCCCGCCCTTGCCGACGCCCGCGGGCACCTTCGAAAACAACGCGCCCATGAGCCCTTCGATCTTGGGCTGCACTTCGTCGCGGCCGAGATCGGTGCGTACCAAGCGGACGCCGCAGTTGATGTCATAGCCCACCCCACCCGGCGAGATCACGCCGCCCTCGTCGGGATCGGTCGCGCAGACCCCCCCGATGCAGAAGCCGTAGCCCCAATGGATGTCGGGCATGGCCAGGCTGGCCTCTTGGATGCCCGGCAAATAGGCCACGTTGGCCACCTGTTCGGGGGCCTGGTCGGCGCGGATGTGGTGCAGGAGCCGCTCGTCGGCAAAGATGCGGCCCTCGACCCGCATGCCCGATTTGTACTCTTTGGGGATCCGCCAGCAGTACGCGTCGATCTGCTCGAGCGGTCCTCGGTAGCCCTGGTTTGTCATGGATTCGTCATTCCCATGCGCGGCCGTCTCCGACTGGCGCGGATCGACCATTCGTCCTCGGGAAATGCCCGCACCCGGCCGTGACTCTACAGGTCGACGATCACCTCGGCCAACCACTCGTCGCCGTCCCGCTCGACTTTGAGGCCGTGATAGGTGATCGCCTTGACCTCCACGTCGATCTCGTGCCGGCGGGTGTCGAGCGCCTCGCCCCAAGCGGACGCATCGAGCCCGTGTTCGCCGACATTCACCCGAAACTCGCCAAGCACGACCCGCCGAGCCTCGAAAGTGTAAAGCAGCTCGCCCAGCCAGTCGAACAACAGGTCGTCGCGGCGGTCGCCGACGATCTGGAAGGTCACCTCCTCGACGGCGCCGACCGATTCGAGGTTCGCCACGATCAGCGAAAACAAGGCCCGCCCCGCCTCGGCGAACAGCCCGTCCAGGTCGGCGGCCCGAACGCGCAGGCCCACGTCGGCGGTATGCTCGAAAGTCTCATACATGGCGGACCGTTCGCAGAACCGACGGCCGAATCGCTCCCTAAGATGAGTGTAGGAGAGAGGTGGGCGATCGACAAGAGCCCACGTGGCGATGGGAACGCTAAGGCGAGACAAGCCCTGGCGCAATCCGGCGCGGCGATCGTCGGCGGGCCGGCGCCGCCCTCGCAAGCCGCAGGACGCCGAGCGGCGTCTTCACGGTTTCGCCTTCTTCTTTGCCTTCTTTGCCGGCGCGGGGGCCTCGGGTTCGCCGTAAGGCGGACCCCAGATCCAGGGAATGACCTGGGCGCGTCGGGCCCAGGTCTCCCACGCGTCGGCCATCTGCTCGACGCGATCGGGCTGCTCGGCGGCCAGGTCATGCGTCTCGGTGCGGTCGGCCTCCATGTCGTAGAGTTCCCAAGGGCCGCGCGGGCCCTTGGCGACGAGTTTCCACTTGCCGTCGCGCACCGCACGGTTGCCTTCGTGCTCGAAGAACAGGGGCTCGTTGCGTTCGAGGCGCCGCCCTAGCAGGGCCGGCCGCAGGCTGACGCCTTCCATCGGTCGAATGGCGCGGCCCCGATGCTCGCGGGGATAGGCGGCCCCGGCAAGGTCGACGCACGTGGCCATGAGGTCGATCAGGTGCGCGGGCTGCGCCTCTAGCGCGTTATGCCGCTCGGCGGGAATGCCCGCGGGCCAGTGGGCAATCAGCGGCGTGCTGATGCCCCCCTCGTGAACCCAGTGCTTGTACTGGCGGAAGGGCGTGTTGCTGACGTTCGCCCAGGCTTCGCCGTAGCCGTGGTAGGTATCGGCCGCGCCGGGCAGCACGCCGTAGCCCTGGCGCATGGGAAAGCCGTCGCGCGTCTGTTTCGGAATCATGTCGGGCTGCAGGTACTCGGCCGCCAGGGGCGGTAGCGAGGGACGGTCGGCCCGGTGACGGGGCGCGGGACGGTTCTTGCCCCGCCCCATGCCTTCGGCGCAGCCGCCGTTATCCTGGAGAAACAGGATCAGCGTGTCGTCGAACTGCCCGGTGCGCTTCAGCTCGTCGACGAGCCGGCCGATGCCCTGGTCGAGGCAGTCGACCATCGCGGCATACACTTCCATGCACCGCAGTTCGAACTCGCGATCGTCGACGTCGCTCCACGCACCGCCCCTCTGGGGCGCGAGCTGCCAGCGCGGGTCGACCATCCCGAGTCGGCGCAGCCTTTCCAGGCGCGCGGCGCGGATCGCGTCGTAGCCCGCGTCGTACCTGCCCTTGTACTTCGCGATGTCGGCCTCTTTCGCGTGCATGGGCCAGTGCGCGGCCGTGTGCGCCACGTACAGGAAGAAGGGCCGATCGCCGTGGTCGCGCGCGTGCTCGCGCACGAAACGCGCGGCATGGTCGTTGATCGCGTCGGTGTAGTAGAACTGCTCGGGCCGGTACTCGGGATCGGCGTACGGCGAGATGAACCCGTTGTCGCGGACCAGCGATTTGGGGTCGAAGAAGCTTCCCGCGCCGTGGATCGTGCCGTAGAAGCGGTCGAAACCGCGCTGGAGCGGCCAGTTGTGCTTGTCCGACTCGCCGGCCGGATGGACGGCCTTCGTCACGTGCCACTTGCCGGCCAGATACGTCCGGTACCCGGCGGGCCGGAGCGCCTCGGCGATCGTGACGCATCGGCGGTTGAGGTCGCCGCGATAGCCGTCGAGCCCCCGGTCGTTCATCATGTGCCCGATGCCCGCCTGGTGCGGATACAGCCCGGTCAGCAGCGAGGCGCGCGTGGGGCAGCACCGGGCCGTGTTGTAGAACTGGGTGAACCGCACTCCACGCCGCGCGAGGGCGTCGAGATGGGGCGTCTCGATCTCGCCGCCGTAGCAGCCCAGGTCGCTCCAGCCCATGTCGTCCGCCATGATCAAGAGGATGTGGGGCCGTCGCTCCGCCGCGCAGCGCGCGGGCAGCCATAGCGCCGCACAGACGGCAGCAGTCCATGCCGTCGAACGCATCCCGACGCGCGCCAGCGAACCGACGAGCAGCCGGACAAAGTCGGCGGTCCTATCGAAGCGAACAACCTTCATGGATCCCTCTTTCGTTTGGCGGGGCGTTCGACATCGTCGCCCTGAACCTCTTCGAGCAATTCGGACAGGTGCCGAACGACGTCGGGATGCTCGGCATACACATTCCGGGTTTCACTGGGGTCCGACTCGAGGTGGTAGAGTTGTCCGGGCGGGCCGCCTTCCTTCGCCGGGTCGAGATCGCGGGGGTGGGTGAATCCGCCGGAACCGCGGTGCCGAATCAGTTTCCAGGGTCCCTGGCGAATCGCAAACACTCCCCAAAGCGAATGATGCACGGCGAAGTCGCGCACGGGCTCGGCGGGCTCGACGGCCAGAAGGGCGGGCAGAATGTTCCGGCTGTCGGGGCCGGCACCGGGCGGCAGCTCGGCACCGGTGATCGCGGCGGCGGTTGCCAACAGGTCGGTTAATTCGATCAACGCGGTGCTGACCGCACCCGACGGAGTCTTGCCCGGCCAGCGCACGACGAAGGGAACCCGGTGACCGCCCTCCCAGATGTCGGCCTTGGTGCCGCGGAGATGAGCGTTGCCCTGGTGGCCGAACTCGCGGATGTGCGCCGCGCGCCCCCGGATCGTGTAGTGCTTCACGTCGTCGACCTCCTGGGCCTCCCAGTAATGGTACAGCCCGCCGTTGTCGGAGGTGAAAATCACCAGCGTGCCGTCGGCCAGGCCCGTACGGTCGAGGGTCTCGAGCACGGCTCCGAGAAACGCGTCGGTTTCGACGACGAAATCGCCATACGCACCCGCCTCGCTTCTTCCGCGATATTCGTCGTTGACGACCACCGGCAGGTGCGGGGCGGTGAGGGCGGCATACAAAAAGAAGGGAGTCTTCGGCTCCGCGGCCCGCTCTTCGAGGAAGGCCACGGCCTCGCCCGCAAGCCGCGGCATCACCCCGTGGATCGTGAAGTCCGGCGAGCGCACCCCCTCATCGACGGCCATGAAATTCGCGTCTCGCATCTTTTCCTGATGCAGTACGGGAAGGTGCAGCACACGATCGCCCTCCAGATAGCAGAAGGGCGACATGTTGAGCGACGCGGAGATCCCGAAGAAGTGATCGAACCCCATCGCCGTGGGACCGCCGGCGAAGGGCCTGGTGAAATCCACGTCGTGACCGGCGCGCGGCGGGCCGGCACGATCCGGTGGCACCGACGGAATGAGGTCCCCGTTCGTGTCGGTCCATTGGAGGCCAAGGTGCCACTTCCCGATGGCCGCGGTGGCGTAGCCCTGCCGCATCAGCAGCGAAGCCACCGTGACCTGGCCCGGCTCGATCAAGGGCGGATCGAAACCGTCGAGCACCCGGTACTTCAGCCGCGTGCGCCAGCAGTACCGCCCCGTAAGCAACCCGTACCGAGTAGGGGTGCACACGGCCGAGGGCGTGTGCGCGTCGGTGAATCGCATGCCTTCCGCGGCGAGGCGGTCGACATGCGGCGTGGGGATCTTGGACTCAGGGTTGTAGCAGGACACATCGCCGAAGCCGAGGTCGTCGGCGAGCACGACGACGAAGTTCGGCCTGTCGGCCGGCCGCGGCACCTCGCCGGCTTGAGCCGGCTGCCGCGCCAACGCCTCGCCAAGGAATGCGAGCAGGATCGCGGTGTGCGCGACCAGCAGTCTTCCCGCCCACATCGAGAACCGTACCGGCACGAGGGCCGACGGCCCCGCCGCGGACCGGTTCGCTCGAAAGAAACTGCTCGGATGCGAGAGGATTCGCATGATCGGTGCCTTCATCGATGCGGTCACTCGATTGGCCGTGGCCCACGCGGATCGCTCGGGAATCGCGGCGCCGCGTTCGACCGCCTTGCCTTACCAGACGGCCCCGTCGGCGACCCTGTTGTCAGGGGAGGACGCGCTGGGCGCTGCCGGGCGCCGTGATTTCCCCGGTTGTCGCCTGTCATGGCGGTTCGCTCCGTCCAAGCCGTCATGATCACTCGTTCCCGTTCGCACCCACCTGCCGTTTGTGGACCGGCCACCCGACAGACTACCGTCATTCCGGCCGCGTTTCAACGGCCGAGCACGTGAATCGCGCCGGCCAAAGCAAGTGGTTCTTCCGCTTACTCGGCCCACGTCCCCCGGAGCCCGGAGGTGGTCACGTCCAAAGGGCAGTAGTTGCACGATCTTACGTTGGTTTCTCCGACCACAACGCGAACCAGTCGCCCCCCACTCGGGAGGGGCCTGGGGCGCGAACCCGATCGGTCCGCCCCACATCGGCGTGAGAAATGCCGCGGTGAGCAGGTCGCGGTTGAGGTCGGTTTGCAGGCGGAAGGAGTCGAGAAGCTCACGGAGGGCCTGTCCGTCGCCGGGTGCGAGGTCGCCGCAAGAATAGTAGGTGTCCGTCAACCCGCGGCTCGTGAGGCTAAGGTCTCGATGGCGCGATAGGCTTTCGCGGTCCGTCGCACCTCAGCGAAGACTTCCTCTTTGGTGACGCACCCGAGCCCACGTCGCCATACCACGTTGCCGAGGCGAGCCGAGAGCCAGCCGTACAGGTCGGCCGGGTTCCCGAGCCACGAGATACCGCGGTCGGGATCGTCGACGAACAGGGCGTCGTCGACCCGGCCTATGTCGAGCGCCAGCGTTGTCGGGCCGTCGACAGCCGCAAGAGTGGCCCGCAACCGGGCGAAGTCGCTGGTCGTGAGCGCCGCAACGGCGCTTGTTCGCCCAAGCGTTGCTGCTACGATCTCGCCAACCCGTAGATAGTCGGCGTGGGTGGTGGATCGCAATTCGCCGGCCTCGATTCACTCGCGACGACTGTTCAAGAACGCGTTCACGAGGGCCTTGACGGTCAGCCCCTTACGAGTCCGTTGTGGCACCCGACCGGCGAGTCAATCATCCTTTTCGGCGAGCCATCTTTCGAGGGCTGCTTGAGCCCCGAAGTCGTCGCCGTCGGTTACGGGCCCCAGGTAGATCAGCCGGCCACGTACCTACTTGGCCCACCTCCGCGTGGCGTGCGGGAAGAGCGGAAAATCGGGGTGGGGCTTCGCCGGCTTGGCCCTTCGGGTAGAATTGGGCATGGTCGCCTCCGTCTCAAAGGTCAGGCGGCCCGGGCTCCGGGCGGTACGCACGCCGCGGGGCCCCTTTTGTTGGGCCAAGGTGTCAGTTTGCCACATCCCAACCCCGTGTCAAGCCCACGAAACCCCGTAGAATACGGCCTTTGCCTCACGGATCCCAGTCGTAGACTCGGTAGGTCTTAATCCGCCGGGCTCCGCCTTTTTCGAGGCTGCCGCGGGAGAGGCGGTTCGACTCGAGGACCCACGAGTATTCGACTTCCCGGTAGCCGAGTTCCAGGGCCTGGGGAACCAGCGCCCGCAGCAGAACCAGGCCCACGCCGAGCAGTTGGTATTCGGGCACGACGTTGGCGGCCAGCAGGCGCACCCTTTTGATCCGGCGCTTCGCTCGCAACAGGCGCAGAAACCCGAAGGGGAACAGCCGGCCGTCGATCGCTCGGATCACCGGGTTGTAGTCGGGCAGGCAGAAGACCACGCCCACGACCTTGCCGTCGATCTCGGCGGCGGCGGCCATCTCCGGGACGATGAGGTGGCGCAGGCCCGCCGCGGTGCGTTTCACCTCAGCGTCGGACATGGGCGCGAATCCCCAGGTTCCCACGAGCGACTTGTTGTACACGTGCAGGAACGTCTCGACGTCTTCGCGGAAGCGCGAGGCGTCGAGCGTGCGCGTCTTGATGCCGTAGCGCTCGATGATCTGGTCGGCGATGGGGCCCAGCTTGGCCGAGCTTGACGGCAGCATGTCGACGTGGCCGTAGTAGGCGTACAGGTCTTGGCTCTTCTGGAATCCGTGGCGCTCGAAGAGGCGCGGGTAGTACGGCGGGTTGTAGGTCATCATGAAGGTCGGGGGCGAGTCGAAGCCGTCGACGAGCAGGCCCACGGTGTAGTGGAGGCTCGGGTTGACCGGACCTCGCAGGCCCTCGAGGCCGCGCTCGGCGAGCCAGGCTCGGGCGGCCTCGAACAGGGCGCTGGCCACTTCCTGGTCGTCGACCGACTCGAAGAACCCGACGAACCCGCGGCGCTCGCCGTGCTGCTCGTTGTGCACCCGGTTGTGGATGGCGGCGATCCGGCCGCAGACCTCCTTGCCCCGAACCGCCAGAAATGTCTCGACCTCGTTCCTCTCGTAGAAGGGATGACGTTTGTACCCAACGAGGGCCTTTTGTTCCCCCCGCAACGGCGGGACCCAGTTCGGATCGGCCCGACAGAGACGCCAAGGCAGCTCGAGGAAGAGCCTCCGCTGGCGGGTCGTGGAAGCGGGAAACACCGTCACCGTGCTCATGCGACTTCCGTCCTGTGCTGGCGAACGCAATCGAGGCCCTTGGATGAGACCCGATCGAAGAATACGATCGGCCGCCCGGCGACGATTCTGCACCCTTATTGGGGGGAGGTCGCGGGATCGAGCGGCGGCCTTTCCTTCGGTGCGGCCTGCCCCGTTTCCACCGGGCGGGCAGGCCGGTTCTCGTTACAAACCGCTTACACAATATCCGGCGAAGTCGCGGTAGAATGGTTCGCGCTTGCCGGGGTCCGCGCGAGCCGCGGCGGGTGTTCTTGCCGGGTTTCCTGGGAACCGTTTCGGGAGCGAGCATGGGCGCGAAAACCATTGGTCTCTGGTCGGCGGTCGCGATGTTTCTCGGGATCGCGCTGATCGTCGCGTTTGCCCAGTCCCGGCGTGCCCGACCGACCGCCGCGCCGCCGGCCGAGGAAGCCGTCCCGGCGCCTCTCCGAGACGCGGGGGCTCTGGTCGAGCGCGACCGGCGCGGTCGCGTCACGTCGCTCGAGGTCTACGGAACGCGCCTGACCGACGAGGGCCTGCGGTCGCTCGCCCGGTTGACTCGGCTCGAACGGTTGAGTCTACGCGAGACGGGCATCGGCGACGAGGCCCTCGAGCACCTGGCGGGCCTGGGCACCCTGCGCGTGCTCGACCTGGGCGGCAACCAGATCACCGATGCCGGTCTCGAGCACGTAGCCGCACTGGACCGCCTCGAATCGCTGGCTCTGGACAACACGTCGTGGTCGGAAAGCCGCATGCAGATCTCCGACGCGGGGCTTCAGCGTCTGGCCCCTCTTTGCCGCCTGCGGCGTTTGGACCTGTCGAGCACGCGCGTTTCGCTCGCGGTAACGGCCGAGGGATTGCACCATCTGGCCAACTTCCCCGAGCTCGAATCGCTCCGGCTCGGCGGCGATCGGATCACCGACCGCGCCATGGAACACGTCGCCCGATGCCGCAACCTGAGGGCCCTCGCGTTGCTGTACACCTCGGTGGGCGACGCGGGGCTGGCGCGGATCGGCGACCTCGAGCGGCTCGAGGCCGTCAGCCTGAGCAGTCGCCACCTCACGGATCGCGGCCTGGCCCATCTGGCCGAACTGCCCAAGCTCCGGCATGCCCAGTTGCGCACCACGGGCCTGACCGACCGTGCGCTGGAACGCCTCGGCCGTGTGAAGACGCTCGAGCGGCTCGACCTGTACGGGAGCGGCGAAGCGGGCTTTCATCTGGGGCGTTCGTTCACCTCGGTCGGTCTGGCCCATCTCGCCGACTTGCCGAATCTGAAGACGCTGTGGCTGTCGAACGTCGAGACTGACGAGGCCGCGGTCGACGTGCTGAAGCGATTCACGCAACTCCGCACGCTGCATGCCTTTTGCACGTCGCTTTCGCGCGACCAGCTCGAAGACCTCCAGGCCGCGCTGCCCGACACGGAAGTCTCGGCCACGGCGGGAGGTGGAGCCTGGTGGTTTCCGGGCCCTGACCGCGGCCGACCGAATCGCAGGCCGCCGGAAACGCACCGCGCATCCGAGCAACCATGAAAAGGGCGCATTCCACGCACCCAGCGCGTCTCAAAGGGGCAATCGCCATCTTCCCTGGAATCTGGTGCCGCACGCTTTGCAGTGAAAATGCATTCGCCGGATTCCTATGGGCACGCCCCAGTATCCCCACGTCAACTTGCCACAGTTCGGACAGCGCTTCGGCCCCATGCGCAGCCAGAAGTAGGCAAACAGCAGGAGAGTGAGCGAGGCCATCGCGCAAACAAACCCCAGCATCGGACTCATTTCGCTGCTCCGATCGGTTCAGGCAACGAATGTGTGTTCGACCCCCCGTGACGTTGAGCGGGCCGAATGCCACATTGGGGATAGGTAGCACGGTACGCGCCGCCTCTTACTAATATCCGCGAAACGGCCTTGCCGTGCAACGCAAAACATCGCCACTCAGTGCGCATTCTCCAGATAGTAAAAGTACCCGTCCTCCCCGCCGACCAGCAGGTCGGGCATGCGGTTCTTGTTCCAATCGACGACCGTGGGGCTCGTGGTGTGGCCGGCCAGGCGGCGCGTGGCGAGGGGGCCCTTGGGCTCGAGCACGATCCGGCCGTCGCGGGCGCCGGCGTTTCGCATCCAGTCGACGTTTCGCGCGTTGACCAGCAGGTCGACGCGCCCGTCGTGGTCCCAGTCGACGAAGCAGAGCTTGCGGCGGCCGCTGCGGCCGGCAAAGCCTTCGTTCAGGCGGAGCGGCTCGGCGGCGCCGTGGGTCGTGAAGATTCGTTTCGGCGGCAGCAGCACGAGCTTGCCGTCGACCTGCTTGCGCTCGTAGAGGGCCAGATACCCCTCGTGGTCGAGCATCACCAGGTCGTTGAGCCCGTCGCCGGTCAGGTCGATCACGGCGGGCGTGGTGCGCCACTGGGTGGCCAGTTGCTTGCCTTGGGGATCCCACCAGTTCCACTCGGGCTTGGGCGGTTTGCCGGTCCACTCGACCTCGATGGGCTGGGCCGCGACGAGGCGCGGCCTGTGGCGCGCGCCCACGTTGCGGTACCAGTGCACCTTGCCCCAGATCGAGTTGGCCACGACGTCGGGCAGCCCGTCGTGGTCCCAGTCGGCCACGTAGATCGTGGTGTATCCCCACTTGGTCTCGCAGGGGCCCTGGATCGAACCGTTGTAGCCCGCCTCGAGGCGGATCGGTTCGCCGCCGGCCTCGAGGTACTTGGGGGCGGCCCATTTGGGCGGGTAGCCTCCCAGATTCTCGATGAAGCCGACGTGCCCCTCGGTGTTGCCGCAGAGGATATCGTCGTCGCCGTCGTTGTCCCAGTCGAAGCCGAAGGGCGTGGCCAGGGCGCCGAACTTGACCTCGTGGGCCTCCTGCTGGAAGAACCGCGGCGCGAGGAAGACCGGCATCCCGTCGACCACGTCGCCCGTGTTCTCGACCAGGGCCACGCGCCCGTCCTCCTGGCCCACGACCAGGTCGACGTCGCCGTCGCCGTCCCAGTCGATCGGGGTGGGCACGATCATGCAGAGGCTCATGCGCAGCGGCGCGCCGTCGCGGCCGGTCAGGAAGCGGCCGGGAGCGTACTTCGGCTCGGTTCGGGTGCCCACGTTTTCGAACCAGGTGAACTTGTCGACGAACTCGCCGCAGATCAGATCGAGGTCGCCGTCGCCGTCGAAATCGGCCAGGCACGGCGAGGGCATGCCGTAGACGTCGATCGGCTCGCCGCCCGCCTCGATCTTGACCGGCTCTTCGTATTGGGGCGCCTCGTTCGTGCCGCGATTTCGCACCAGGTAGACGAAACCGTGCAGGGGGCCGTTGGTCCACTCGCCCTTTTCGTTGAAGGCGTTGTCCCAGCCGTAGTCGGTCCAGTCGCCGATGCCCACGATCAGGTCGAAGGCGCCGTCGCCGTCGTAGTCGGCGTAGGTCCACTGGTTCGCCCGGATCTTGCGCCCCGGCTCGTGCACGCTCGCGATGGGCAACTTGACGCGCATGCCCAGCCCGTTGGCGGCCACGTCGAGGTATTCCCAGCCGGGCACGAGCACGCGCACCTCGTCGCCGAGGTAGGCCGCCCGGACGTTCGGAAGCCCCGCGCCGATCGGCACGCCCGGCTTGAAGACGGGATACTTCGCGTCGCCGCCGGGATTCTCGAAGAAGTAGGTGCCCCGGTAGGGCACGTCGGAGCAGGAGACGACCAGGTCGAGATCGCCGTCGCCGTCGTAGTCCATGGGCAGAGGCCACGCCCAAAGCCCGACGCCCAGGTCGACGGTCAGCCCCGGATGGTTGTACAGGAGCCGGTCGAGGCGCCCGTCGCCGAAGCCTCGCTCGGGCAGCTTGTCGAGCCCGGGCAGCCGGCGGATCTCGGCCGCCGGCAGCGCCCGATCGTACACGCGCAGGTCGTCGATCGCGCCGTCGAAATCGCGATGTGGCGAGCCGTTGACGCGGCCGATCTGCATCGTGCCGAAGGCGACGAAGTCGCCGGGCGCATAGGTGCTTCCCATCGCCTTCACTTCGCCGTCGATGTAGAGCATCATGGTCGAGCCGTTTCGGGTCACGGCAACGTGGCTCCACCGGCCCAGCGGCACGCCGTCGCCCTCGTCGGTCGTGATGGTCTGGAACCTGCGATCGCCCGCGTCCCAGATGAACGCCAGCCGGCCCTGGTCGGTCAGCGTGAAGATGAACCGCGCGTCGGCGTCGCCGAGGATGCCGTTGCGCGAGTTGGCGCTGTTGTTCGCGTCGAGCGGGTTGAACGACTCGGGGCGGATAAAGGCGGCCACGGTCGCCCGATTGCCGTCGATCTGCGGGCTTTTGCCGAGGTCGACGAAGGTGTCTTCGGCGCTTCGGAACGCCGCGGCCGCGCCCAGCACGCCGGGCCGTCCGAGGGTCGCCCCGCGGTTGGCGCCGTGGTGGCTTCCTGCCGAGTCGGCGACGGTCGCGCCGCCGGCTTCGTCGAAGGTCCAGCGGGCCACCAGGCCGTCGACCACGTCGGCCCTCGCCGGCAGGGCGAGCGCAGCGAGCAACGAAAGAAAGCGGAGGCCGGCAGCAGTGTTTGCGAGCCGTTTCATCGCAGGTACCTCGTTGGGTCGTCGGATCGTACGAGACGGTGTGCGCTTTACGATTCCGGCTGGGTGTCGCGGATCACGCGAAGCACGTTGCCGCCGATGATCTTGCGGACGTCGTCGTCCGAGTAGCCGCGCGCGACCAGCCCCACGGTCAGCAGGGGCCAGTTGGTCCAGGCCAGGGTCGCTTGGGCGGCGGCGCTGCCGGTGCCGAGGCTGTTCGGGGGCCACAGCGAGCGGAAGTCGGCGCGGTACTTGGGGCGCTTGGGGATCTTCCGGTTCTCGGCCGCCGCGTTGCGCGAGGTGTAGGCCACGTCGGTGCCGATGCTGGCGTGATCGATGCCGACCGTCTTGACCACGTGGTCGACGTGGTCGAGCACCGCGCCGATGTCGCCGGCGCCGCCCAGGAAGGAGCTGATCCAGCAGATGCCGATCACGCCGCCCGTGTCGGCGATGGCCCGAAGCACCTCGTCGGGCTTGCTGCGGATGTGCGGATGCAGCGCGGCGCAGACCGTGTGACTGGCCGCGACGGGCCGCTCGGAGACCTGGGCGGCCTCGAGGCTCGTCTGCCAGCCCGCGTGGGCCACGTCGGGGATCACGCCCACCCGGTTCAACTCGGCGACGGCGGCCCGGCCGAAGTCGCTCAGTCCGGCGTTGCTCGTTTCGCCGCAGCCGTCGCCGATCATGTTGCGCCGCTGGTAGGTCAGGTGCATCATGCGAATGCCCAGCTCGAAGAAGATGCGCACGTAGCGAAGCTCGTCTTCGACCGACTCCCACTGCTGGCGCAGGGGCACCCCGTTGCCCGAGAAGTACAGGCAGTGCCGCCCGGCCTCCTTGGCGGTGGCCACGGCGCCGGGCGTGACCGCCTTGGCCACGAACTCGGGCATCATGTCGGTCAGATAGGTGAAATGGGCCAGGCGTTTGATCAGCCGCATGGGGTCCTGGCCCTCCTCGCCGGCGTTCTGGAAGATGCAGGTCACGCCCGCCGCCTTCCACGCCTGCTCGAACTCGGCCCGCTCGGCCGCGTCGGTCGCGCAGCGGGTCATGCTCATGCGCTCCCGCAGGTCTTGCAGCTCGAGCTTCGAGGCGCCGGCCTCGACGGCCGCGGCCATGGCCTCGCCGTCGACGGCGCAGCGGGGCGCGAACCCGTAACCGTCGAACACGATCGAGTTGGCGTGCAGCTCGAGGCCGTGCTCCAGTTGCGCGGGAGTCGGTTTGAGCACGTCGAGCGCGGCCTGGCGCGCCCGCCGAATCGCCTCGTTGTTCTCCCACGACGCGTCGGCCGGCCGAGCCGCGCCGGCCTGCTCGGTCGCGCCGAGGGTCGCCCCGGCAAGCGACAAGCCCAAGGTGCCCTGGAGAAAACTGCGGCGTCGAATCGTCGGGGTCGTCATGGAGTTGGCTCCGGGAAATCGAGGGTGCTCAGAGTGTGAGGAAAGGCTGGAGGCTGGAGGCTGGAGGCTGGAGGCTGGAGGCTGGAGGCTGGAGGCTGGAGGCTGGAGGCTGGAGGCTGGAGGATTGCACGACCCGGGCGTCTTCTTACTCTCGGGTGCTTCAACCAACCTACCAAGCGACGACTCCCGCCGCAATCCGGCTCGTTCGGAGGCAGGTGCCGCCCAAGCACAACGGTCGCTCGCTTTGAGGCCGCCGCCGTTTCGTAGAACGTCCGCCGAACCGATCTCCCAACAAACCGCCGCCCCCTTCGCAGCAGTCCCCGGCCAATCGTTCTTCCGTTGTTCCGCTCTTCCGTTCATCATTCATCAATCCTCGTTCATCATTCCCCCACGCCTCACCGATGCACGTGCGGCGGGCGGAGCACGCCGGCCGCGTATCCGGCGAGCCATCCCGCGCCGAAATAGAGGATCGCGCCGAACACACCCAACGCAACCGCATACTCCGAGTAGTCGAATCCGCGGACAAAGGCGTTCCCCCGCAATACGGCGACGACGAACAGCAAGGGGCCGTCCAGCGCCGCCGCCAGATCGAGGCAGAGTTGGGGATCGGCCCCCCGGAACGCGACCAGCGCGATGCCCAGCAGCACGAGCGTGTGGACGGCGGCCATGCCGACGCCCAGGCAGAACCCGCGCCGCGCGGCCGTGCGGCCCACGTCGATCGGCACGTCGGGCGAGAACGCCGCCCGGCGCCGTCGGGCGCCCCAAGCCCCCACGGCCGCGACGGCCGCCATCGAGCCACTGAGCGTAATGCCCCAAAGCGCGGCGTAGTAGAGCCACCGTTGCCAGACCTCCCAGGCACCGAGCATCTCAGCGACCAACAAGACCGGCCATGCGGGCACGCCGCAAAGCACGGTGCCCGCGACCAGGACGAAAAGCGGCCCGACCGC